>Ga0172370_10005261_pt1 | contig 16768 bp, 14 predicted proteins | sample LakKiv5m_FD_114538 | JGI IMG/M metagenome (GOLD analysis project Ga0172370, IMG submission 114538) | Freshwater microbial communities from Kabuno Bay, South-Kivu, Congo - kab_022012_11.5m | ecosystem: Environmental > Aquatic > Freshwater > Lake | place: Democratic Republic of the Congo...
CGCAGCATGGGCACGCCCGCCACCGCAACCAACGGCTTGGGTGCGTCATAGCCTTCGCGGCGGGAGCTCTCGCCGGTGCCGGCCATGGGTACCAATGTTGTTCCAGACAGTTGCGGACGGGCGCGGCCTGGCGTGCCAGGGCGGGCAAAGTAGCTCGCCCAGGACTCGAATTCGCGCAGATCCGCCGGTGTCCCCCATTGCAGAAAGAATTCCAGGGCATAGGCTTGCACGCGGTGGCCGCGCTCTTTGACGACCTGCATCACCGTGCTGACATAGAACTCATTGTTGGTGGACAGGTTGCGCGCGACCGCCTCGGCCATGCACGACTTCAGCAGCGCGCCACTGGCAAACCAATAGCCTCCCGCCGAGGCGAACTCCTGCATCCGATGGTCGGTGAACGCGTGCTTCTCGCGAATCTCCAACATCTCCAGGCCTTCTGTGCGCAGGTAGGCATAGAGGTCCGTGCCCAGGCTGTGCGGATGAAAGCCGCGGTAAGCCGTCACCAAACCGTCGATGCCCGGCTGCTCGGTCACCCGACGGAAGTCTGCATAGTCCCAGCCTGCTGAAAAATCGCAGTAATTGACGAGCACAGGCGCGTCGTCGCGGATGAATTCCTGGGACTGCAGCACCGCGTGCACCGGGCCGAGTTTGTGCGGCGCGATGCCGGCGATGGTTCCCGTCGGCGCGATCCGCCGCAACACGGCGCGCAGGTCGGTCGTATCCAAGTGCGTCTGCGCACAGATGAAAAGGAAGTCTGTCTCGCCCGGGAACATGCCGACGACGTGCTCGATCATCGGCCGGCCCTGGACCTCGATCAGCGGCTTGATGCGCTCATAACCGGCCCGGGCGTAGCGAGAGCCCGCTCCAGACATCGGAATGACGACTTGCACCCGGCCTCCGACGACCCGCCGCGGCCGCGCGCTCAACCTACGCGGCCTTGCGCTGCGCGGCAAGCTCCATGACCAACTGGTTCAGCCATGCCGGGTGCACGCCAAGCATGGCAATTAGAACTGCAAACAAACCTTGCCGAAATGCCGGCCGGCGGCGAGGTGGGCCAACGCCTCGCGCGCCTCGGTCCAGGCAAACACGCGGTCCAACACGGGCATGAGCGCGCTCGCCGCGATGGCCCGGTTCATTGCCTCGAAATTCGCCCGGTTTCCCACGACGACGCCCAAGACACGCAGGTTCTGCATCAGGATCGGTAGCAAGTTCAGCTCCGCCGACGCACCCGCCAAGATGCCAATGACACTGATGTGCCCACCTGGCCGCACTGCCGCCATCGACTGCGCCAACGTGCCGGCACCGCCCACTTCGATGACATGGTCAACGCCTTTGCCGTCGGTCAGTTCCAGCGCACGCTTGCCCCACGCCGGCGTGGTTCCGTAGTGGATCGTCTGCCAGGCGCCAAGACCGCGTGCTCGCTCCAGTTTCTGATCGTCGCTCGAAGTGACGATCACGCGCGCTCCTGCCAAGATCGCGAACTGCAATGCGAAAATCGACACTCCGCCGGTCCCTTGGACGAGGACGGTGTCGCCCGGTCGGACTCCGCCCTGCTCGACCAACCCGCGCCACGCCGTCAGCGCCGCGCATGGTAAAGTGGCTGCTTCTACATCAGAAAGGTGAGCCGGCACCTGGACCACGCCCTCTTGCGACAACACCACCTGCTCTGCCAGCATGCCGTGGCGCGGCCCGCCCAGCGTCGACTTCAGGGCCTCGCGCGTCGGCGCGCCGTCCAACCATGTTTGCGCGAAGATGCCCGCGACGCGATCGCCGATACCAACGCGCGTGACGCCCGCGCCGACGCGGATGACTTCACCCACGCCATCGGACAGCGGCACCAGCGGCAACGGCTGGCGCGGGTTGTACTTGCCTTGAATCATTAGCAGGTCTCGGTAGTTGAGGGACGCGGCGCGCAGGCGCAGCAGCACCTGACCCGGACCTGGCACCGGATCCGGCTTGTCGACAAGTGTCAGGTTCTGCAAGCCAAAGCTGCCCTGGATTTCGAAAGCGCGCATGCCGATCTCCCGCGATTGGACCACTGCCAAGGTGCCGCGCGGTGGCAAACGGGTCAAGGGCCGCTGGCTCGACGCCGCGCGGCCTGATACACGGATGACCCGAGGAGGCGACCATGACGACCAAGCCACAGCCCCTGCCCGACATCGCGGGCCTGCAGATGGACGCGAATTTGCTGCGCAAAGGGCGCGGCGAGCGCTGCATCCTGACCGAATGCCAGGCGGCGTGCTGCGTCAACGGCATCTGGGCCGACGTGAACCACGTGCAGAAGATCCTCGCGCATGCCGAAGCGATCAAGCCCTACCTTGCCGAGCAGTACCGCAACGAAGACGCGTGGTTCGGCGAGGAGATCCTGGAGCACTCCGACTTCCCCTCGGGCCTGGGCATTCCGACCCAGACCGGTTCGATGGACGGCCATCCGGGCCGCAGTGGCTGCGTGCTGCTGCGCAGCGACTACAAGTGCGGGCTGCAAGTCGCGAGTCTGGCGTTGGGGTTGGGGTATCCCGGGCTGAAACCTTTTGATTGTGCTTCCTATCCCATTCTCCGTTCCGAAGGCGCCCTGCAGGTCGACGACGCGAGTCCCGCGCAACTCGGCGGCGCGGATTGCCAGCGGCCGTGCGCAGGCGAGCCGCAGCGGATGTTCGAGATCTTCCGCGAGGAGGTGGAGCTTTCGTTGGGCGCCCAGGGGTTTGCGCGCTTGGCTGCGGCTGCCGGAGAGGGCCGTCGCGTCGCGTAGGCGCGTGTCCAAGTCACGTTCCCCTGCCGGTCGCTGGCTTGTCTGTCAAGGACTTGGCGAGCGCGATCAGATCTGCAGGAGGCTGAGCAAGTTCCCGGCCTTCGATGTGCGACACGCTGCGCGCACCGACCACTGCATTGAGCAACAACGCCCAGCGCACACGCGGCATGTCCGCAGATCGCAGCGATATTTCGTTGATCTCCGGCACTTGGATCCTCAGCGCCGCCAGGGTCGTTCCCCAGACGGGTGCCGCCTGCGCACCTGGCGTCGCGATGCGCCCGCCATCCAAACCGAACAGCACGCTCGACGTGCTCGCCTCGGCGATCAGGCCGTCCGTACTGCACAAAAGCGTGTCGTCGGCGCCCAGCGCCCGCGCTTTGTCGCGCCACGCCAGATCTTCCGCTACGCACAGGCGCTTGCAGCCCACGAGCAAGGACGCGGGGTTGCGAACGCAGCCTCCCAATACGACGCGCGCGGGCGGCAGATCGCGCTCGGCCGTGGTCAGCGGGCGCGCCTGGGCGAGCAGCGAATACCCCCGCGACAATTCGTCATTGCCCAGCACAGTCAGGCGCATCCGCAGCGGTAGCGCCTGGTGCGCGGCGCCGAGGTCGCGGACGGCGCGAACGAGTTCGGCTTCGTCCGGCAGCGGCAGGTGCCATGCGAGGGCGCCGCGGCGGCAGCGCTGCACGTGAAACAGCCAATTGTTCGGCAGGTTGCCGTACCAGAGGAACGTCTCGTAGACGCCGCGGCCACTCCACAGACCCGGCAGCGGCGCGGGCATTGGCTTGCCATCCAAGTGGGCGATCATACTGTCACTCCCGCGCCGATGGCTCCGAGCAGGCGCAGTCCTGATCGCGCCTTCCAGCACAGCTCCAACCACTCGCGGTGCGGGTGGGAGTCGGCGACGATGCCCGCACCAACGCTCAACTGCGCGCAATGCTGACGCAACACCAGTTGGCGGATGCCGACCGACAGATCCGCGCTGCCGTCCGGCAGCCAGAGCCCGGCGGCACCGCAGTAGGGACCGCGTCTGCGCCCTTCGAGCTGGGCAATGACCTTCATCGCCTGCACTTTCGGGCAGCCGGTCACCGAGGCTGGCGGCAGGGTCGCCGCCAGCCACTGCGCCACCGCGGCCGGATCGGCAAGCGCTGCCTGCACTTCACTCTCCAGATGCCACACCGTGGCATAGGGCACACATGCCAGCAGAGTCGGCACGGACACGGACGCGGGCCGCGACGCACGCCGCAGATCATTGCGCACCATGTCCACTATCATCGTGTTCTCTGCGCATTCTTTTTGTGATCCGATGAGTTGGCGCGCACGATCAGCATCTGTTGCGGGATCATTGTCGCGTGGCGCCGTGCCCTTGATCGGCCGCGATCGCACCTGGCCGTCTTGCACGGTCAAGAACCGCTCCATCGAGCCGCACAGCAGCGCAAAGGCATCCCCGCGAACGTACATCCCGAATGGCACCGGCTGCGCCGCTTGCACGGCCGCCAGCAGGGCCAAAGGCGGCAGATCTCGCAAATCAGCTGTCGGAATATTGGCTTGGACGCTCAGATTGACCTGATAGATCTCGCCCGCGCCGATGCGCTCCAAGGCGTCCGCGACCGCGGACTCGTAGGCCCGCTGCTGACGGGAAAGATCATGCGGAATAGGAAGTTCAGACCCATGAGCCGGGGCCGTCGGCAGCGCGCAAGGCTGCAGGTGCTCGGGGTGGAACGCGACCACCGCAAGATCCGGCAGCGGTTCCTCTTGCGCCTGCGGTGCCTGGCCTTCCAGCGCTGCGCCGATCTCGTAGCCGATGAATCCCGCCACGGCAAGCCCGGCGCGCAGCCAGGATTCGATCTGCGTCAGAGCCGTCTGCGCGGCGGCGCGACAGGCCATCGTCTCAGGCAATTGCAGGGACATCCGGTCCTGCACGGCTGCGAGCGGCAGCGCGGCCGCTGGCGTCCCCGCCCGCGCCAGCCAGCGCCAGCGCCGCGGCCCCGCACCGCAAAATGCGACCGCTGCTGAGGATTCGTCGTCGGCCAAGCGTTTGCCTCGCCTGGCGCACGATTGCGCCTGCGGTGTGAAGGCGGTCATGATACACCTGTCTCGCGAGGGGGCAGCCCATGCAAGCCTGGATTTCCGACGATGCGGCGCCGCGCGACGAGTTCGAATCCGTCGACAACTATATGAATTCTCTTGAGAACTGGTTTGTCGACGTGCGCGGTCGCGGTGTGCAGTGGTCGCCCGCCGATACCGCACGCGCACAATCGTGGTTCGTGCTGGGCATTCCGCTGGGCACAGTGCTGCGCGTTCTGCAAACTCGGGCCCGCGCCTACCGTTTTGCCCATGGCGACGACGCGCCGCTGCCGCTGCACCTGTCGTGGTATGAACCGGCGCTGCTCGATCAGGCGCGCCATCTGCTGCGGCACGGTCTGGGCGGTGGCATGGCGGCCGAAACGCAGGAGCCGGCCGATTCCCTGACGGAACTTGTGGATGCCCTGCCCGACTTGATCGCGCAGGCGTCGCATGTCGGCACAGCGCGCGCATTCGAAAAGGCTTTTTCACTATTGGACGCGGAGTTGCGTGGCGAAGACGACGAGCACACACCACAAGAGCCCGAGATCGCGACAGAACAAGCGGCCGTTGATGCTCGCCTGGAGAAGTGCCGCAAGTCCATGACTCGCATCGTCCTTTCCTCGCTCGCTGCTGAGGAACTGGCGGAGCTGGAAGCGGGCGTGCAAGCCCAACTGCGGCCATTTCGCGGGCAGATGGGCAAGAAGGCGTTGGCCATGCGACAAACGGCTTTGATGGCGCGGATGCTGGCCGAGCGCTACGGATTGCGCTATCCCACGCGCAGCGGCTGGCTGGTGCCGGGGCAAGAAGGCTGACATGGGAAGTTGCATCGAGCAGGAGGGAGGAGGCTGCAGATTCTGCGGTGGTGACGGCTACTTGACGCAGCCGGGCGCCCAGGCGGCACAGGCGGTGTTGTGCGATCACGTCCTGGCATGTTCGGAGTGCCGCGGCTCGGGCTACAGGATGGCCCGCGATCGCGACGGCTACGAAGTCATGCGCCCTTGCGAGTTGCTGGGTGTCAAGCGTCGCATCCAACTCTATAACCTTGCAGGCATTCCCGCGAGGTACCACGGCGCAACCTTCGGCGGCTTCCAACACCGGCAAAATGCCAAGGGCGACAGCAACCAGCACGAGGTGCGCACGCGTTGGTTCGATGCCTGGACGCACCGCATCGCGAGCGCGGTGCACCCGGACGGTAAGCTGCCGCCGCGCTCGCGGGGCATCGGCCTGCAAGGCGTGCCGGGCGTGGGCAAGACGCACCTGTTGACGGCGCTGGCGCGTTTTCTCACGCTGGAACACGGGGTTCCGGTTCGATACCGCGAGTTTTCGCACCTGCTGTGGGACTTGAAGGCAGGCTATCAGGCCGGACAAGGCGAGGACCAGATCATCGCGCCGCTGGTTTCGGTCGAGGTGCTGTTGATCGACGAGCTGGGCCAAGGTCGGGCAAACGAATGGGAAATCGGCATTCTCGATGCCGTCGTCGGCGCACGGTACAACAAGGGCCTGACCACTTTCTTCGCGACGAACTACTGGCTGCATGCGCCCGATCTGGCTCGCTTTGGCGGTGCGGCGGCCTTGAAGGAATCCGGGCTGCCGGTCGAGACGCTGGCCGATCGCGTGAGCCCGCGCATCTTCTCGCGCCTGTCTGAAATGTGCGATTTTATTGAGCTGCGTGGTCCAGACTCCCGCGCGCTGCCGGACAAGACGCCGGTGCAGGCGCGCGCGGCCAAGACCGGCAAGGGGTTTGCGTGAGATGCCCGAAGTGCGGCGCGCAACAGCCTGACGCGGAGGAGTGCGTCCGCTGCGGAGTCGTATTCGCCAAGCTCAAGCCGCGCGCGCCGACCGTGGCGCCACCGGGCGCGACGCCGACCGCGCCGCAGCCGGCCGCGTCGGTACCTCCGCCCAAAGCCTTGGGCGGGGCATGGCACCGCGCCCGCGAATGGTGGCGCACGGCGACGCCTGACACGGCGCAGCGCATGACGTTTTTCTCGCAGATGGCGCGCCTGACGGCCGCCAATGTGCCCGTGCCGGAGGCGCTGGCACACGTCGGCGCCATTCTGGGGGCGCGCACGCTGGGGCGGGCCGCGCACGTGATGCGCACGGAAATCGCTGCCGGCGGCCGGCTTTCTGAAGCCATGGCGCGGCGCCCGTGGCTATTCGACGGCCTGGAAGTGGCCCTGATCGAGTGCGTCGAGCCCACCGGCCGCTTGCATGTCGCCTGCGCGCAGCTACAGGGCCGGCTGGAATCGCGCAAGGAGGTGCAACAGGCGCTGATCACGTCTTTTGGCTATCCATTGCTGGTCGCGCTGACCGCGTGCGTGACGCTGCCCGTGCCGCGCTACCTGACCGCTGGTGCGGCCGCGTACGCAGCGTCGCTGGCGGGAAACCTTCTGATTCTTGGCGCCATCGTCGGCGCTCTCTTCTTCCTGCTGCCCGCGATCGCGCGCCACCCGAATGTCAGCCCTTACCTGCTGCAGTGGGGGGCTCGCGTGCCGATTGCCGGCGACCTGATTATCAAGCGGCGATTCTGGCTGGTGTTTGATGCGATGACGCGCGCCCTCGGTGCCGGAATCGCGCCGCGCGAGTCTCTGCGTCTGGCTACCTCGGCTAGCGGCGAGCCCGGCGTGGCAGAGGCAGGCGCGCTGGCAACGGAAGCGTTTCGGGCCGGAGAGACCTTCGCCGGTGCCTTTCGCCTCTTGCCCGGCATCGATCGTGAGACATTGGCCGTGTTGGCAGCGGCGGAGCGATCGGCGGCGCTGCGCCAGACCTTCGAGGAACAAGCCGGCGAAAAGAGGGCTGCCTACAGCCGGCAGTTGGGCGCCGTGCGCACGATCATCCGTGTCGGCATGTCCACCGCTCTGGCACTGGTCATCGGCTATGACCTGATCCAGCAGATTCGTTCCGGGCTGGCGGATCCGCTTGCGTCCCTGTCCGCGGAAGATCGCTCGGAAGCTGCTCGTGCGTTCAAGCAGTTGGCGCCGAATGACTTGTCCGAGGCAGAGCGCACCTTGAAGCAGTTGCTGCCGCCCGACGCGGCGCCGTAGCCCTCGTGCGCGTTCCGGACGGACATCGGCGGATCACACATCGTGTTGCCGAATCTCCTACAGGCTCCTAGACTTCGCGCCGCGCCCGGAGAGACGTGGCGCCGCTGGGTGACAGCATGCACATGGCCTTGCAGGTGACCTTCGGGCTGGCGGGCGGTCTCGCCCTCGGTTTGGTGGGAGGGCGCGTGGCGGGCGGCTGCGCGCAAACGCCGCCGGCCTTCGTCATGCCAGTTGTTGCCGCAGCGGCGCCGGCTGCGGTTCCCGGGCCCGTTGGCGCCCCTGATGCGGTTCCAGTACCGGTTGCGGTTGCGCCTGCCGGTTCCGCGGCCGCGGCGGTGGCCGACCCCGCACAAGCCGACGATCCCGTCATCCCAGCGCGGGCCGGTATCGATAGTGCGCAATCCGTCGATGTCAGTCTGATTCCGCGCGGCAAAGGCCACTTCGCCTTGCTCGACCTCGAGACGGCACAGGTCGCAGCGCTGACGATCCGGGAGGGAAGCCTGCAACGCGATGGCGCGGCCGCCTACAAGAATTACTCGGGCAATGCCAAAGTTGGCGTCCTCAAAGGGCCGCGGCCCCGCGTCGAGCTGTTGCACCTCGGTTTTGATGCCGAAGCGAGACCCATTCTGGCGCACATTCGCACCGCGGGGCATGCGGCCGGCGAAGTCGAGGGCATCGTTGCGCTCAAACAAGGCCCTGTCTTCATCAGTCTTTATCCGGCACCGGGCGCGGACCCGGTACCCGTCAGGCCCGGTCGCGCACCGGACGCCGCGCCGACAGGCGGCGAAGCGCCCGAGGCTGCGGACGCACAGGAGCCGCTGCCGCTGTGAGCTGGTGCCAGCCAACTTCCGAGCCCGTTGTTTCGAACCAGCAGCCAAGAACTGCTTGAAGTGAATTCAAGCAGTTTCGGCCGCTGCAAAACCGCAGCCGTGGTCTTGTGAGAGCTTGTGAATGAAAGATTCACAAGCTCTCAGCCGTCCTTTGATCCCTGTCCAATTGCCGCTTCGTAGACTTGTCGATCGCTTACGCGACGATCGCCAAGTGCGCGAGCGATGTCGCGTCGTGCGATCCTGGCAGTTGACAGAGAATCATTCATATCGTCGCACCGTTACACGCGAGGTAGCGATCCATGCCAGAGTTCGACGCCCGCATGATCAGCAACGCCCCTCCCGATCACTAGACGATCGTCAGATCCATTGAGGGTGGCATCTGTGCTTCACATTCAGGAACTTCTGAGAAGATACCCACAGCCCGGAGCATGATCCGACCGTGATGTCATGTGCCTGTGAATCGAAACGTGGCGCTAGACAGTTGTCAATCGTGCCGGTCCTCGCCATGATTCGAGCCACGCAGCTGCCTCCCGCGGGGGGCGGCGGCCAGGAGCGCGGGCGAAATACCCACGAAATCAATCGTGTAGTCGGCGGGCAGGGGGTCAGGTGGTGGAGCAGTTGGCGAGAGCCGATCGGTTGGCCAAGGGCGGGCGGTACTTCATGAACGACAAGGACGACAAGGACGACAAGCGGGATCGACCTCGGTCACGCACGATTCCGATGCGGCGCCTGACGCGCACAGAGATTGCCGAGGGCATTTCGCTCGCAGATACGATGGATTACCGGCGGCCGCTGAACCGTTCGGAGTGCGAGCACAGCGTACGGCCTTGCCCGTTCGTGGCGTGCAAGCACCACCTGTACCTCGATGTGAATCCGACCACGGGGTCCATCAAGATCAACTTCCCCGACATCGAAGTCTGGGAAATGAAGGATACCTGTGCCTTGGACATCGCGGAGCGCGGTGGCATCACGCTCGAAGAGGTGGGCGCGATCATGAACCTGACGCGCGAACGCATCCGGCAGGTGGAGGTCACGGGTCTCGACAAGCTGCATCAAGAGGACTTTGCGCTCGATCTCGAGACCGTGTTCCGCAGCTAGGAGTCTGTCGGACTATCGTCCGTCCAAGCTCCATCAGTGCTCGTTGTTTGGGGCATTCGCGCAAGAAAACCATGAAGTAATTCATGGTTTTTCGTGCGAATGGGAACCCGCAGCCGCGGCTTCCCTGGGAGTCTGTCGAGTCTGGCGCCGACACGTAGTTTCAATGAGTTATCCATCGCTGTTGGAGGTGCTCCGACAGACTCCGGGCCAGTCATTCTGCAACAAGTACGCAACAAGTCGCGGCGGCGGGGCGCGGCCTCGCCGGTGTTGTCCTAGCCTTCGCGCCGCGCGGCCGTCACGCGCAGCGAGGCAGACATGGAGCGGCTGGCCCTGATTTCGGTAGCGGACAAACGCGATGTCGTGAAACTGGCCGTGGGCCTGCGGATGTTCGGCTATTCCATCGTGTCGACAGGTGGTACCGCCAAGACGTTGCTGCAGGCGGGCGTGCCGGTGACGCCGGTGGAAGGCATCACGCGCTTTGTCGAGATGCTCGATGGTCGCGTCAAGACGCTGCACCCGGCTGTGCACGGTGGCATCCTGGCGCGCCGCGATCTGCCGGAGCACATGGCAACCATTGAGCATGCCGGCATCAACCCCATCGACATCGTGGTCGTCAATCTCTACCCGTTTCGCGAGACCATTGCCAGGCCGGGCGCGACGGACGAGGAAGCGATCGAGCAGATCGACATCGGTGGACCGGCCATGGTGCGCTCCGCGGCCAAGAACCACGATGGCGTGGTCGTCGTGGTGGAACCGGAAGATTATGATGGCATTCTCACAGATCTGACCAAGAACCGCATGACCCTGGCTCGGCGGCGGCAACTTGCGGCGAAGGCCTTTGCGCACACTTCTGCCTATGATGCCGCCATCACGGCGTACCTGAGCCATGCCGCGCAGCCCGCCGAAGCGACGACCGCGCCGGAAAGTGCCGAATCCAGCGTCGTTCTGACGCTGACGCACCCGGACAAGCTGCGCTACGGCGAAAACCCGCACCAGTCCGCCGAGCGTCTGACCGATGCCGGCAAGATCGCTGTCGATGCTGCAGCTTACGTCATCCACCAGGGCAAGGAACTCAGCTACAACAACCTCGTCGACGCGGATGCCGCATGGGCGGCGCTGTGCGACCTGCCGCGCGAACGTGCCAACGCCGTCATCGTCAAACATGCCAATCCGTGCGGGGTCGGCAGCGTGGTGACGGCAGCTGCGGGGGCGATCCTGCGGGCCTTCGATGCGGATCCAATCAGTGCTTTTGGCGGGATCCTCGCGGTCGACCGCACCTTTGACCTCACCGCGGCACATGCCGTCGGCGATCGCTTCCTGGAAGTCATCCTTGCGCCATCCTTTGAACCCGAAGCGCTGGAGTTGCTCGCCGCCAAGCCGAATTTGCGTGTCGTGTCGATGGGAACGCCGCGTCTGGACTACTGGAAGCGGATGCTCAAGAGCACGGTGTTCGGTGTGCTGTCGCAGGACGCCGACAACTGCGCCCTCGACATCCGCGGCGCGCGCATCGCGACCAAGGCGCGGCCGACCGACATCGAATGGCAGGCGCTGGACCTGCTCTGGCGCGTGTGCAAGCACGTGAAGTCCAATGCAATCGTCATCGGCGATGAAACCGGCACCCTGGGCGTCGGCGCCGGGCAGATGTCGCGCGTCGATTCGGCGGTGATTGCCGTCGGCAAGGCGCGCAAAGGCAACCGCACGCTGGTCGCTGCGTCTGACGCGTTCTTCCCGTTTGCCGACGGCGTCGAGACGCTCATCAAAGGTGGCGTCAAGGCCATCGTGCAGCCAGGCGGTTCCAAGCGCGACGCGGAAGTGATTGCGGCTGCAGATGCAGCAGGCATCTCGATGGTGATGACCGACGTGCGCCACTTCCGCCATTGAGGAACCATGAGAAGTCAAAAGGTTCTGGTGGTCGGCCGCGGCGGACGCGAGCACGCCCTGGTGCGCGCGCTGGCGCAGAGCGGGGTGGAAGTCCTGGCGACAGAGCCCAATCCCGGCATGGCGCAACTGGCCCGCGCGGTTGCTGTCGCGCCCAGTGACACCGACGGCATCGTGGCCGTTGCCCAGGCGGAGACGGTCGATCTCGTGGTCGTCGGTCCCGAGGCACCGCTGGTGGCTGGACTGGCCGATGCATTGCGCGCTTCTGGCATTGCCACATTTGGTCCCGGTGCCGATGGCGCACGGCTCGAAGGATCCAAGGCGTTTGCCAAGGATTTCATGGTGCGGCACGGCATCCCCACCGCGCACCACCGCACCTGCCACACTGCGGCCGAGGCCCATGCCCACCTGCGCGCCGTCGGCGCGCCGATTGTCGTCAAGGCCGATGGCCTCGCGGCCGGCAAGGGCGTCGTCGTGGCGCAGACCGTGGCCGAGGCTGCAGCCGCCATCGATGCGATGATGAAGGACCGCCAGTTCGGGGCGGCGGGTACGACGCTCGTGCTGGAGGAATGCCTCGTCGGTGCAGAGGTTTCCGCGATGGCGCTCTGCGATGGCCAGCGCCTCTTGCCCCTGGACCTGGCCCGCGACCACAAGCGCCTGCTGGGCGGCGATCAGGGTGAAAATACGGGGGGAATGGGCGCCGTGTGCCCCGTGCCGACGGTGAGTGCGGCGGACATCGCGCGCATTCGCGCCGAAGTGCTCGAGCCGACGCTGGCGGGCCTGCAGTGGGACGGCGTCGAATTTCGCGGTGTGATCTACGCCGGCATCATGTTGACCAAGGATGGCCCAAAAGTCCTCGAATACAACGTGCGTTTTGGCGATCCAGAGGCCGAGGTGCTGCTGCCGCGCTTGGGGTCCTCGCTTTACGGTCTGCTGCGGGCAGCGGCACGCGGCGACCTGAGTGGTGTTGCGTTGCCCAGCAGCCAAGACGCGGCAGTCACAGTGGTTCTTGCCGCAGCCGGCTATCCGCAAGCACCGCGCACCGGCGATGCGATTGGCGGCGTGGGCGCTGCCGAAGCGCTGCCGGGCGTCCAGGTCTTTCATGCGGGCACGGCCCTCGACGCTGGCTTGCTCCGAACCAGCGGTGGCCGCGTCTTGGCAGTCACCGGGATGGGCGCCACGGTCGCCGAAGCGGCCGCCACCGCCTACCGCGGTGTGGCATGCATCTCGTTTGATGGCGCTCAGTTCCGTTCTGACATCGCCACGTCGGTGCGTTGATTCCCGACCCGGAGCGCGACATGCCGGCCTGCCTGCGCTAGACTCGCCGCCACATGCGCCAGTTCCTGTACATCACCCCGTACTTTGCGCCCCAGACCCAGGTCGGCGCGCTGCGGCCGCTGAAATTTGCCCGCCATTTGGAACACTTCGGCTGGCAGCCGGTGATCCTGTGCGATCTGTGGCCGGGCGATCAGATGGATATCGGCCTGGAGGCCGCCGTGCCGGCGAGCGTGCCGATCCTGCGCGACTACAGCCACCGAGCACAAGAGACGTACCAGAAGCTGCACGCGGCGACGCGGCCGGACGACAGGCCGGGCAGGACGACGAACCGCATTGGCGACAAGCTGCCGAAATGGATGAATAACCCCGAGTTGCTGCCCCTGGGCGAACACAGCCCGGACATGCCGTGGGCCTGGCGCGCGGCGCACCGGGCGCTGCGCCAGTTTCCCAAGATCGAAGCGATCCTCGTCAACGCCGATCCTTTTGCCGCCAGTGTCGTCGGCGCCTGGCTGAGCCGCGAAACCGGGTTGCCGCTCATCCAGGATTTCCGCGACATCTGGGCGCCCTGCAACCTGCGCCGCCCGCGCCGGCCCCCGCCGTGGCTGTGGCTGGAGGACAAGTTGGAGCGCTTTTGCTTCGAGCACGCTGCCCACATCGTCATCAACACCGCGACCAGCCTGCGCGATTACTTGAAGTTCTACGCGGATCTGCCAGCGGAGCGCTTTTCCGTCATTCGCAACCACTTCGACGCCGATCTGGTCAGCCACGGGCAGCACGCTGGCTTTGATCGCTACACCTTGCTGCACCTGGGCAATTTCAGTCGTTTTCGTGTCGCGGATCCGCTGGTGCGCGCCGTGGCCGAGGTGGTGCGCCGCGGCATTCCGAAGGAGGCGCTGCAGGTCGTGTCGACCGGCGCCTTTGGCGCCGACGCGCTGGCGCTGGCGGCCGAACTGGGTGTGGCGGAGTTGTTCCGCACCGAGCCGTCGCTGCCCTACCACGAGATTGGCGCCATCCTCCAGGCTTGCGATCTGACCGTGATGATTGCCGAGCCGGACGCCGATCAGCGCATCGCGTCCAAGTTCTACGACTACCTCGGCTGCGGCCGGCCGATGCTGGCCATCAGCGACAATCCGGAATCCAGCGACATCCTGCGCTCCTGCGGCGCGGGCGCGCAGTTCGGGCACCGCGACGTGGCCGGTATGGCCGATTTCATCCAGCGCGAAGTGCAACTGGGCCGCCAGCGTGCAGTGGCGCGGCCGCTGGATGGCCTGACGAGCCGCGATGCCAGCGCCAAGCTGGCGCGCCTTCTGGACGATGTGACGGCAAAAGGCGCCGGTACTTGACGGCAGCCTGCCACGTGCCGACGCTACCGACTGCGTGAGCCGCTGGCCGCGCGGACAAGAAGGCCTGCGATGCCGATGCGCGTTGTGTGCGAGAAGTGCTCCGCGTCCTACACGTTGCCCGATTCGCGCATCGTGCCGGGCAAGCAGGTGCAGTTCACGTGCCGCCATTGCCACGCCCGCATTTCCGTGGCGGTTCCGCTCGATGTCCAGGGTCAGCAGGCGGCTGCGGCCCCCCAGGCGGACAGCCGCCCTGCCGCCCAGGATAGCCAAGAGCCAGCCGTCACGTGGTTCTTTGCCGGCAAGGATGATCAGCCCGAGCGCATGACCCACGAGGAAGTGGCCGCCGGGATCGCCGACCGCACGATCCGCCCGCAATCGCTGCTGTGGCGCCGCGGCATGGGCGAGTGGTTGCCGGCCAGTGCGCTGCCCGAGTGGCAAGGGGCCCTGGCCGCCGCTGCGGCGCCGTCGCACAGTGTCGCAGCGCAGGTGCCGCCGGGCCGCGATGCGCCGAGTTGGCAGATGCGCACGACAGATGATCCCAATTCCGACAGCGCGCAAGTTGCAATGAAACTGCCGGCGTTGTGGGTGTCGAAGGAGGAGCCGTCTGTGCGCTCCCTCGACGCGGAGCAGCATGCGGCGGCGCACAGGGCGCTGCGCAAATCGGACCTGCTGTCGGCGCGCGATGTCGAGACGATGGACGACGTGCCGGTCGAGACGGCCGAGCCAGCCCAAGTGCCCGAGCCGGCTGCCCCGATCACCGGCCGGCGCTTGAAGGCTCGCGAATCGGCGATCCAGGGCAAGCCAGCCGAGCCCGCCTGGACCAAGTGGGCCATGACCGTCGATGAGACGGATCATACGCCGGTCGAGGCTGCGCCGGCACCGGCTGCGGGCGGCGACTGGCGCAAGATCGCAGTGGCGGCCACGGGCGTGGCGATCGTGGCGCTCATCCTGACGGCATGGCTGGCATTCCGCCTCGGTGCGGTCAGCGGCGAACTCGCGGCGAACAAGGCGCAGGCGCCTGTGCAAGTTCCGATTCCGGCTCCGGCTCCGGTCCCGGCTCCCGTTCGCGCTCCGGATCCGGCCCCGGTTGCCGAACCGGCTCCCGCTCCCGTTGCGGATCCGCAAGTGGAGGCCGATCCCGTTCCGGCCCCTGCCCCGAAGCCGCCTCCCGCCCCTGCGCGTGCCCCTGCCCGTGCCCGCCATTCCCCCAAACGTTGAGGATACCCCGATGCCCCTGCCCTCCCAGCCGACACGCGGCTTTGATTACGGCCGCATGCTTGCGGATTTCACGCCCGATGACGTCTACCAGCACCCCTTCGAGCTGACTGTCGATGCCAGCATCGTCGGGCCCTACATGGCCAGCTTTATCGACGCGACGCCGATGTGGACTTCGGATCGTTTTGCCCGCGCGGCGCAGTTGCCCGGCCGGCCGGTGCCGCCGCATTTGCTGCTGAACCTGGGGCTGTCGTTCTCGGTGCATGACGTGTCGCAGCAGGCGATTGCCCATCTGGCCTATGTCAGCGTGAAGTTTCCCAAGCCCTTGCTGCTGGGCGGCACGGTGCGCGGCGCGTCGCGCGTCATCTCGGCCAAGGCGGCGTCGAGTGGCGATCGCGGCATCGTGCATGTGCAGACGGTGCTGACCGACGAGCGCGGCGAGCGCGTGCTCGACTTCGAGCGCAAGGCCTTGATTCGCGCCGGCCGTCTGGGCGCGCGGCCGGAGCTGCCGACAGCGCAACTGGGCTCGGCCGAGGCGACAGCGTGGCTGGGCCAGGCGCCGCAGCGCGCGTTCGTGGATGTGCTGGCGCAAAGCGGTCTCGGCCCGGACGCCTTTGCCCCGCCGCTGTGGGGCTATTGGGAGGATCTGGCGCCGGGCACCCGTATCCTGCACACCGCCGGCCGCACTGTCGGCGCGAGCGAGCACATGCAACTGAGCGCCATCTGCCGCAACACCCACCCGCTGCATTGGGATGCCATCTATTGCCGCGACAACAGCTTCATGAAAGAGCGCGTCGTCTATGGCGGCCTCGTGCTGGCCTGGACGCTGACCCAATCGAGTCTGGATCTCGGCGGCCACGTGCTGTGGGAGTCGCAGTGGTCGGACGGCGCGCACCCGAACCCGGTGTTGGCGGGCGATACGCTCTACGCGGCGACGCAAGTGCTGGAGCGGCGCGAGGTGAATGCGCAGATGGGCCTCGTGACGCTGCGCGTGGTGGGCGTCAAGAACGAAAAGCCGGCAGAGCTGCTGGCGCAGGGGCGGGATCTGTTCACGCCCGAGCGCGACAAGAAGGGCGATGAGCGGATTGCCGAGAAGGTGGTCGAGCTGACGCGCGAGGTGCTGGTGCGGCGGCGGGGGTAGCGGGCGGGCTTGCGGCTCGGGTCTCAACATTCGTCGGGTCGTCGCAACGCTATGGCAGTCGCAAAGGTCTGTCACCGCGCCCGTAGGCGCCCGGCCGTGGAAACGGCGGGCCAGCATGGCAGCGGCCG
>Ga0172370_10005264_pt1 | contig 16765 bp, 6 predicted proteins | sample LakKiv5m_FD_114538 | JGI IMG/M metagenome (GOLD analysis project Ga0172370, IMG submission 114538) | Freshwater microbial communities from Kabuno Bay, South-Kivu, Congo - kab_022012_11.5m | ecosystem: Environmental > Aquatic > Freshwater > Lake | place: Democratic Republic of the Congo...
CGCGGGCACCCGGTGCTTCGCACACGCCCGTTCACTTGTTACGCGGGCACCCGGTGCTTCGCACACGCCCGCTCTGTCTTGCCGCGGGCACCCGGTGCTTCGCACACGCCCGCTTTTTCCTTCTCGAACGGGCACAGGCCGAAAGTGACCGGAGCCTACAACCGGAATCGAACCGGTGACCTCTTCCTTACCAAGGAAGTGCTCTACCGACTGAGCTATGTAGGCATCACCTCTTCGGAGCGGGAAACGGGATTCGAACCCGCGACCCTCAGCTTGGAAGGCTGATGCTCTAGCCAACTGAGCTACTCCCGCATTCGCAGGCGTGTCCGGAGGACCGGACGCCCGCGGCTCCAATTGCCCGCACGTGGGCACGATGGATCTGGCTGCCCAGCTCCGTCGAACCGGTGGAGGGGGGTGGGTTCGAACCACCGTAGGCTCCCGCCAACAGATTTACAGTCTGCCCCCTTTAGCCACTCGGGCACCCCTCCATCGAAGCTCCAAAGAACGTGTCGACCGTCAGTACGGCGGGCGTTGGACGGGGTCGCTTCGCTGCCCGGTTGCGCCGGAGCTGGCGATGGGACTCGAACCCGCAACCTGCTGCTTACAAGGCAGCTGCTCTACCCTTGAGCTACGCCAGCCTGCGGCCGTTTCGCCTCGAGCGATCCGGCGGGAGCGTCGAGGATTCCACCCGGGAAGGCGCGCAGCCCACCCAGGTTGAAGGCGCCGTCGTATACATGTGTGACCTGAGCCTGTCAAGCGTGATCTGTCGCCGGGGGGCGAGGATCCCAGTCCGGGGCAGCGCCCCAATGAGCCCCGATGCAGGCGTTGGCTCCCGAGCCGCGGGCGATCGCCGCCCGGCACAGCAGGGAAGATGGGGCGCGGGGGCGAGCGGGCGGTGCTGTTTTGCGGGCGCGGGGGCGGCAGAAGCGGGCGCGGCATCTTACGCCCCACGGCCCTGGCCCCACCGCGCTGTCCGGATCCTTGCCCCTCAGGCGTCGTCGTTTTCGGTCGCGAGGGCTCCCTCCGCCTCGACTGGCCCGACGATCGAGAGGGCGAGGGTCGCAAACGACGCGACGTTGAGGCTCGGCATCGCCGTGGGGGCAGGCCAGGTCGCGAGGATATCGCAGTTCTTGCGTATGATGGGTCGGATGCCGGAGCCCTCGCCGCCGAGGACGATGCAGAGCGGTCGGGAGAGGGCCTCGGCGCGCAGATCGGCGGCGCTCTTCTCCGCGACCGTCCCGACGACCGTGACGCCGCGCTCACGGAGGGCGGCGAGGCCGCGGGCGAGGTTGACCACGCGCGCCACGGGGACGACCGCGGAGCCGCCGGCCGCGATGCGCTCCACCAGCGGGGACATCTCGGCCGAGCGATCCTGCGGGATGAGCACCCCCGAAGCGCCGAAGAAGGCCGCCGCGCGCAGGATGGCGCCGAGGTTGCGGGGGTCGGTGACGCCGTCGAGCGCGAGCAGCAGCGCCTGCGGTGCCGCGCCGGACGCAGGCACGAGGTCGTCGAGGTCGGCGTAGGGGTACGTGGTGACCCGGAGTGCGACGCCCTGTGCGTGGTCGCCGACCTCGTCGAGGGCGGCCGGCGCCTCGGTCAGGACGCGCACCCTCGCGGCGGAGGCGGCCTGCAGGATGCGGGCTTCGGCGCGCGCGTCGGCGTCCCAGATGTAGACCTCCCGGACGCGCTGCGGCGAGTGGACGAGCAGCGTCTCGACGGCGTGGACGCCGACCACCAGGTCGGGGTGCAGGCGGTACGGGTCGGTCTCGCCGGGCCGGGCGCGGCGGGCGCGCTCCGCCTCGTCCGAGCGGGAGATGAGGCGGGGTGGGCGCGGAGCCTCCTCGGCGCGCTCGCGATCGTGGTCGCGGTCAAGGCCCGGGCCGGTGAAGCCGAAGCGGGGAGCCTCCTCGTGGGGGCGTGGCGCCGGGCGGCGATCGGGGTAGCCCTCGTCCTGTGGGCGCGGGGGGCGGTCGCGATCGCCCCAGGCGCGACCGCGGCCGCCGTCGCCGGGCGGCCCACGGCGATCGTCGCGTGGGCTGCGGTCACCACGGGGGGGGCCGTAGCGGCGTGGGGGGCCGTCATCCGGGCGGCCTCCGCCGTAGCGGCGATCGGGCGCGCGATCGTCCCGGCGGTCCGGGCCGCGCGACGGGCCGCGTGACGGTTCTGGGGCATCTCGCCGCCCGCCGTCGCGCGGCGGTGCGCGGTCGTCGCGGCGATCGGGGGCGCGGCCGCCCCAGGACGGGCCTCCGCCGCGATCGAGGGGGCGCCCGCCGTCCCGGCCGTCGCGTCCCGCAGGCACCCTGTCGAACGGGCGCCCGCGGTCACCGCCGCCCGGTCTCTCGGTCCGGTCTCGGTCGTGGTGTGGACGGGCGGGGCCGCGATCGCGCGACGCTTCGGCGGGACGATCGGCGCCGCGCCCGTCGCCGCGCCCGCCGGGGTAGCGACTGACGGCGGGGCGCTGCTTGGGCGGGCGTCCCCCGCCGGGCTTCTTCGGGACACGGGGTGGCATGAGAGGCTCCTTGCGTGGTCAGGCGTTCGCGTCCGCGCGGTCGATGCACTCGAGGAGCGCCTCCACGACGCCTCCTGGATGGGCCGCCTGTGTGATGGGGCGTCCGACGACCAGGACGGTGGCCCCTTTGCGGCGCGCCGTCAATGCGTCTGCCGTGCGGCTCTGGTCGCCGGCCGCCTCGCCGGGCGCCCGGATACCCGGGACGACCCGGACGAACGCGGGGTCGAAGGTGGCCGCGAGGCCGAGCTCCCGCGGGGAGAGGACCGCGCCCGAGCAGCCCGCCGCGCGCGCGAGCGCCAGGCGTCCCCGCACGGCCTCCTCGACCGATCCGGCGCCCCAGCCCGCGCGATGCGCGTCGTCGTCGAGGCTCGTCAGGACGCTGACGGCGATGACCCGCGTCCGGTCCCGCGCGCCCTCCGCCGCGGCTTCGAGCATCGCGCGCCCCCCCGCCGCGTGCACGCTCAGCAGCGCGACGTCGAGGCGAGCAGCCGCTCGGACGGCCAGCCCCACCTGATGGGGGATATCATGATACTTTAAATCTAAGAAAACTTGAAAACCACGATGTCTCAGGTCCGCCACCACGCCCGGGCCCGCCGACGTGAAGAGTGCGAGCCCCACCTTCACGAGCAGCGGGCGGCGCGCGGCGACCGGCTCCAGCACGTCGAGCAGGTGCTCGACCGGCTCCATCGCAGGGGCGTCGAGCGCGACGCACAGCGGCGGCACAGGGCCGATCACGCGGGCCCCGCGCCCAGACCCTCGCGGACCAGGCCGACGACGCGCGCGAAGAGCGCTTCCACAGGCAGGGCCTCGCGCTCGCCGCTGCGACGGTGCTTGAGCTCGACGAGGCCCGTGTCCAGGAATTTCTTGCCGAGCGTGACCTGCAGCGGATACCCGATGAGATCCGCGTCCTTGAACTTCACGCCGGGCCGCTCGTCGCGGTCGTCCACGATCATCTCGACGCCGGCGGCCTCGAAGCGTCGCTCGAGATCGGCCGCGAGCGACGTGATCTTCGGGTCGTCCGAGAGCTGCATGAGCCCGACATGGAAGGGCGCGATGGCAAAGGGCCATCGGATGCCGCCCTCGTCGTGATTCTGCTCGATCGCGGCGCTCATCACGCGCGTGACGCCGATGCCGTAGCAGCCCATGACCATGGGCAGCTCGTCGCCCGCCGCGTCGAGGTAGGTGGCCTTCATCGGCTCGCTGTAGCGCGTGCCGAGGAAGAAGACGTGGCCGACCTCGATGCCGCGGAAGGTGCGCAGCCGGCCGTCACAGCCCTCGCGCGGGCAGGGGTCGCCCACCTGGGCGAGGCGCAGCGCGGTCGCGGTGATGTGCGGCGCGAGGTCGCGGGATGCGCGGACGCCGACGAGGTGGACGTCCTCCTCGCCGCCGCCGCACACGAGCGGCCCCTGGACCGACAGCACGTCGTGGTCGATGAACGCGCGCACGCTCTGTGGCAGGCCGACGGGCGACAGGAAGCCGGGCGGCTGGCCGAGCGCCTTGGCGACCTCGGGGCCCTCGGCGAGGAAGAGCGCGGTGGCGTCGCAGGCCTTCTTGAGCGCGATCTCGTTGACCTCGTGGTCGCCGCGCACGAACGCCACGACCACGCGCTCGTCGGCGAGGTAGGCGACCGCCTTGACGCACTCGGCGGGCGTGACGCCAAGGAAGCTCGCCACCTCCTCGATGGTCTTCTTGTTCGGCGTCGCGACCTTGCGCGCCACGGGGGCCCCCTCCGGGACGGCGCTGCGCGCCAGCGCGGGCACGCGGGCCTGCTCGACGTTGGCGGCGTAGTTGCACGCGCCGCACGACACGATCGCGTCTTCGCCCGAGTCGGCGAGCACCTGGAACTCGTGGCTCATCGAGCCGCCGATGGCGCCCGTGTCGGCCTCCACGGCGCGAAAATCGAGGCCCATGCGCGAGAAGATGCGCGTGTAGGCGTCGTACATCGCGCGGTAGTTGGCCTCGGCACCCGCGGCGTCCACGTCAAAGGAATACCCGTCCTTCATGATGAACTCGCGGCCCCGCATCAGACCTGCGCGCGGCCGTATCTCGTCACGGAACTTGGTCTGGATTTGAAAGAGGTTCAGCGGCAGGTGCCGGTAGCTCTTCACGTCGCGGCTGACGAGGTCGACGATGACCTCTTCGGCCGTAGGGGCGAGGCAGAAGTCCGCGCCCTTGCGGTCCTTCATCCGCAGCAGCTCGGGGCCGTACTTCTTCCAACGGCCCGACTTCTCCCACAGCTCGGCGGGCTGCACGGCGGGCAGGAAGACCTCTTGCGCGCCCGCGCGGACGAGCTCTTCTCGAATGATGTTCTTGACCTTCTCCAGCGTTCGGACGCCGAGCGGCAAGAACGAGTATATGCCGGCCGCCACCTTGCGGATGTAGCCGGCGCGCACCAGGAAGCGGTGGCTAGCGACCTCGGCCTCCTTCGGGTCTTCGCGGAGGGTGGGGACGTGCAGGCGTGCGATGCGCATGTTCGTTTCCTCGATGTGGCTCAAAAAGCCGAGCGACCGCGCGGTTGTCCGCAGCGATCACTCGGGGAAGGCCCAGCGGGCGGGGGCCCCACAGCGCGCGGCGAAGCCGAGTGCGAGCGTGCAGGCGCGCGACGTGGGGACGAAGGACCGGGTGCCCGCGTTCTTAATACTCGTACGTCTTGTGCATGCCGCGCACGATCTCGAGCAGCGAGACGATGAACTGGTACTCGCTGAAGAGGTAGTCCGCCTGGATGCCTTCACACAACGTGACCTTTCCGCCGATGCCCTGGGCCTCCTTCCCGAGCAAATACCCGGGGTTGACAACATCGGTGGCGTCGGACGTCTCGGCCGCGACGTAGATCTTGCCCGAGAGGCAGTCGTGGAACTCTGCCGTGTTCGTGCCCGCCGGGAAGTCGATCTGCGCCATGTTGCCCTTCAGGAAGACCCGCGAGAGGTCCATGAACGAGCGATCGTAGCCCTGCGTGAGCAGCGACATGCCGTAGAAGGCACCGAGGAGCGGCGTGCGGAAGCGGCTCGATGGGAAGAAGGGTCGTGGATCCGGGAACATGCGGTACCTGACCGAGCCGGTCTGCGGCGCCTTGCCGCCGTTGGCCCAGTCGGGTGGGACGAGCGAGCCGTCCTCCATGACGTACCAGCCGTACAGGCTCGCGTCCTCGATGGTCATGCCACCGAAGAGTTGCAAGATCTGATTCGGGAAGAAGTTGAAATAGCTTATTAAATAGCGGCGTGAGTCCTCGTTCTCGGCGACGCCCATGAAGTTGTTCGCGGTCGGGTCCGCGAGCATCTGCATGGCGGCGAGGCGGTCGTAGATCTGGCCACCGGTCGCGGGCACGCCGATGTAGCCGGAGAAGTCCCAGCCCGGATAGAGATCGCGGCACATCTCCTCCTCGGAGATGAAGACGAAGTCCTTGAAGTCGTCCTGCGGCTGGTTGTTGGCAGGCTCGAAGCGGCTCTTCGCCGCGTTCCAACCGTAGTAGCCGCAGGTCGGTCGCGCCGAGACCTGCATGAACGTGTTGAACGAGAGTCGGGTCGCGAGCGCGCCGGACAGGCCGCCGTTGACGTCCTCCTCCCAGCGCTTGCCGTACTTCTTCTCCCACCAGCCGTCCTTGTTGTAGCGCACGTAGTCCTGCGCCCAGAACTGGAACTGGCGGTGTGCGACCATGAACGCGCCCTCGACGCGCGCCGCGTAGTTGTTCGGATGGAAGGTCTCGCTGTCGCGACGGAAGCCGTAGAAGGGCCAGTACTGCTCGTAGGTGTCGAGCGAATTGCGTGCGATCTCATAGGGATCGGCACCCTCGTCGAAGGTCGCGCAGGTGGGCGTCTGGTAGTTCCACTCGTCGGAGCAGAAGCGGTAGGGGACCTCGATGAGGCTCGGGTCGGTGCAGAACTTGGCGCCGCTCTGCGTGCCGGCGCTGCGACACTTGAGGTCGCCGCCGCAGTCCGCGTCCGCCGTGCAGCGGTCGCCCTTGATGGCGCGCCACGGCACGTCCTTGCGGTCGTACATCGCGTCGACCGAGCCGAAGTAGCTCGGGTACGTCGAGTAGTGCACGCGCCGAAAGACGCGGTTCATGGGCCCGTTGCCGATCTCGGTCGTCTTGACGAGGCCCGCGATGGTCTGCTCCGGCTCATCGAGGAAGCTCGCGAGGGGCTGCAAGCCGGCGGGCGTCGCGTTCATCGGCGAGGTGTTGAACGTCTCCACGAGCTGGCCGTAGCCGAACTTGATGGCCGCGCGGTCGTAATGACCTAATCCAGCGAAATCACTATTGAACTTGGCCGCATAGTCCATCGTCGACGAGAGCTGCAGCTCCCGGATCTTGCCGAGAGCCTGTGCGTTCGTCTCACGCGACCAAGGGTTGACGACCTGGGTGCCGGTCGGGGAGCCGAGCTTCAGTGCCCAGAAGTCCTTGTGGTAGTTCAGCGCGTCCGACGAGGCCTCGAAATTGTGCCGCAGGCCGAGCGTGTGGCCGACCTCGTGCTCCTCCGTGCCCTTGTAGATCTTGCGCCACAGCTTCGGCCGCAGATCCGCGCGGACCTTGTCAACGGCGTTGCGACCGATGAGCTGCGTGGCCGAGAGCACCGAGTCCTTGGTGTTCGTGTAGAGCGCCGACGGCAGGTACTTCGTCTGGTCCATCGCCACCTTGTTCATGGCGTCGGACTTGATGACCTGCGTGGACATCTCCTTCATGAGCAGCTTCGCCGAGCAATCGGCCCACTGCGCGGTGGGTCCCGTCTTGATGCAGACGCGACCCGAGCCGAGGTCCAGGAACTCGAAGTCGCCTTCCTTCGCGCAGTCGGCATTGTTGCCCTCGCCGTCGTCCCAGAGGTGGGTCTGCCAGAAGGGGAGGTCGAACGTGGTCTTGCCGGTGTTGACCTCGGCCGCGTAGGCCTTGCAGAGCGCCTCGTCGTAGAACTTCGCGTATTCATAGGCGATACCCGTGATCGCGTTGTCGAAGAAGTTGTCGAAGTGGAGCGTCTTGATCTCCAGATCTCGCACGGCCTTCGAGCGGGACATGAAGCCGGCTGTGTGCGCCCAGTTCGCCAGCGACATGGTCTTGAGCTGATCCTGCGTGACGCCCGGGTACTTGCCGCCGATGCGCGGATCCTTGAACAGCGCCTTGATCGCGTTGCCGTCCTGGTCGTCGATGAGCATCGCGTCGAGCGTCGGATCCTTCTGGATCATGCTCATGCGGGACTGCGCCCACGAGGCGCCGTTGTCGACGAGCTGGAGCCCCTGCGCGTCGAGGCGCTGGCGCGTGTCGGGCGCAACGAGGTTCTTGGCCCACTGGACGGCCTCCTCGTTTGACTTGGGGCTCTTGGAGCCGACTAGCTTGAGCCGGCGCGCCTTCTGGTAGGTCGTGATGTCCGACGCGCGTTGGATGTCGCGGTAGTCCTTGACGCCGGAGATGAACTCGATGACGTCGAGCGCTCGCGAGGCGCCGAGCTGCATGGGCGCGACGTAGGCGTACGCGGAGGCCGAGATGATCTCGCCCGTGACCGGATCGGCGGCCGAGGGGCCGTAGCCGTACAGGCCTGCCTGGTTCGGCGCGTTGACGGCGTACATGAAGCTGTAGCGCAGATCGCCGTTGCGGTGGACCGTGTTCATGTCCTTGCAGAACGTGCCGTTGGGCGTGCCGGCGGTGCTGTACTCGGCGACGACGGCGTTCTTGTTGGCCTGGATGGCCGCGGTCGCGGTGGCGTCGTTGTTCTCGCAGAGGATGAACATGTCGTGCGCGGGCGGCGCGCCCTTGAGCGCCTTGACCGTGTCCATGAAGGCCACGTTCCAGCCCTTCGCGATCGCGATCGAGTCCGCCACGAGGTCCCGCGGGAAGTCCTCGCTGAGGTAGTACACGATGGGCTGGGGCGTCATCTTCGCGTAGTCGAAGTCGCCCTTCCAGACGTTGGTCGACGGGTCGATCGCGAACTCCCCCGCCGCGACGCCCTTGCCCGCGGGCTCCAGCTTGCGGACGTAGCTTTCCCAGATGCGGTGGCGGTTCACCTTGCGGATGGCGCCGGAGTACATGCTGCCGAACTCCAGCTCCCACTTCGGTCGCTCCGTCCGGAAGTAGCCGAACTTCTCGAAGTCACGGTCGTCCTGGTCGAGCGAGACGTAGGCCTTGTCGCCCGCGAGCTGGGGCACTTCCAGGAAGAACGTGCGGATCTTGACCTGCTCCGACGAGCAGTCGAACACGCCGCCCGAGTACCAGGGGTAGAAGTAGCACAGCGGGATCGTCCCGTAGCCTTCGAGCTCCGTCAGGGGCGCCTGGTAAACCATGTTGTTGATGAAGGTCAGGTACTTCTGCGGCGCGGCGCCGTCGACGACGATCTCGAGCTGCTCGCCCTCGGGGGCCGTGTCGCCCTGGAACAGGCTCACGGCTTTGGACTGGCCCGCGGTGACCAGCAGCTCGACCGCGACGTCGCCGTCGAGGCTCAGCACCGCGTTGTCACCCCAGGCCACCCGCATGTACTCGCGATCGTACCACTTGCGGTCGGTGGTGTTCTCCTCGATGACGTTGGACTTCTCGCCCGTGGCGGGGGAGTAGCCGCGCTTGATGTCGAAGTGGCTGCCGATCGGGAAGGCCATGATGGGCGCGCCGCGGTAAACGAAGCGCGTCGCCTTCTGGATGCAGTTGCCCGCGAAGTCGGCCTCTTCTGCGACCGCGGCGCTGGCGCATTTGGTGTCGGCTGACGGCTTCGCGCCGCAGAAGTACTCGACCGGATCGGTGGCGCCGAGCAGGGCCTTCTCGGCCGCGTTCGGCACGCAGCGTGTGCGCTGGTAGTCCTTGAGGACCCAGTGCTTGACAGGCGCGCCGGTGGCGTCCTTGAGCGGCACGTCCGAGTCGCCCTTCTGACCGAACGCCTCGGAGCCCTCGACGAACTCGTAGGTGCGGTAAGCGAAGAGCGCCTTCTCCTGCACGTCGAACGCGACGCGCTGGAGCTTGGACTGCTGCCCGATGAAGGTCAGCGCGCCGGTGAAGTGCGCGTCCACGACCGTGTTGCGGACGTACCACTCACGGCCGAGCAGGTCCGACTTTTTCACGGCGTTGGGCTGCACGCGGTTGATGTCCGACACGTTCTGCGCGCAGCCGAGGCCGAGCGCCAGGCCGACGAGCGAGAGAAGGAAGATGCGGTTCATGGTCTTGCCTCGGGTCGCGGGGAGGAGGAAGCTGAAAACGGTCTTCATCTTGACCTCCGGATCACAGCGAGAGGTTGCCGTAGACGAGGTGGAGCTTGCGGAACTGGTCAAGGATCTCAAGCTCCTCTTTCATCCTGAACTCGAGCTTGAGCTTGTCTGCGCCGGTCGCCTTCTCCCATTCGCCCTTCATCGCGTTGAGCTTCTCCACCATGAACGAGGCCGGCGAGAACTTGCTCGCGTTGTAGTTGGGCTTGAGCGCGACGTAGGTCTTGAGGCCGAAGGGGTCGGTGAACTCCACCTTGGAGACGGAGGCGTCCACGTCGTAGGCGTTGCCGCTGCCCTTGATCCAGACGGCCATCGCGTCCGTGAACGACGGATCGAAGCCGGCCGGGAGGTTCGCGACCGCCTGCCAGGCGGCAAACATCCGGAGCGACAGGTTCGACACGCTCGGCGGGACGATGTCCACGCCGTTGGGCGCCGGCTTGAACGGATCGGCCGAGACGTACGCCAGCTTCGATCCGACGTTGACCGCGTAGCCCGCGAACTGGTCGGTCGCGCCGGCGGCGAGCCCGCCCAGGATGCGCGCGAGCTCGTTCGGGTAGACGGTGTTGTAGCCGATGGACGTGCCGCGGAACAGCGGCAGCTGCTCACCGACGTAATCGACCAGGAAGTAGGCCTGCGAGTCGACCATCGTGAGTATCGCGGCGATCTTCTCCCAGTACGAGCCGACCCAGATGGGGTGGTCGTAGTAGTAGTAGCCGGAGTCCGTAAAGAACGTCGTCCAGGGGAACTTGCCGTCGCCCACGGGGATGTTCAGGTCCGCCACGGGCTGTCCGTCCGCGCCCGATCCGCCGCCCGTCTGCATGTTGTAGCTGACGTTGGCGTAGGACTTCGTCTTGGCGTCGTACTTGTATGCGCCCGGCGCCGGAGACGCGATGATGTCCGAGAGGCCGCGGAAGCTCATGCGGGCCGCGGTGCGCATCGTGCCGAGCATGTAGGGGTTCTGGTCGAAGCCGTCGAACCACGAGTACACACGGAAGATGTTGTTGTACAGCGCGTAGTAGCGCGCCGCACCGGAGATCGGCGTGAGCCAGCGGTCCTGGATGCGGGCCATGTAGGAGGAGGGGCTGCCCCCCTTGGCGAAGAACATGCGCTCGCGCTTGAAGGCGTCGAAGACGTAGTACTCCTTGAGCATGTCGAGCGCGTGCGCCACGATCTCGCCGTAGTCGGCGCCGCCGTCGAAGTAGTAGCAGCCGTAGGAGCCCTGCCGGTACTCGTCGGAGCAGTAGTGGTAGTAGACCTCGAGCTGCGTGATGTCGAGCATGTCGCGGATGCTGTTCTCGTTCGCGGCGGCCTCGAGGCGGACGGCCTCGGCGGGCACGGTGTCGCGGAACTTGTGCAGTCCGCTCGGCATGAAGCGGTTCATCCAATAGAACGGGTGGAACAGCGACTGCGACCAGGTCCCGGGGCTCTTCTGCCACGACACGCCCTGCGGGTTGTCGCCGGTGGCCTTCGCGATCTTCACGATCGCCTCGTCGACCTGCTCCGTGTGGCGGAAGATCTCGACCATGTCGCCGTAGCCGAACTTGATGGCGGCGTAGTCGTACTTTCCGAGGCCATGGATGTCCGAGTTGATCTTCTGGCCGTAGTCCATCACCGTCGAGAGTTGCCACTCGAAGCGCTGGTTGTCCTGCTCGTGCTGCGTCATGCGCGGGCGAGGCAGGTAGACCTTGCGGAAGCCTTCGGAGACCTCCACCTGCTTCTTGCCCTCGGGGGCGCCGGTCTGGCCGTCGACGCAGAAGCCCGACTCGCACACGGCGCCCGACGTGCACGCGCCGTTGCCCGAGCAGGCGGTCTTGTGGTGGCACGCCTTGGCCTTGCAGAAGAAGCCCGCGCCGCAGTCGCCGTCGACCACGCACACGACCGCCGACTCCGTCTTGATCATACACGCGCCGACCTTCTCGCCGTCCCCGTCGATGCACTTGGCGCCCTCGCAGGCCGTGCCCCACGGGCAGTCCTTGTCCTCCGAGCACGCGCCGAGCTCGCCGCACTTGCCGCCGAACTCCGGCTCGCACATCTCGTCGGCGGAGATGGTGCCCGACTTCGTGACGATGCCGCGACACGCGACGAGGTCCAGATCCCGGCCCGTCTCCGGCGTGAAGTACGGGTCGAAGTAATTGAAGATGTCGCTCGACGCGGAGAAGTTGTGACGCAGGCCGAGCGTGTGGCCGACCTCGTGCTCGACGACACCGCCGTAGATGCGGACGGAGGCCTCCGTGCGGATGGCGTCGCCGACGTAGCACTCGCGCTCGCCGGTCGCCGCGTCGATGATCTTGTTGGGGTTCTCGCCCGGATCGCACTTCATCTTTTTCGCGAGGCCGATGATCGCGGGATCCATGAATTCGCCCGGCTCGATCGTGTGGTAACCGAGGATCTGCATGCGCTTGGACTCGTCCATCATGGCCTTGGGCGTGGCCCAGCCGGCGGGCGAGATCTTGTCGACCATCTCGGGCGGCAGCGCGTCGCCCGGCTGGAGTTTGCCTTCCGACATCACGAGCTTCATCTCGTCGTTGATGAGCGCGCGCTCCACGTCGGTGCCGCGGATCTTGCCGAGGCTCGCCGTGACCGTGTCGAGATCGAAGGTCGGCGCGGCCTGCTTGACCACGTTGCGCTGGTAGTTCTTGTCGGTCATGAACTTGATGAGCTCGGGCGCCTGCTGCGGGTTGAATCGCGCGCCGGCGGCGGTCTCGGAGAGCTTCGTGAGGGGGCGGCGCATCGACGCGCGGAGCACGGCCTCCGCGTTCGACGTTTCGGGGCCGGCCTTGTCGCCGGGCGTGCCGACGAGCGCGCCGTTGAGCGTCGCGTACTCCGAGCTGCCGCTCTTGCCGTTGGCCTGGATGTAGTCGCGGATGTACTTGCCGGTGACGAGGTCGTCGGTCGACAGGTCGCCGTTGAGCAGGTCGACGAGGTCCTTCGCGTACTGCGCGTACGTGACCATCGACGAGCCGTACACGTAGGCGGTGGCCCAGAAGATGCGTCCCGTGTCGGGATCGGCGGCCGACGGGCCATAGCCGAGCGGGGCCGCGGCCTGTGCTTGCGGGACCCAGTACATGTAATTATAGCGAATATCGCCGATCACCTTCGGTTGGTCGAAGCGGGGAACGAAGTTCTTGCAGGGATTGTCGATGGAGCCGTCGGCGTTGCGCTTGGAGTAGCGGCAGTCGTTCTTCAGGCTCAGGTTGCCGAAATCGTTGTCGCCGCAGGTGTCGCCCGTGTAGACGTTCTCGCAGACGACGAAGATCTCCTCGAGGCCCTTCTTGATGCTCTCGCGCTGCTTGCGATCGTCGTCGGTGAGCGTCGTGCGCCAGCCCGCGCATTTGCCCACCTGGTTGTCGTGGTAGCACACGGTGTCGCTGCGGCCGCCCGGCACGACGCCGGAGACGGTGATCTGCTGGCCCGTCGCGAAGATGGCGCCGGGGCCGTCCTTGTCGGTCTGGCCGCCGGGCGCGACCCCCTGCGCGAAGCGGACGCCGTTGACGCCGATGTCGAGCGTCTTGTCGGTCCCGTTGACGATGCGGAAGAGCTTCGCGGTCGTGGGGTTGCGGACCTCGACGAGGCGGTTGCCGCCGACCAGCACGAACGTCACGCTCTCGTTCTGCTTGATGGAGAAGTTCTTGAACGTGGCGATCGTGCCCCCACCGTCCTGGGCGACCACGTCGACGGTCGTGCCGGGCGCAGCCTTCGTGACAGACATCGCTGCCTCGCCCTTCGTGAACGTGCCCGTCAGATCCGAGCCGAGATCGGAGAGCTTGAGCGTGGCGCTGGGCTTGGTCGGCGACGCGTTGAGGAACGCGATGAGCGTGCCGGCGCCCTCGACCTTGTCGGGCAGGCGCGTCAACGTCACGTCGCCGGCGCCGTCCTTCGTGTAGAGCGCGGCGACGACGTTGCCCTGCTTGTTGGGGAACGTGCCGGCCGCCAGCGCGACGTCCTTCGTGCAGTCCGCGTCCGTGTCGCAGTAGCGCGTGCCGAAGCCGCCCTGCGGGTCGTTGAACGACGAGACCTTGCCGCCCGAGTCCTTCTCCCACTTCTCCTCCCAGAAGAGCAGCCAGCTGACCGTCTCCTTGAAGGTGTCGCTCCAGCCGTCGGCCGTGTCGTACGCGCCGAGGCGGTGGTTGTCGGGGAAGCCCGCGGACAGGTGGTACACGATCGGGCGAATGCCGCGCGTCTTGTACGCGACGCGCTTGCCGACGGCACACTGGCCCGGCTGGAACCAGTCGGCCTGATCGCAGACCGCGCCGAGCGGGCACTCGAGGTTCATCGTGCAGGCGATGGGCTGGCCCTTGTCGTCCTTCAGCTTCTCAGTGAAATCCTTTGATTTCTGCCAAATATTCCAGCGCGAGGCCTTGTAATCGTGCCCGGCGTACGTCAGGCCGAAATGCTCGTCGTAGGTGTAGCGCTCCGCCAGGAAGAAGCCAAACTTATCCTGGTAATACTGGTTATGGTAGTCCTTGATTTCGTAGTCGTTGATATCACTCGGCTTGACGCGGCGGAACGCGTTTCGGACCTTGAAGACCACGCCCGAGCAGTCGCCGGGGGCGAGCGAGTAGACGCTGCACGCGCCGGTGGAGGTCGGGTAGCCATAGATGCGCTGCGTGACGGCGAAGTAGTCATCGTCGAAGATAGGGCGGTCGGGGTTGTCGACCTCGTTCTCCGGAACGTAGTGGTCGACCGTGGACATCGCGACCGAGCCGTAAGGGAACATGAAGTTCGCGATCTTCGCGGCGCCCCAGTTCACGCGGAAGGACTTGCGCTGGAACCACGGCTTGTCGGTGTCGTTCTCGACGAGGACGTTCTCCTGCGCGCCGGTCTGCGGGTTGTAGTTGCGGATCACGTCGAAGTGCTTCTCGATGGGCCACATGCCGACGGGGTTGCCGACATAGACCTCGATGAACTTGTCCTGCTGCCCGTCGATCCAGTAGGTGCGCAGCTTCTGCTTGTGCCACTTCGCGTCGCCGCCCAACGCCTTCTCCGAGTAGGGATAGGCCACGAGGTCGGTCTCCTGGATGTCGAAGATGACCTTGCCCTCGTCGGAGCCGAAGTTCGTGTTGCCGACGAAGCCGAAGCTGGCGCTCAGCGGGACGTCCGTGATCGTCTGGACGTTGTACCAGACACCGCTGAAGCGGGCCTTGTCGAGCGCGTGCGCCTGGGTGCGGTCGATGACGCCGACCTCTTGCGCACAGCTCGCGAGGCCGAGCAGGGCGAGCGCCGTGACCGCGAGGAGCGAGCGGAAGGTCTGGGAGCTGGGCTTCATGGGACGAGCCTCCGGGAGAGATGGGGAGAGGAAGCGGTTCACGCGGGACCTCGACTAAAAGGAAACGCCCAGGTTCAGGTAGAACTGGGTGAGGTTGGCCGAGGGGGTGACGATGTCCAGGAAGGGGAAGCGGAACCCCGAGTTGTCACCGTTCTTGGGCGCCTGGACGGTGACGAAGCCGCCGCCGACGTCGAAGACCTTGTTGATCTCGTAGCTGAGGCCGATCCAGCCCCACGTCTCGTCCGTGCGGCCCCGCCCGCCGGCGGCATAGGGGCTCGCCAGAGCGTCCTTCGGTGCGCCGTAATAGTTAAAATTATTGAAAAGAAAGTAGTGTGCGAAGACGGTCAGGTTCTCGGTTGGGTGTGCCGTGAGCGTGAACCAGTTCAGAAAGCCGAAGCTAGTCAGGTTCTTGCCGTCGGAGACGACGCCGCCGCCGAGGTTCTCCGCGCCGCCGGAGCGGGGCAGGGCTATCGGGCCGTAGGTCTCGGTGTCCAGGACCTTCGTCGTGTAGGCGTTGAAGTTCTTCGTGACGCGGAAGGTGTAGCGCACATCGAAGTACTTGAGCAGGCCCTTCTTGAGGATGGAGACCGCCGGGCGCACGCTCGTGTAGAGCTCGGCGCGGCGGGAGGCGCGTGAGATCGGGACGGCGAACGTGCAGTTCGTCGACAGCGTGAGGCCGAGGTCCGGGTTGCGGTAGAAGACCCACGAGGGCGTAATCAGCGTGTCGGCCAAGGAGGTGTCCCGCTTGCGGGCCTCGTCGTCGTCGGCGTTCGAGGCGATCACCTTCGAGATGTCCTGCCGAATGGACATCTGGACGTCCTTGTGGAAGCGGATCGAGGGCCAGAAGGTGAAGTCCGCGGACACGTGCGGGCGCGCCTCGGGGCCGCCGACGAAGGTGCCGCTGTAGACCGTGGGGCCGCCGAACGCGATGCCGGAGAGCCAGAACTCCTCCGACGGCCTCTTCTGCTTGTCGTCCTCGTGGCCGTGGGGCGTGCCGCTCAGCGAGGGATCGGCGCCCGAGGATGACTGCGCCACGTCCAGCGTGGAGGCGGGCGCCGGTCGCGCGGGCGCCGAGGCCCTGCCCTGGAAGACGGTGGAGCGCTCTGGCGTTGTGGCGTCGCCCGCGGCCGGCGCGCTCGCGTAGGCGAACGACGTCGTGCAGGCGAGCCCGATGCCGACAGCGATCGCGGCTCGCGTCGAGGCGGGCAGGCACCCGAGTGGGTTGGTGGCCATAGGTGGGCCCCCGTAGGGCCCCCCAGCGGGGGGCGGGAGAGACTGGCCCGAAGGCGTTGAATTCATAGAGCCCAGCGCAGGGCCGTGGTCAGCGACCCCGAGGGGAAGTGGGCCTTATAGCCGAGTCCCGGCGCGGGAACAAGGGCCAGGTTCCACCCCCACCGGCGCGAGCCCCCGCGACACGCGCCCGGTTTTCGTGTATTCGGGGGCTGGAGCAGCGGCCACCCCGGCGCGCCACCCTGGAGCGTCCCATGTCGATCCCGACCGAGCGAGTCCCCAAACGCGATTGCGGGCTCTACCGCACTACCACCGGCCACTCCGGACACGAAGATCACCTCGGCCCGGGGCTGCTGGTCACGCTGCACGATCACCGGCCCGAGGCGGAGCCAGTCGTCCACTTCCCGGAGGCGAACGTCGCCAACCGCTGGTCTTTCGCCCGGTCCGGCCACCCGGTCGACGACGCGGTCTTCCTCGCCGCCCTCGAGCCGCTCAGGCCCGAGGGTCTCTACCTGCTGCGGGAGCACCTGCACGCCGGGGACGAGGGCAAGCAAACGCTGCCGGAGCGCGCGCTCGTGATGCTCGGCTAC
>Ga0172370_10005265_pt1 | contig 16756 bp, 13 predicted proteins | sample LakKiv5m_FD_114538 | JGI IMG/M metagenome (GOLD analysis project Ga0172370, IMG submission 114538) | Freshwater microbial communities from Kabuno Bay, South-Kivu, Congo - kab_022012_11.5m | ecosystem: Environmental > Aquatic > Freshwater > Lake | place: Democratic Republic of the Congo...
AAAAAAGACCCTGGCTGACAGCGCTTTTTTTGTACCTCGCCGGTTATTTAATAATCTATTATAAACCAGCGCCCTTGGATTATGTTTTGCATCTTTATAAATTACATATCTTTGCCTTTCCCTTGGGCGTTTTAGCGGCTTGGGCGGTTACAAAATTAAAGAGCCCGGCTATTTTAGAAAAGCTATCTCGAGGTTGGTGGGCGATTAGTTATTATTTAGCCATTGCCAGCCTGCTGGCCCTGTTTGTCTACGCTAACATCAATTCTGGGATTGGCGAAAGTGCAAGCAAAGAGCAGTGGATGAGCATTCTGGCGGTCGTAGCGATTTGTTTAGTATTTATTTTGAAAAAAATAGAATTCAGACTATTTTATTGGTTCGGGCTTTATTCGTATGAAATTTATCTTTGGCATTGGCCGCTGATGTATCGTTTTGATATTTTCTATCGCTTTATGCCCGCTTGGCTGGCTACGGTTTTTTATTTGGCATTTTTCATTTTATTGGCTTGGGGGGCGAGCAAGCTTACCGAGCTAATAACTAAAGGGAAGCCTAGACCAGCTTTGATTGGAAAATAAAAAAGCTCCTATTAAGGAGCTTTCTCTTTTTGAGTAAATTTTTCTGAGATTTTCCAGGCAACATCCAATCTCCTTCCAGCCATTTTTAAATAATCAGCCGTGAGAATTAAATTACGTGATAATCTTTCACGTTTTTTATTTGGGTTAGTGGCGCTTGGCCTAAGTGCGTCTGCTTGACCTTGTTTTTTTATCTCCGCGGCAAATAGATTGGTGAAATCAGCAACTTGGTCATAGCTCATGTTGGTAATCGCTAGGACTAATTCTTCCAAGGTTCCATTCCAGCCAACTACAAAATCGGGGTGTTTACTTTTTTCCATGACAACTAGTTTTAAAGAATGTCGGGGTGGAGAGATTCGAACTCTCGATCTTCTGGTCCCAAACCAGACGCCTTAGACCAACTGGGCCACACCCCGTAATTATATTGTTGTAATAATGTAAAAAAATAAACCCACCGAATAAAATAATATGGGTTTACTTTTTAAACTTCTGTGCCCCGGGTCAGAATCGGACTGACGACACAAGGATTTTCAGTCCTTTGCTCTACCACTGAGCTACCGAGGCTTGAAAATTATTGTTAATGCTAGTTGCGGGAGTCGGACTCGAACCGACGACCTCTAGGTTATGGGCCTAGCGAGCTGCCAACTGCTCTATCCCGCTATACTTATGTTATAGAGTGGGCAATGGAGGATTCGAACCTCCGACCTCAACATTATCAGTGTTGCGCTCTAACCAACTGAGCTAATTGCCCCTTGAATTTACGAGTAAGAATATAACAAATAATAAATAAAAAGGCAAGGGATTAGAGGCTAGAAATCAGGAGCATTAGCTCGGTTTTTATCTGGCTCCTCCCAGTTTTATTAGAAAAGTCTAGATTGACTAGCTGATTTAAACATTGTTTTAGATTGTCAGCCGAAAAATTTCTCGCTTGAGATAATCCTTTTTTAATAACGAAGGGATGGAGTTTTAATTGGCTTGTCATTTCCAATTGGCTTAGATTCGTATCGATTGCGGTGCGGATTTGGAGGAGAATTTTGAATTGGCGGACAAGCATCGCAATTAAATACTCTTCGCTTAATCCGGCTGCATATTGTTCTTCTAATAATTTTAAAGCTTGTGTTTTGTTTTTCATACTTAAAGCATCAGTAAGCGCAAAAATATCATCATTTATCGTACCGGCGCACAACTCTTTAACATCTTTTTCGGAGATAAGGCTGGTGGAGCTATAAAAAGATAATTTTTTTACTTCACTTGCAATCGTCCAAAGATCGCCGCTGGTCAAATTAATTAAAAGGGAAGCGGCCGCCGCGCCCATTTCTTTTTTATATCTTCCCGCCTCCTTTTTAATGAAGTTCAGAAGCTGGATATTAGAAAGGGTTTTAAATTCTTGAGCATACTTTTGCTTGCTTAAAAAAGCAAAAAGCTTCTTGGCGTCGACCTTCAAAGGTTTTTCCTTACTGTTTAGTTCTTCATCGATAAAAATAATAACGTTGTCATCGCTCGCGGAAAATTTTTTTAAATAATCAATGAGTTCGATAAAAAGCTTCGTTTTCTTGTTTCTAAAAATATTTTCAATAATAACCAGCCTTTTTTTAACAAAGAGGGAGCCAGTGTTTATCTTTTCCGCAATTTCTTTAAGGGTTACGGTTTGGCCGTTAAGCACGCTTAAACTATTAGACTCTTTATCTATATCGTTAATAAATTTATTTTTCATTTCCTGGAGCATCCGATGGTTGCGGAAAGTATCGGCCCCGTATAAGAATATAATCATAATTATTTGGAATATTTTTTAACGGCCTTTTGGAACAAGTTTCCTTTCTCTTTGAAATCTTTAAATAGGCTGTAACTAGGGGAGGCGGTCGATAATAAACAGATTCGTCCTGATTTAGTATTTTGATAAGCAAATTTTACCGCTTCGTCCATGCTGGTTGTCGAAAACATCGCAGGAGACTTCGTCCCAGCTTCTTGATAAGCAACTTTTAGGGCGCTGGCGATTCTTTTTCCACTATTAGGGAATAATATTATGTTAGCCGCCTTTAATTCGGCCAAACGTTTGGCTAAAGCGGCGAACTTATAGCCCCGGTCTTCGCCACCCAAAATAATCGTGTCTATTTTTTCTTTAAAGACTTCCAGCGCCGCTAAAGTCGATTCTGGCGTTGTCGAAATAGCGTCGTCGTAAAAAGATATTTTTTTATATGTGCCGACGAATTCTAAACGATGTTCAAGATTAGTAAATTTGCGCAGAGCTTTTTTAATTGCCGCCTTAGAAATTTTATATAGTTTAGCGGCGCAAATAGCGGCCATGATATTTTTGACATTATGGTCGCCGAGCAGCCGTATCTCAGAGCGCGCAATGATTTTTTCTCGGCGGTAATAAATGGCGCCAGCTTGGAGCGAGCATTCTTTTAAATAATCGATTTTTTGCGCTTGGGTTTTCTGCCTCAGCTTGCTTATCGCCGGATAATTCCCATTGAAAATAAAATAATCATTTTTATCTTGGAAATTAGCTATATTACTTTTGGCCTTGAAGTAATTGTTGAATCCATTGTGATAAGGAAGATGGTCGGGGAAGATATTGATAAAGAGAGAAATGTGGGGGCTATATTTGGCAGTAGATAATTGGTAGCTTGAAAGCTCATAAACAAATATTTTTTGTTTGTCAAAGGGGCTCAGTAAATGTTCAAGAGGATCAAAGCCGATGTTGCCAATCAGAAAAACCTTTTTTCCTGCCGCCTTTAAAATTTGATATATAAGAGAGGCGGTCGTACTTTTGCCCTTGGTTCCGGTAACGCCGATGGTCTGCCGGCCGTAGAGCGCTAAGAATATATTCGTTATTGAAGTAATTTCCCGTCCGGCGTTTTGGGCGGCAATTATTTCCGGCGTTTGGTCGCTTATACCAGGTGATTTTATGATTACTTCATGCCTCTTTATCGCCTCTAGATAATTTTTTCCGGAAAATATATTCAAATTTTTATCTCTTAAAGTTAGGGGATTTCTATCAGCGATTGAAATTTTAAAATGAGGGTACTTGCGGCGTAAGTAATTATAAACAAATTCTCCTTCCTTCCCATAACCAAGAATTAAAGTTGAGCGGAAATCAGCCGGTATATTATGTTCGGATTTATTTTTCAGAGCAGTGCTGATTAATTTGCCCGGATCTTTGATCTTGGCGGCAATATTTTTTTGAAAATAGTCGATGATGGCATCTTTTTGCCAGTCTTTTTTCGCACCCGCTAAAAACAGGGATGCCTTCACCTCATTCGGCGTGCCGACACAATCAAAAGGTTTGAACCTTTTTTCTCCCCAAAGCTCTTGGAATAAAGGAAGTAGCTCTTTCTGGTTCAATAAGTTTTGGCCGAAGATTCTTATTAATTTCGACCGGTCGATATAAGCGGCTAATTGTGAGAAAGTAAACAAACATTTCGGGCATTGGCCGCACCAATGGGTCTGTGCTTTTTTGGTAATGGAGAAATTCCGGTTACAGCTCGAAAATACAGGGAAATACTTGTCATAATGAGAAAACATTTGGCTTATTTTCAAATCGGAAAATTGGCGCAGGAGGCTGAAGTGATTGATGTCCGGCGTTATAAAATTTTTCAGATAAGCGCGGAAATCATTTTCAAATTCAAGAGACTTGCTATATTGATGATTTATTTCCGATCCGAGATAATTAACATTCCCGAAATTGGCGCTCGCTTCGTTGGAATAGACAATTTGGCGGTAATCATATAAAGCCGCCGTGAGAACGGTCGTCCAGAAATAAATAGCTGAAATAGGAACATGGCCGTTATAAACGCCTTGCTTGTTTAATTCGATCAGAGCCGGATCTATCTTGCGGTCGTTGATGATTCTTGGATGCTTAGTAATTTTGGCAGTTTCTCTCTGGATGTCGCTATCGCGCAAAGTGATCAAGGTGAAATCATGCCCCAATTCTTTTAATAATTCAGCGGACACGCAAGAATCCTTGCCCCCGCCCCAGGGCAGAAGCACTCGCTCGTTAGATTTGAGATTAATTGGCTTTGAGTTTATATCTTTATAAGGGAAATTTATTAGATTACGGTAATCGATTCGATTGCGGTAAAAGAATTCACCCAAGCCCTTGGTATATAGTTTATTCCAAAATGCAGCCTCCGGCCTGGAAAGAACTCCGCTTTTAATTATTATTTTTTTAGGGCAATAGGCTTTATAATAGCCAATACCTAAAACAAGATGAAGATTAAAAGCTATTTTTTTAACCAGCAGCCAGTTTATTTTTTTCCAATTAATTTTACCGCCGCCCAGGGAGATCGTTTCGGTAAATTTTAAGCCGTTATCAAAAGAATAAGAAAAAATAAAAGCATTAGCTTTTTTATTTATACTATAAGATTCAAAGATAAATTTTTTTGGTTTTTTCGGGCTTTTATTTTTTATCATAATTATTTTAATTCTCCCCAATTCTTTCCTCGACTTTCATCAACTACTATCGGGATGCGTAGTTTTAGAACTTCTTGCATAATATCCTTTATTTTTGGTCCGTAGTAGTCAATCCTATCTTTTCTTATTTCAAAAATCAACTCGTCGTGGACTTGTAGAAGCATCCGAACTTCATCTTCGTGGCCGCGAATAAGCTCGGCCGCTTTAATCATAGCCATCTTTATAAGGTCGGCTGCCGTCCCTTGGAGCGGCGTGTTAATCGCCATGCGTTCAGCGCTTTTTCTAACCATGGGAATATTAGAATTAATTTCCGGCAGGGGGCGTTTGCGTCCGAAAAGGGTTAGAGCATAGCCATTTTTTTGCGCTTCTTTGATAGAGCTGGCGACCATCTTTCTGATATTGGGATAAGCAAGAAAATATTTATTAATAAATTCAGTCGCCTGATAGTAAGGGATGCCGGCTGATTGGCTGAGGCCGTGCGGGCCCTGACCGTAGAGTATGCCGAAATTAATTGCTTTCGCTTCCCGGCGCATATTCTTAGTTACCCCAGTTAATTTTATGCCATTAATTTCCGCGGCCGTGGCGGCATGGATATCCTCTTCGTTTTTAAAGGCGGCAATCATTTTTCTGTCTCCCGCCATATGAGCCGCTAAGCGAAGTTCAATTTGAGAGTAATCAAAGCCGATTAACTCAAACCCCTTTTCAGCGACAAAAGCATTTCGTATTTTTCGTCCCTCTTCGGTGCGCGTCGGGATATTTTGCAAATTCGGGTCGTTAGAAGAGAGGCGGCCTGTAGCCGCTATGGTTTGGTTGAAACTGGTATGAATGCGCCCGGTTTTCGAGTTGATCATTTTTGGCAGGGCGTTTAAATAAGTGGTTTGGAGCTTATTTAGTTCGCGATAGTCGCGCAGCAGAGGAATGATAGGGTGAAGATCATTCAATTTTTCAAGTTCATCTTCGGCCGTCGAGAACCCGGTCTTAGTTTTTTTAATATTATTGGTAGGGATAGCTAATTTTTCAAAGAGAACCTCCTTTAATTGTTTGGTAGAATTAATATTGAATTTACTTTTAGCCAATTTATGAATAGCTTTTTCGAGTTTGGCTAATTTAGCGCTGACTTCATGATCAAGCAATTGCAGAGGCTCGGTTTCAACTTTAATTCCAGTATTTTCCATTTCGCCTAGTACGGGAATCAAGGGCATTTCTATTTTATTAAACAGGTCCGTAAGTCTCTCCGCCTGCAGGCGTTTAGCCAAGATCTTTACTAAACGATTTGTAAAATCCGCGTCTTCGCAAGAGTAGAGGCTTAGTTTTTCTGGGTCTAATGATTTAAAGTCAATCGTTAGCTGGGCCGGCTGAGTGTCGGCCAGATTAATTTTACTTATTTTTTCAAATCCTAGTTCAGTAAAAACCAATGAGTCCAAATTGTGCTGGCGGTTGCCCGGGTTTAAGAGGTAGGAAGCGATCATGGTATCGAAGTCCAGCCCCCCAAGCTCTATTCCTTGGTTTTTTAAGACGCGCCAATCAAATTTCAAATTATGCCCACATTTTTTTATTTTTGGATTGATTAAAATCGGTTTTAATTCTTCTAAACGTTTTTTGGTAGCAAGCACGAAATAAGCCTCACCCTCTTTCCAGGAGAAACTAAGGCCTAGGAGTTCGGCCGTAATCGTATCAAGTCCCGAAGTTTCCGTATCCAGCGTAAAAGCCTTTTGGGCTTTTAGTTTTTTAAGGAAGGCAGCAAATTTTTTATCATCATCAATCAGAGTATAATTAAATTTTTTCGCATTACGCTCAAATTTAGAAGCCCCTGATCCGCGCTCCACCTCTTTTTGACTGTTTAATTTATTCAGTTCTTCCTCAGCTCCTTTTTTGCCGTGAGCCTTATTAATATTATCTCGCAGCTCTTTAACTTTGACGAGTAATGATTTGAACTCAAATTCACTGAAAAGATTAATAACATTCTCTAACTTAAAATTGGAAAACTCAATTTCTTCCAGAGAAAATTTAATTGGCGCTTTTAGATTAATTGTAGCAAGCCGTTGGCTTAAATAAGCATTATCTCGATGTTCTTTAAGTAGTTCTAGAATTCGTCCTCTAATTTTTGGGTTATTTTTTTTGACCGCTTCATAGACGCCATCCAGAGTTTTGAAGTCATTAAGCAGGTCGGTCGCCGTTTTTTCACCAATCCCTTTTACGCCGGGGATATTATCACTGGGGTCGCCGCGCAAAGCCTTGTAATCAATCATCTGTTCCGGCTTCAAATCGGCATAACGTTCGGCTACCTTACTAGAATCATAAAGAACGCTATCAGATAATCCCCGGCTCATTGTATAGACTTTAGTCTTTGCTGTTACTAGTTGGAGAGTATCCATATCACCAGTAATGATAATTCTTTCTAGATTTTTTTTAGGCTCCGTCTCATGGCAAATAGTCCCGATCAAATCATCCGCCTCAAAGCCATTTAATTCAAAAATAGGAATATTAAAGGCGTTCGCCACCTTCTTAACTAAGGGAATTTGTTCGTATAGTTCGTCTGGAGCTTTAACGCGAGTCGCTTTATAGGCGGCATATTCTTCGTGGCGGAAAGTCGGACCTTTTTTATCTAAAGTTAAAACCACGTATTCTGGATGGAATTCGTTAAGAGCTTTGAGCAGGAAGGAGGTGAAGCCATAAACCGCATTGACTAGCAAGCCGCTTTTAGTCCGCAGAGTCGGCGGTAAAGCATGAAAACTGCGGTGGATCAAGGCGTTCCCGTCGATAATAATAAGTTTTGGTTTTGTCTTAGACATGAGTTAATTTTACCATCTTTAAGGATATGGAGCAAAAATAAAAAACGCCTCGGAACAAGAGCGTTCCGAAGCGTCAGGGGTGTTTTCAAATCAATGGTATTCAGAATATTCGATGATTGATCGGCATAAATCGGCGCCGATTGAGTAGACATAGGATCATTGATCCGTATCTGGTAGGCGAAGCATTGTTTTAAAAAACAAAGTAATAGACATGGAGTCGTGCTAATTTTTTTTGGCTCCGTCTTGAGAAGGAAAGAACGATTCTGTTTTTGCACCGCTCCCCGGTGCGTGACTAGCCTCCATCGAAATAGATCAGGCTCGTACACTTTCTGGCATCAACGCCGCATAACTTGAGCGGCAATTCGCTTTTTAAGACCTCGCGGTAGTAATGGAATGGTCTGTAGCAGGTGAAGTCAATCGGAGGGAGCAGTGACGGAAAAGGCAATAGTCTTTCTGTCATCATGGGAGATCTTATTTATACCTTAATTTTAGAAAATTAAAATAATAATGTCAACTGGTTTTAGTTGACATTTTGGGCATTTATATTACAATACTATGATTATCAAAAAATAGTCACCGTTCATTTTAAACCAATTTAGAAACCAGTAAAATCCTAATAAAAATGAAACAGATCACTTCAATTGATTTCAGGCCCTATCTGAATGCCTTAGAAGCTAAAGCCTTTAAATCAGGTGATAGTCGAGGTAGACGCCATCCGGCCGCTAGCGATGATGATCGCGTTTATGCCGAAGTCCTCGATCCATTTCTTCTGGATCGGGAAAAAATCCGGCAAAGCAAGTCATTCCGCCGTCTGGCCGACAAAACCCAGGTTTTTATCAGCCACCAGGAAAATAGCCATGTCCGAAACCGGAAAATCCACACGGACGAGGTTGCATCTTTGGCCGTGCAAATCGCCAGCATTCTCGGTTTGAATGTCTATTTAACTGAAGCTAGCTCTTTCGGGCATGACATCGGTCATTCTCCCTTCGGCCACTTAGGCGAAAGAGTAATTTCCGAATTAGCTGAGAAGCCGTTTAAGCATGAAATTATGAGCGTAGTAATCGCCCAGAAAATCGAGCGGAGCGGCCTAGGCCTAAACCTTTCCTTCGAGACTCTCGAAGGGATATTCTATCATTCAAGAGGGCGCAATGGCTTGCAAATTAACCATGATTTGCCTCTGGAGCACGCGGTTGTTATGCTGGCTGATAAAGTTGCGTATACTTTTTCCGACTTAAACGACGCTCTGCGTTGTGGACAGTTTACGGAAGACCAGTTGCCAAGAGAATTTTCCGCGCTCGGCAGAAACCAGCGGGAACGTTGGCTGAATTGCCTGTTTGCCCTGGTTAAAGAGAGCAGTGAGAAAGGGAAGATTTCTTTCCATGATTCAGAAGTTGCTCAGCAGTTTGAGTTTATCAGGCAGTGGTCATACGACAGCTTTTACTCTCAGCTTGATAGCGGTGGGCAGCGTCAGCAAGCAATTTCCGACTTGAAATCCATATTCCAATTTTTGGATGGCTGGTTAAAGCAGTTCGGTTATGATCCGCTCCTTATCATGGCCCTGTTAACTGATCAGGAGGCGAAAAATATGGCTGCGTTTTCCAAGTATCCGACAATCAGGAACACGGAAATGATAAAACACTTCAGCTTCATGGAGCTCCTTTCCCGCTTTCCCGAGGGTCATAAGGTTGACATCTTTGATGCCGATTTGCATGCCGAAGATTTTTCGTAAATTTAAAGCCCTTAACATTAGGGCTTTTTTATTTCATTTGGATTTCTCCATTCATTAGAAAAACCCCAGCCACTCCATTTCCAGATAGCTAAATGGCCGCCGGGACAATTTGGTTCTTGGGAGTAGTTACCCTCGATAACTATTAGCTCATTTTTTTTATCACCATCGAGATCGGCAATCATAAATTCGCAATTTGGAGCCTCAAGATTTGATGATTGCCAAATTGGCCGGACAGCGCCATGGGTAAAACCAAAAACAAAAAAATGATTTTTTATGCTTAAATCATTTTTTTTAATCCAGAAAGGTTTTGAAGAGCCAAAGTCGCCCGCCTTCCAGACAGACATATTTATTTCCATGATCCCGTCATTATTGGAATCAGCCAGGACAAAATCATCTAGGTGCCAGTCAGATGGAGACTTCCAGATAAAATTAGCATTCTCGGCTATGGTCAATTGCCCATCCATTAAAATATAATTTTCGGGGGAGAAATTGTTGTTTAAATCGGCTGACTCTATTTTTGCCAGAGAAACCCGATTATTCTGCTCTGAGCTATCGAAAATCGGGCGCCCGTAATAATTAGCAATTAAAATAACGGCTAACAGTAAAATAAAGCTGAGGAATATTTTTACAGTATTTCTTTTGTTCATTTATCGGGAAACGAAGGAACTGGTCCACTCTGGTAGTTGCGGAGCTTGGTCAGAATTTAGTATTTCTCGCCATTTAGCGTCAGTTAATCTATCGTTCATCGGCCAAGGGAATTCATAGTAAGAATAGACTCCGCCTTTGGCAATTTTTAATTTGCCCTTAAGCGGGAAGACGACATAAATATCAGAAATTTTTCCTGTCCCTTCTTCTAAGACTTTACCATTGGGGTCGGTCGCGACATCAGCGACCACGGCGGCGGGATTTTGATCCAAGAAATCTCTTTGTCCCAATTCTTTATACTGGGCTTCGTCCTTATTTATTTCGAGCCAAAAATGCTCTATCTGCCCGCCATAAGAGCGGATGATTTCATAATCGGCGTCGCTTAAATTTTCGTTATTCAATTCTTTTTCCGATATTTGTTTAAGTGTCATAGTTAATTGCTCCATTAGACCCAAATTTTCTTTCATGTTCGCACTTAACAGACCCCTAGTTTCAAGCCCTTCGCTAGTCATTTTTAGAAGAGAGGCGAGGCGCGCATAAACATATGGATTAGGTTCAACGTAGCCGCGATCGTCTTTCTTTTCTGGCATTCCGCCGCCTAACTCGGCGTAAGCCTGTTTCGCGTAAAGGATAGTATCGTGCTTCAATTCGCTCCAACTGCCTAAATAAGTATTAAGTTCCTTCCTGACCCAAGCAGAGTTTCGCATAAAAGATGGATAACCGCTCTTTTTTTCTTCAGTCAGCGGCCGTAATTGATAAAGCCATCCCCAATATAAATTTTGCGTCCATACTTCCGTCGGCAAGCCAGCCAAATAGGATTGCATTTTTTTCATATTTTCCGGGTAACAGGCGTATTGGGTTTCACCCCCGTTTTCAAGAATGCTCAAAGCTTCTTTTGATCCCATTGCGGCCGGGATATCTAATCCTTTCGGTAGCATGCGGCCGCTAGAAAACGGGGCATTGGCGCAAGAGACTCCTTTTGGCCCAACTTCTCTAGTAATAAGCCTCTGGAATATGGCAGCATCAATAGTAAAGCGCTGTCCCATAAAGCGGAAGCCTTTGATTTCCTTGGTGCGGTCAGGCTGGATAGCTGAGTTAAAAATCGGCATGGAGTTTATCTGGGGTGGCGCTAAAGTGTCGGTCGCTTCAGTAAAAGCGGTTAATTTATTCTTATCACCAGCCAACGTTTGAAGCGTAACATTTTCACCATAAACCTGATTTACTAAGTCTTTAAATTGATAATAAGTAATGTCATCGCTTTTGCCGACGAAGAAATTGACCGGTTCATAAATTTTATTCCAGCCCGCTTGGTTATTGTCTTTGTTTAAGGCTAAAGTAATCAAAATCCCTGATTTTATTTCGTCCGGATTTTTTAAGCGGAAAGTTAATCGACCATACCACATCATTGATTTGAAGTAAGCCTTTAGTTGTTCGGTTTTATCATAATGTCCTCTCGGTATATATTGCGAATAATCTTCTTTAAGAGCTTCAATCGATTGTGGTCCTTGGGGAGTATCAATTTTAACACTATTTTCGGCCCCGATATTCATAACCGGCGAACTTTCAATTCCTTGGTGAGCCGCGATTAATGATAATTCTTGTTCGACTTCATTCTTAACAATATCAGGGATATTTAAAGACGGATCTAAGAGCTTGCTGCCAACAGCAAAGAACCCGACATTTCTCTTAGCGGCGTTTTCCCATTCCGTTCCTTTTAGGGCGTTAAATTGAAGCAGCGATTCGGAAAGCATTTTAGCGTTAAGTTGTTTCAGCTCCCATTCTAATTTTTGCTCTTCTAATTGTCTAAGCAGGTGGTCGAACATTAGATGATAATTATGGAGAATCGAATCGGTAGTAATAAAGTTCGGTATATAAGCATAGCGATTAGCCTCGTAGAGCGGAAAGAACTCATTATTGTAGGAAGGGGAAACAACGAATGAATTTTTTATGAGCAGATTTTTTGCTTCAGAAGAAAAAGAAAAATCGCTGGCGTTAATTATATTGCTCAAATCAGAGTTAACAGAATATTTAGGAACTTTCGGAGAAATATTTACAGAGACTTCTTCGTAGGCAGCAAATTTTGAGGCGAAAGCGACCGCCGGCGTGTAAATATTTTTCGCTGTATTTTTGATAACCTCTTGGCCGGTTTTCGGAATAATAAAATAAATAATTAAACCGGCGATAATTAATACCACTAGACCCCCTAAGATTAGCCGGGGCTTAATTGTTTTTGTTGTTTGTGGATTCATATGTTTATAAATATATAATAGGTGGCATGTATATTATATAGCTAATACAATCGGAATATCAAATAATTCTCGTTTCTTGGGTAGCTCAGTATAAAACAAAAATCATCCCAATAAATTAGGATGATTTTTGTTTGGTGGTCGTTAAAAAGCGGATTTCCAACTCTTTAGATGAAATTATTGAGGAAATTAAGTATTGGGCGGAGTTTTTGAAATTTTAACTAAACCTTATAAGTATTTTAAATTAATTATTAATATATTAGCTAATATTAAATATAAATAATATTTATATTGACACATAATAATTTTTGTGATATATTATTTTAATGCTCAAAATGCTGAGTATTACCCCAATTCTGCCGGGAAGTGCAGAAAAGTATTTTTTAACAATTTAATAAGAGGTATTGTCATGGCAAAATTTAATGTCACAGGCGAACAACACTTCGGCATCACCGGACAGATGCTCGAAATTCAACGCCAAATCCGTTTGAAAAGCGGAAGTCCTATTGACCCCGAACTCGTTACTCTCGCCCTTCAGGATATTGTCGAAGGCAAGTTTAACAATAAAAAAACAGTAAGCGATAATACAATTCTCCGCCTGATTTTCGGCGGCGAATCTATTATAATCGACGCTTGTGGCGGCGCGGAAATAATCGCTAATGCTAAGGATACTTTTAAATCCGGCATCGATCCCGATTTTAAAAATTGGGGAATTGATAAACCGGACCAAGCGACCGAAGAAACTGCGGTTCAAGTTCACGAAATGGTTAAAAACTCCACCTTTGCGCAAATATTTGGCTCTCTCGGAGCCGATCTGGATAAGCTGGTTCTAACCCAGGCTCAGATCATCCGCTTCTGCGAAAAACACCCTACCTGGCTTCGTCAGGAAGGCTACGCCACTTTCTTCTTAATGAAAGTCGGCGGAGAATATTTCGTGGTCAGCGTGCACGTGAGTTCGGGCGGTCTGCATGTCCGCGTGCGTCGCCTTGAGTATGACGTTGTCTGGCTTGGCGAGTGTCGTCGTCGCGTCGTCGCTCCGCAACTTCTTGCGGTTTAGGCACTTTAACTTTGTTTCTTTGCCTCTTTGATTCTTAGAGCTTTGACCAACTACTAAGCCGAAGAATTTAAGATGGCTCAATGCAGAAATTACCCAAATCCGCCGGGAAGTGCGGAAAATAATATAAACAAAATACTGGTGAAAAAAATGGAAAAGCTCGACAACACTGGTCTTGGACTCATCAAAGCAACCATTGAGAGGGTTCAAAATAGCAATTCGCTGTTCGCTAGTGGACTTAAGAAGCTTGTAAACTCTTCAGAAGAAGAACTTAGTAGTTTCTTAAATGTAAAGGTTGAAAAACAGGTTAGCGGTATTCTTCGTCTCATCTCCGGCGGAGAAAAATTAATGATTGAAACTCTTGACGGCAAAGCGTATATCTCTGACGCCAAGAAGACCTTCAAATCCGGCATCGACGGAGACTTCAAAAACTGGGGACTAAATCAGTCCGGTCCGGCCACTGCTGAAACATTACTTGATGTCAGCGAAATGACCAGCGACGGAACATTCGTTCAAATTTTTACCGGTATCACCTCTGATCTCGAAAAGCTCGTAATGACCCAGGCTCAGATCATCCGCTTCTGCGAAAAACACCCTACCTGGCTTCGTCAGGAAGGCTACGCCACTTTCTTCTTAACGAAGGTTAATGGCGAGTATTTCGTGGTCAGCGTGTACGTGATTTCGGGCGGTCTGGATGTCAACGTGGATCGCCTTGAGGATGACAGTGTCTGGGGTGGCGGGTCTCGTCATCGCGTCGTCGCTCCGCAACTTTTGGCCGAATAGAACCTTAAGGTATTTGTTCCTTTGTCCCTCGGATCCTTTGCTCTTAGTTTTAAACTAAGCGCTTGGATTCCGGGGGATTTTTTAGTATAATGAAGGTATGGTTTTGTTTTGTCCGCCGGTCAAGGCTGTCGGGTCAAGATCATTTAAAAATATTTTTGAGATTTTCGCCGGCCATGGCTCACGAAATAGGAAAAATATTTTTAATTAAAAAATTATAAGTTGGTATAAGGCGCTTGCGGACTTTTATGTCCCGAATAATATTCAGTCGCTTCTTTCGTATTCGTCAGAGCGACAGTGAAACTGGAAGGCGCTTTATACATTTTCGTGGTCAACGTGAACGTGAATTCGGACGGTCTGAATGTCAACGTGAATCGCCTTGAGAATGACAATGTCTGGAATGGCGAGTATCGTCATCGCGTCGTCGCTCCGCAACTTTTCAGTTTCTCCTTCGTTCATTCGAGGGAGTTTTATTATCCAAACCTTTTTTCCAGCCGCCCAGCATTCGGCCCACTTCTTCTAAATTTTCGGAGAGCGAGGATTATTTAATATTTGAAAGACATTTGTTTTCCCAGGCCAGCTGCAGAAAAAATTTTAGGCTGTCGAGTTTTAAAATAGCCATTGATAATTGAGCCGATTTCTTTTCGCCGGACAGATAGGCCGTTATAAAAGTATTTTCCAGGAGAGACAGAAAATGACCTTCAATTTTTCCGCCCAGGTTATAGCGATAAATCTTGGGAAAATCCGCGAGAGCCTGAAACCAGAGACTGTAAGCTTCTTTAGTTTTGACGAGCACCACCGGCGGCCGGAGCGATGTACTCATAATTTTAAAATGAAAAAATTTACTAAAACTTATGGTGAAATTATTACTGTTCCCAATCTGCTTTTGGCCTGGGAAGAATTTTTGGCGGGGAAGAAGAAACGGACGGATGTAGCTATTTTCCAAGGCCGACTGATAGACAATATTTTTGGTCTATACCGCGATTTGAAAGAAAAAAATTATAAGCACGGCGGCTATCAGGCTTTTAAAATATCCGACCCCAAGCCCAGGAATATTCATAAAGCTGTAGTTCGCGACCGATTGCTTCATCATCTGTTATATCAGGAAACTTATCAGTATTTTGACCGGCAGTTTATTAATGACTCCTATTCCTGCCGTCTGGATAAGGGCACTCATCGCGCCGTTCGCCGTCTGGCGAAGTTTAGAGACAAAGTCTCCGGAAATAATCGGAAAGCCGTCTGGATATTTAAATGCGATATCAGAAAATTTTTTGCCAGCATTGATCATAAAATTTTAAAGAATATTTTAGCCAGATATATCGATGACCGGGATCTACTGTGGCTGTTCGGACAGGTAATCGGCAGTTTCAATGCGCCGGGTAAAATTGGCGTTGGTCTGCCTTTGGGAAATTTAACTTCGCAGTTGCTGGTTAACGTTTATATGAACGAATTTGACCAATTCGTTAAGCGCACTCTAAAAATCAAATATTATATTCGTTATGCCGATGATTTTGTGTTTTTAAGCGAGAATAAAGAGGAGTTAATTGCTTTACGGCCGAAATTGGAGACATTTTTAAATGAACACCTGAACCTGACCCTGCATCAGAAGAAAACTTTCATCAAAACTTTGGCCAGTGGTGTTGATTTTCTGGGTTGGGTGCAATTCTCTGAACACAGAACTCTCAGAACAACGACTAAACGCCGTATGTTAAAAAGAATCAAGCAAAATAATAAACCGGCGACTCTCGCTTCTTACTCGGCGATGTTGAAGCACGGGAATGCTTACAAATTAAGTAAAATGGCTGGTTTGGTTGACGTAGTATTATAACAGTTTTTGACAGATTAAGCAATATTAATTATTTATAAAATCATATATGTCCTCTAATCTTTCTCAAAATCTCCATATAATTTATACCACGAATGAGAATTTTAGAGCTGACATTCAGTATGTTCGAGAAAATGTTCCAATAATTAAATTATATGTCCCTGGGGAGGGGATGGAAAAATACGCTAATTTACCAAAAATAAAAGTCAAAATAAAAAGTTTGGATGATATCCACGAGTTTACTAAAAATTACGATAAAGCTGTTTCTGATTTGCGACTAAAATATCACTTATCATCGGCTTACCAAACTTCCTTAAAAGATTTTGTTGAACAGCGAGATATTATTAGTTATTCCGGTTTACCCGAGGAATTTTATCCTTTTAATATTAAAAATCCTGACAACCCTAAAGAGCAATTTACCGTTATCCGCATAAACCCGGAAACAACCATAACCGAACTACAAAAGAACTGGCATAAAATAAGGCAGGCGGTCATCAGATTGTCCGATTCTAAGCCCTTAAAAGCCTCGCCACGGAATAATATCGCCCGAGACCTGGAAATATACGAATTACGCCAGGCAGGCAAGAAAGACAAGGAAATCGCCTCGATAATCAATGAAAAATACCCCGATAAAGTGCTTGGTTATCAGGATATTGCCAAGATTGTTAAAAGACTCCTGGATTATTCTAAGAAACTGACCGGA
>Ga0172370_10005267_pt1 | contig 16752 bp, 12 predicted proteins | sample LakKiv5m_FD_114538 | JGI IMG/M metagenome (GOLD analysis project Ga0172370, IMG submission 114538) | Freshwater microbial communities from Kabuno Bay, South-Kivu, Congo - kab_022012_11.5m | ecosystem: Environmental > Aquatic > Freshwater > Lake | place: Democratic Republic of the Congo...
ACCCCGCCGCTCGACCCTCCCCGAACGTCAGAACGTGGCCGCCACCTTCTCGAGGAAGCGACGCAGGCGCCCGCCGGTGTGCGCCGTGGGAACGTACAGGCCGCCGCGCACGCCGCGGGCGCCGTAGAGCACCAGACCGACCGCGCACGCCATCGACGACGAGCGCACGTACTCGACCATGCCACCCAGGTGGTTCCGCGGCTCGGGCTTGCCGATGCGCACCGGCAGGCCGAGCACGTCGCGCGCCAGGTCGGCGATGCCGTTCAGCTCGGCGGTGCCGCCCGTGAGCACGCAGCCGCCGCGGATCTCGCTCTCGAGCCCGGTCTCCTTCAGCATGTGCGCGACCTCGTTGAACACGTCCTCGAGGCGCGGCTCGATGAGCTCAGCGACGATCTTGCGCGGGCGCCGCTCGGTCGCCTCGCCCGTCACGGTCGGGATCTCGATCAGCTCGTCTTCCTCGACCATGGTGGCGATGGCGGTGCCGAAGCGGCACTTGATGTCCTCGGCCTGGACCTGCGGCAGGCGCAGCCCCTTCGAGATGTCCTTCGTGAGCACCGCGCCGCCGAAGCCCATCACGGTCGTGAAGTGCAGCGCGCCGTTCAGCCACACCGCCACCTCGGTGGCCTGCGTGCCGATGTCGAGCAGCAGCACGCCGAGCTCCTTCTCGCCGTTGTGCAGCACGGCCTCGGACGACGCCACGGCGTGCGGCACGGTGTCGCGGACGGTGATGCCGGTCTTCTCGACGGCCGAGCGCAGGTTCTCGATCTGGTTGTGGTTGCCCACGATGACGTGCACGTGCGTGTCGAGGCGCACCGCGTGCAGCCCGCGCGGGTCCTTCACGCCCGGGCGGTGGTCGACGATGTAGTCCTGCGGGAAGAGCTTGAGGACGCGCGCGCCCTCGCCGAGCGGGATCGCGCTCGCGGGCTCGAGCACGCGCAGCACGTCGTCGTCCGTGATCTGCTCGTTGCGCACGCGCACGACGCCCTTGGAGTTGACGCCCTTCAGGTACGTGCCGGGCACGCCCAGCGTGACCTCGCGGATCGGGGCGCTGGCCATGTTGCGGGCCTCGTCCGTTGCCCGCTTGATGGCCGCGACCAGGACCTCCTGGTTCGCCTGGGTGCTGTCCGTCCCGAGGCGCGACTCGCCCACGCCGAGGACGTCGACCTCGTCGTTGGCCTTGCGCTGCCCCACCACGACCCGCACGCACTGGGAACCGATGTCGATCCCGGTGTACAACTCCTCGCGTTTCATCCTGCCGCCCCTTTCCACCCACAAGGAAAGACAACCGCGCGCCACCTCTAGCGCGCGGTCACCCGCACCTCTTCGTTCAAGCCGCCGAACAGCCGCACCACCAGGTCCTCGGACCCGGAGATTCCAATCACCGCCGCCGGGACGCGCGCGCCCTCGGGCAGCCACGACAACGCCACCTGCACGCGCTCGAGCGTCAACGCCTCGAGGTCCCAGCCGGCGTAGACCTCGACCGACCCGAACTCGACGCTGTAGCCGAGGTCGTGGTCGTAGTGCACGCCGCTGACGCGATCGCTGAGCGCCGTGCCGGTGAACCGATCGAGCAGCGCCTGCGCCTCGGGCACGACGCGCTCGAGCTTGACGGTCTCGTCGTTCGGCACGGTCAGCACGGGCAGGTCCCGCGAGCGCTCGGCGTTGACGGCCGCGAACGCGTGGCCCTCGTCGTCGACGTACCACAGGTCGCGCCCCTGCTTGACCACCATCGACGGCTGGTACTCCACCACCTCGACCTCGAGGCGGTCCGGCAGGTTGGTCTCGAGGCGCACGTCGCGCACCCACCCGAGGGTGAGCACGTCGCGCGCCATGGCGTCGAGGTCGAGGGCCAGCACGTGCCTGCCGACCCACGGCTGCAGCACCGAGCGCACCTCGTACGCCTCGACCATGTCGTTCCCGACCACGTCGATGGTCTCGAGGTGGAAGGTGTCGGTCAGGATCACGCTGCGGGCCACCAGGGCCAACGCCACCACGAGGGTGACGCCGGCCGCGGCGATGCGCAGGCCGTGCAGCAGGCGACCGCGGGTCTCGACGCTCATGACGCCCTCCGCGACTTGGCCGCGAGCGCGTCGTTCAGGGCTTCGACGATCTGCTCGGCGGCGTACGGGTTGGCGAGCACGCGCAGCTTGCGGCGCATGGCGTCCAGCAGCTGCGGGTCGTCCATCAGCTCCTCGACGATCTCCTCGACGCGGCGGGCGTCGTACTCGTCCTCGGTCATGATGAGGCCCGCGCCGTGGGTCACGAGCGCCTTGGCGTTCTCGAACTGGTGGTTTCCGGCGGCGTGCGGGAACGGGATGAAGAGCGCGGGCGTACCCACGGTCACGAGCTCGAACAGGACGCCGGCGCCCGAACGGCAGATGGCCAGGTGCGCCTTGGCATAGATTTCGCCCATGTCCTCGAAGAAGTCGCGCACCGTGACGCGATCTTCGTAGCCGGCGTACAGCTTCTCGACCATCGCGTAGTCGGAGCCGCCCGTCTGGTGCACGACCTTCAGCTCGCGCCGGTCGAGCAGGCGCGTCACGACCTTGGGCAGGCGCGTGTTCAGGAAGCGCGCGCCCTGGCTGCCGCCGAGGATGAGCAGGGTGAACGGCGCCGGGGGCTCGGTCTCGACGCGCGCGGCCACGACGTCGGCGCGCACGGGGTTGCCGAGCACCAGGTTCTTGCCGTGCGGGAAGTGCTTGCGGCTGTCCTCGAAGCTCAGGAAGTTCAGGTCGGTGAAGCGGCTGCACAGGCGGTTCGCGAGCCCGGGCACCGAGTTCTGCTCCTGGACGGCCGTGAAGATGCCGAGCGAGCGCGCCGCGAAGACCATGGGGGGCGTGAGGTACGAGCCGAAGCCCACGACCGCCTGCGGGCGGAAGTCCTTCAGCACACGCCGGGCATCGAACATGCCGAGGGTCAGGTTCGCGAGGCCCTCGACCTTCTCGCGCAGCGAGCCCCCCGCGACGCGCGACGCCCGGATGGTGACCGTCTTGTAGCCGCGCTTCTCGATCATCTCGAGGACCAGCTTGCGGTCGGGGCACACGAACAGGATCTCGACGTCGGGCATGGCCGCCCGGAACGCCTCGGCGACCGCCAGGGCCGGGAACACGTGCCCGCCGGTCTTGCCGACCACCAGGACGATCCGTCTCGTGCTCTCGGCCTGCATCACGCCTCCTCCTTCTTCCACCGCTTCCACAGACCCGTGGCAGACCCTCGCTCGGCCGCCTCGCGCCACACGCCGCGCCCGGCGCGGGAGATGCTCATGAGCACGCCCATGCCGAACGCCTGGCCGATGAGCGACGATCCGCCGGCCGAGACCAGCGGCAGGCACAGTCCCTTCGTCGGCAGGTACGGCACGCGCATCGTGACGCCCATGTGGACCAGCGCGTGGGCCGTGATCATCACCCCGAGGCCGAGCGCCGCGTAGCGCCCGTACGCGTCGGGCGACGCACCGGCGATGCTGACCGCGACGAGGAACAGGAGCAGGTAGGCGAGCAACACCACGAAGCTGCCCACGAAGCCCATCTGCTCCCCCACGACGGCGTACACGAAGTCGCTCTGCGCCTTCAGGAGGAAGCCCTGGTTCGTCTGCAGCCCCTTGCCGAGGCCGACGCCGGTACCCGCGCCGGAGCCGAAGGCCCACTGCGCGTTCTGGGTCTGCCACTTGGACTCCTCGGAGCACTGGTCGGGGTCGGCGGCACACACCAGGCGGTTCATGCGCTTGGGCGACGACTGCACGTAGCCCCACCCGGCGCCGGCGGTCAGGATCAGGATGGTGATCAGGTGCGCCATGCGGGCGTTCCCGAGGAAGAGCAGCGTGGCGACCATGGCGATCAGGATGATGGCCGTGCCCAGGTCGCCCTCGAGCAGGAGCAGCACGAAGAGCATGCCCGCCACCGAGAACGACGGGAGCAGGCCCGAGACGACGTTGCGGAGCTCGTCGCGCTTCTGGGTGACGAAGCCGGCCAGGTACAAGACGAACGTGACCTTCACGAACTCGGCGGGCTGGAACGAGAACGGGCCCAGGTCGACCCAGCGCCGCGCGCCGAACTTGACGTGGCCGATGCCGGGCACGAGCGGCAGCACGAGCAGCGCCAGGCTGACGATGAGCAGCGTGCCGCGGTAGCGCTCCCACACCGTGTGGGGCACGCACGCCGCGACCGCGAAGGCGCCGAGGGCCACGCCGAGGTGCACGAACTTGCGGCCCATCAGGGCCCAGAACGAGTCGAAGGCCGAGGCGCCCGACGCGTAGTAGAGCACGGTACCGAGCCCCATGAGAAACAGGAAGATCACGAGCACGCGGAGGTCGATCGCGAAGGCGTCGCGCCGTGCGGTGGTGGCCAGGCTCATGCTCGCTCCCCCTACCTCAGCTTGATGCTGGCGAGCGCAACGATCGACAAAAGAATCGACACAATCCAAAACCGCACGGTGATAGTGCTTTCATGCCACCCCTTCAGTTCGAAGTGATGGTGAATGGGCGCCATCTTGAAAACCCGTTTGCCGGTTAGCTTATAAGAGGCAGTCTGCACGATTACGCTGATGGCTTCAAGGAAAAAGATACCAAAAATTATGACCGAGAGCAGCTCCGACTTGACGAAGATCGCGAGCAGCCCCAGCACCCCCCCTATGGCCAGCGCGCCCACGTCGCCGAGGAAGACCTGGGCGGGGTACGCGTTGTACCAGAGGAAGCCGACCGCGCCGCCGATCAGGGCCGCGCAGAGCACCGCCAGCTCGCTGCCCTGGTGCACGTGGGGGATCAGCAGGTAGCGCGAGATGTCGAAGGTGCCGAGCTTGGCCGACGAGATGTAGGCCAGCACCATGAACGTGGTGAGGGCGACGATGGAGGGGCCGATGGCCAGCCCGTCGAGCCCGTCGGTCAGGTTCACGGCGTTCGAGGTGCCGACGATGACCACCAGCGTGAAGAGGAAGTAGAGCCACTCGGGCAGATCGAGCCAGTAGCGGTCGGAGCGGAGGAAGGGGATGTAGAGGCGGTGGTCGAAGCCGAGCTGCGTGTCGTACACCGTGAGGAAGACGCCCATGACGATCCCGGCCGAGAGGAACTGGAACAGCAGCTTGTAGCGCCCGGGGAGGCCCTTGGAGTTCGCGTACTTCAGCTTCAGGTAGTCGTCGACGAAGCCGATGGCGCCGAAGGTGAGCAGGACGAAGAGCAGCATGAGGATCATGGGGTTCGCGAGGTCTCCCCACAGCAGGATGGAGACGGCGGCGGCGATCAGGATGACCGTACCGCCCATGGTGGGCGTGCCGGCCTTGACCTGGTGCGTCTTCGGCCCCACGTCGCGGATCGACTGGCCGAGCTTCTTCTCGCGCAGGCGCCGGATGAACTCGGGCAACAGCACCATCGACGTGACCAGGGTCGTGAGCGTCGCCATGAGGATGCGGAACGACACGTAGCGCAGGACGTTCGCACCCGGGATCACGTCCTTCAGCCAGTCGTAGAACAGCAGGAACATCAGACCGCCTCCTCGAGCGCCTTGCGGATGACTTCCATGCGGACGCCCCGGCTGCCCTTCAAGAGGGCTACGTCGCCGGGGCGAAGCGCGTCGCGCACCCGCGCGGCGGCTTCGATCGAGGTCTCGAAGGCGGCCAGCTCGGCGGTCGAGCCGCCCTCGAGCAGCCCCGCGCGGTAGGCGGCGTTCTGCGCGCCGACCAGCACGACCAGCGCGGCGCCGCTCTCGGCGATGGCCCGCCCCACCTCGCGGTGGACGGCGTCGGCCGCAGCGCCCATCTCGCGCATCTCGCCCGCCAGGACCACCAGGCGTCGGCCGTCGGCGCGGGCCTTTCCGGCCACCAGCGCGAGCGACGCCTTCATCGAGATCACGTTCGCGTTGTAGCTGTCGTCGAGCAACCGCACGCCGGCCACGTCGACCCAACGCCCGCGCTGCTCGACACCCGCGAACGACGACGCCCGCGCCGCCGCTTCGGCCGGGTCCACGCCCAGGTGTACGGCCGCGGCGACCGCGAAGGCGGCGTCCTGCAGCACGTGCGCTCCGGCGTCCTCGAGCACGACCTGCACCCGGGCGCCGTTCACGGTGACGAGCGCGCGGCTGGCGGTGAGCCCCTCGACCTGCACGTCGGAGCCCGCGGCGACGCCCACGCGGCGCACGCACGCGGTCACCTTGGCCAGGTGGGCGTCGACCGCGCCGTTCGCCGCGGGCACCCACGTGACGCCGGTCGCCGGCACGGCCGCGAGCAGCTCGAGCTTCTCCGCGGCCACGGTGTCGACCGAGCCGAGCTCCTCGAGGTGCGCGGCGCCGACGGACACGAGCAGCGCGAGATCGGGGCGTAGGATGGCGGCCAGCTCGCGCATCTCGCCCGGGCGGCTGATGCCGACCTCGAACACGCCGACCTCGGAGTCCTCGGGCGCGTTCAGGATCGAGAGGGGCAGCCCGATGTGGTTGTTGTGGTTGCCGGTGGTCGACGCCACGCGGAAGCTGCCGGCCAGGACGTGCCGCAGGATCTCCTTGGTGGTCGTCTTGCCGGAGGTGCCGGTCAGGCCCAGCACGGGCACGTGCAGCAGGGCCCGGTAGGCGGACGCGAGGGCCTGCAGGCCCACCAGCGCGTCGGCGACCCACAGGAGCGCTACGCCCTGCCCCGCCAGTTCGGCGCGCGTGGCGGCGTCGACCTTCGCGGCCTCGGCCAGCATCACGCGGCATCCGGCGTCGGCGGCCGCCAGCAGGAACTGGTGCCCGTCCACCTTGGTGCCGGGCAGCGGTACGAACAGCGTGTCGAGGCCCGCCTGGCGCGAGTCGATGCACGCGCGCAGCTCGGCGTCGCCCGCGGGGACGGACTCCCAGCGAAGGCCGAGGCCCGAGGCCAGGCGGACCAGCGTCGACGTCCTCATGCCAGTCCCCGCGCGGCCAGCGCCGCCAGCGCCTCGGCCCGATCGTCGAAGTCGAGCACGCGGTCGCCGACGATCTGGTACGTCTCGTGCCCTTTCCCGGCCAGCAGCACCACCGTGTGCCCGTCGAGCAGCGCGATGGCCTTGCGGATCGCCTCGCGACGGTCGACCTCGACCTGCACGCGCGGCCCCGGCGTCATGCCCGCCAGGATGTCGGCGACGATGGCCTGCGGCTCCTCGCTCCGCGGGTTGTCCGAGGTCACGAGGCACACGTCGGCCAGCTCCTGGGCCGCGGCGCCCATCAGGGGGCGCTTGCCGCGATCGCGGTCGCCGCCGGCGCCGAAGACGATGACCAGGCGGTCCGCGGTGACCGAGCGCAGGGCCTGCAGGACGTTCTGGATGGCGTCGGGGGTGTGCGCGTAGTCGACCAGCACGCGCGCCTCGCCGTCCACGAGCACGGCGTCGAGCCGCCCGGGGACGCGCGCCACGGTGGCGATCCCGGCCGCGATGATCTCGGGCGCGAGCCCCAGCGCCAGCCCGTAGCCGACGGCGCAGGCCACGTTGTAGCCGTTGTGCCGCCCCACCAGCGGGCTGCTCACGTCGAAGCGACGATCGCCGGCGACGACGTGCAGCGTGGTGCCGCGGATCCCGTACTCGGCGCGCACGACCTGCACGTCGGCGGGGCCGTCGAGCGAGACGGTGAGCACGCGATCCGGGTACAGGGCCGCGATCTGCCGGCCCAGGGGGTCGTCGACGTTCACGACGGCGGCGACGCGGTGCGCGCTGCCGGCCAGGACGCGCGTGAAGGCCTGCTTCTTGGCGTCGTGGTAGGCCTCGACGGTGCCGTGGTAGTCCAGGTGGTCGCGCGCCGCGTTCGTGAAGATGCCCACGCGGAACGCGATGGGCAGCCAGCGATCCTGAGCGATGGCGTGGGACGACAGCTCCATGATCACGCGCTCGACGCCCGCTTCGCGCATCGTCGCGAGGACGGCCTGCAGCTCGCACGCGTCCGGGGTGGTCATGGCCGAGGTCTCTTCGCGCCCGGCGTAGCGCCGTGACACGGTGCCGACGGCGCCGGCCGACACCCGCGCCGCCGACAGGATGCCTTCGCACAGGTACGTGAGGCTCGTCTTGCCGTTGGTGCCGGTGACGAAATCGACCGGCATGCGCTCGGCCGGATCGCCGTGGAACGCCGCCGCGGCATGGGCCGCCGCGCGCCGGACGTCGCTGACGCGGATCCACGGGATGCCGCGCGCCTCGGCTACGGGCTCGCCGTCGCTCAGCACGGCCGCCGCGCCCGCGTCGACCGCCGAGGCCACGAAGCGCCGACCGTCGGTCTTGCCGCCCGCGCGCGCCACGAACAGGTGGCCGGGGCGCACGCGGCGCGAGTCGTCGGTCACGCCGGTCAGGACCACCGACGGGTCGCCGGCCAGCGATACGATCCAGGGCGCGAGGCGGTCGAGCAGCTTCGAGAGCGGCATGGCCTAGAACGTCCTTTCGTACTCGACCGTGACGGTCGCCAACTCGTCGACCTCGGTGTAGGGCTCCACGGACTGGTTGACCGCCAGGCCCTCGCCCACCGCGTCGAGCGTCACGCGCATGCGCTGCGCCAACGCCAGGCTCTCGCGCAGGTTCAGCCCGCGGAAGTCGGGGACCACGCCCTGCCCCTCGGCCGGATCCGGGACCGCCGGGACGGCCGGCTCGGTACCGGTCTGGGCGACGATGGCGCGCAGCTTCTCGCGGGCGTCGCTGCCGTGGACCAGGTAGAATTTGCGGTCCTCGATGAGGCCCTGGGCGATGCGCTTGAACGCCGGGGCCGCGACCTCGCCGCCGTAGTAGCGCAGCTGGGGCTTCTCGATCACGACGGTGATGGCGTACTGCGGCGCCCAGCGCGGGAACGTGCCATGGAAGAGCGCGTTGAACTTGTCCTCCAGGTAATGCCCGCGGAAGGCAATCTGGGCCGTGCCCGTCTTCCCGCACACGCGGTAGAAGTCCAGGTAGGCGAGCCCGCCCGTCCCGTCGGGGCCCACGACCTCTTCCATGGCGTCGAGGGTCAGCTCGGCCGAGCGCTCGCTCACGACCTCGGCCGCGACCTCGGGCTTGGCGCGCTCGAGCACGTTGCCCTGGTCGTCGATGACCTCCTTCACGAGCAGCGGCTTCATGCGCTTGCCCTTGTTGGCCAGGGTCGAGAGCGCGAAGTGCAGCTGCAAGGTGGAGACGCTGACGCCCTGCCCGAAGGAGATCGACGCCTGGCGGAACTTCGACCACTTCTCGAAGCGCGGATCGGTCGAGTCGGGGTCGGAGAGGAAGCCGGTGGCCTCGCCCGCGATGCCGACGCCCGCGCGCTGCCCGATGCCGAAGGCGGCCAGGTGGTCGTGGAAGTCGTGCTTGTCGAGGCGCAGCGCGATCATCGAGGTGCCGATGTTCGACGACTCGGCCAGGACGCCCAGGCCCGTGAGCGGGCTCTTGTGGTGGGCGTCGTGCACCTTGTTCGAGCCGATGGCCAGCACGAACGGCAGGTTGAACACCTCGTCGGGGCGGAAGGCCTTGGCCTCGAGCGCGATGGCGTACGTGAGCGGCTTGAAGGTCGAGCCCGGCTCGAGCACGTCGGTTACCACGCGGTTCTTCCAGACCCACTCCTCGTGCTTGTCGTAGGAGTTCAGGTTCACGAACGGGTAGTTGGCCATGGCCAGGATCTCGCCGGTGCGGACGTCGGTGACGATGGCCAGGCCGCCCTCGGCGCGGTTCACGAGCACCTCTTCGGCCAGCACCTTCTCGGTGATGGACTGGAGGTCCTTGTCGATCGTCAGCACGACGTTCGCCACGGTCGGCACCACGGTCTCGAGGTCGTCACCCAGGATGCGGGCCGAGATGCCGTTGCGGCCGCGCGCGCGGAAGAACGCCTTGCGCTCGCCGCGCAGCACGTTGTCGTAGCGCTTCTCGATGCCGTTCACGCCGACCTGGTTGAAGTCGACGAAGCCGATGACCTGCCCCGCCAGCTCGAGGTGCGGGTAGAAGCGCACGGTCTCGGGCACCGGCTGCAGGAACAACCCGTCGAGCTCCTTCATGGCCTTGCGGACGGCCTCGCTCTCCTGGGGGGAGATGCGGCGCTTCAGCAGGGCGTGGGTCCCGTCCCCCTTGATGCGCTGGTAGATCAGCTCGGGATCGACGTTCAGGAGCGAGCCCACCGAGTCGGCGAAGCTCTCCTTGTCCTTGATGCTCATCGGCTCGGCGATGGCCGTGTCGACGTCGATCGACGTGGCCAGCGTCTCGTAGTTGCGGTCCATGATCTCGCCACGGTAAGGCACCGAGTGGCCCTCGCTGACGAGCTGGTCGACCACCACGCGCTGGTACAGCGACGAGCCTTGCAGCTGCTCGCCCACCGCGCGCCAGGTCTCGCCCACGAACGCGAGCACCACCACGCCGATGACCAACCCCAACCGCCAGGAACGCAGCGCCTCGCTCATAGCACGTCCCCTTCGACGCGGGTGCGGCAGCGCTCGGCGATGGGAGTCTCACCGCCGTGCTTGATGCACAGCTTGTAGTAGTCGAGCGCCTCGGCCACGCGGCCGCGCTTCTCGAACACGACGCCCAGCTGGTAGTACGGGTCGGCATAGTTCGGGCACTTCTCGACGGCCTTCTTGAACTGCCGCACGGCCTGCGGCGCGTCGCCCTGGGCCGCCAGCGCCTCGCCCAGGTTGAACAGCCCCAGGCAGAAGCGCGGGTTCAGGAAGACCGCCTGGGTGAAGTGACGGATGGCCTCGTCGAGGTTCTTCTTGTTGCGGTAGGCGAAGCCCAGGTTGTTGTGGAGCAGGTAGGGCGTCGCGTACAGGTTCTCGTTCAGCAGGGGCTCGAGCGCGCCGATGGCGTCGTCCCAGCGCTGCATGGCCAGGTAGACCGCGCCCAGGTTCTCGCGGGCCTCGAAGTAGTCCGGCTTGATCTCGAGGGCGGCCTTCAGGTGCAGGATGGCCTCGGTGTACTGGCGGCGCCCCATGTTGATGAACGCCATCAGGAAGTGGGCCTGCTCGTGGCGCGGGTTCAGGACCAGCGCCGTGTCGAGCTCCTGGATGGCCATGGGCACGTTCCGGTCGAAGTAGTAGCCCGAGGCCAGCTGGTAGTGGTAGTCGGCCTTCTCGGTGACCTTGGCGTCCTGTCCGGTCGAGCAGCCGGCCAGGAGCAGCGCGACGGCGAGGACGACGGCGCGGGTCATCACGGCTGGCCTCCCTTCTCGATGGGGACGATGCGGGACGGCGGCACGGCGCTGAGGCCGGCTTCGCGCTGGGCGCGCTCGCGCAGCTCGTCGGGCTGCTTCAGCCACGAGCGCACGAGGCCCAGGCGCACGTTCTCGGCCTCGGTCTTCTGCAGGTCGCGACGCGCCTGCTCGAGCCGGACACCTGCGTGCAGTTCCTGCGTGTTGTACCAGACGCGTACCATGCCCATCGTCGTGGTCACCACGAACATCGCGACGATCGTACCCAGGATGATCCAGTCCCTGCGCTGCATCAGCCCCTCCTCCGGATCGCACGCAGGCGCGCCGAACGCGCCTTCCGGTTCGAGCGCACCTCGTTCTCGGTCGGCTCGATCGGCTTCTTCGTGAGCAGCTCGAAGTCGTCGGTGTGGCCCAGGTCGCGGAAGCGCACCTTGACCAGCCGATCCTCGAGCGAGTGGTACGAGATGCAGCAGAGCGTGCCGCCGGGCTTCAGGCACGCCGGCGCCTCGACCAGGAAGCGCTCCAGTTCGCGCAGCTCGTCGTTCACGGCAATGCGCACGGCCTGGAACACCAGCGTCGAGCCGCGCACCGAGCGCCCGGGCACGTGCACGACCGCGTCGACGCGCTTCGCGATCTGCACGGTGTCGGTCAGGTGCTCGCGGATGACCGCCTCGCGCAGCACGTCGGCGGCCTTCTCGGCGCGGGAGATCTCGCCCCAGGTCTCCAGGGCGCGGATGAGCTCGGAGCGCGGCGTGCGCCGGATCCACTCGTGGGCAGGGACGCCGCGGGTCGGGTCGAACCGGCAGTCGAGCACGCCCGCCTGGTTGTGCGAGAAGCCCCGCTCGGGGGTCGCCAACTGGAACGCCGAAACGCCGAGGTCCACGAGCACCCCATCCGCCCCGTCGAGCCCGGCCTCGGCCAGGTACGCAGCCAGATCTGCGTAGCTGCCGTGCCGGAGCACGACGCGTGCACCCAGGTTGTTCAGGATCGAGTCCGCCTCTTTCAGCGCCTGGGGGTCCCGATCGATGCCGATCACGACCACCCCTGCGCCGAACCGCCTCACCACGCCGAGCGCATGGCCCCCGCCGCCCAGGGTGCCATCGACGTACACGCCGTGCTCGGCCAGCCGCAGGAGCTCGAGCACCTCCTCGAGCAGCACCGGGATATGGAACACCCGCCCCCCCCTCGAGAACGCGCACTGCCCCCGCGACTACAGCCCCATCTCGGCCAGTCGGTCCAGGTACTGCGGGCCGGCCTCGACCAGCCTGGCGAGCTCCTTGCGCCAAGCCTCGGGGCTCCACAGCTCCACGTGCGATCCCTGGCCCACCAGCACCATCTCGCGCCCGAGCTTCAGGAGATCACGGAGCGATTCGGGCACCGCGATGCGCCCGGCGGAGTCGAGGGTCACGCGATGGGCGTTGCCAATCACGGCCCTGCGGTAGAACAGCGCCGTTACGTTGGACGCCGCCATCCCCTCCACCTTCGCCAGGATCTCCTCGAACGTCGGCACGCTGACGACCCGGACGCAATCGAGCAACGGGCTCGGCATGAGCACCAACTCCGAGAACTGCATGCCAGCCCCGGCGTTCCGCCAGGTCGCCGGCCACGGCACGCGGCTCTTGTCGTCCAGAGCGCGCGTGTGCTGCCCGGTGCAGTTCAGGGAGGGCGTGTTGCTCGGCCGCCCGTCCATGTTCGATCGCCTCCAACCTGTCATCCCACGGATTCACCCTAGCCTCCCACCAGATCTCCGTCAAGCGCTTTCGGGAAAAAAATTTGACGTCCGTACGGCTGGCCACCATGGCTGTTTTTACCCTACAACGGCAGGGCTTTTTTGAAGGTGGGAAGACGTGGAGTTTCGTCCCATCTCAGGCGCCCGCCTCTCCCCCTGGAGGAGACCTCGACGAGGGACGCCGCGCGGGGCGACGGGGGAAGCACCGGTGGGAGCGCGTGGGACGCGCGTGGGGACCGGGAGGAACGCGAACGTCGCTTCGGACCGCGTGTTCCGGGCGTCGGGGTACTTCGCGTTGCAGTGCGGCCCGAAGTGCGTAAAGTAGACCCCACAGGTCGTAGACGACTCGAGATGCGCTCGAAAGGGGTCACCATGAGGGCGAACACCGTTTCGTGGATTGCGGCGTTGGCGCTGGTCCTGGCCACGGGCTGCGGCTCCGGGCCGAAGAAGACCATCAACGGCTCGTGCGAGACGAGCGCGGATTGCAGCGGCGGCGTGTGCTTCGCCGACATGTGCTACACCACGTGCGCGACCCCCGCCGAGTGCAAGCCCGACGAGTTCTGCGTGGTGCCGGCCGCGGCCACCGACCTCACGATCTGCATGGCCAAATCCGACTTCGCGGGTTGCCAGGGCGACGCCGAGTGTCCGTCGCTGGTCGGGTCCCCGTGCCTGCGCACGCTGTGCGACACCGAGGCCAGCCTGTGCGACGTGGCCAACCGCAGCATCGGCAGCGACTGCGAGACGACCGGCGGGAACTCGGGCGCCTGCAACGAGAACGGCGAGTGCGTGTGCACGCCCTCGTGCCAGGGTCGCGACTGCGGCGGCGACGGCTGCGGCGGCATCTGCGGGCTGTGCGCCAACGGGGCCACCTGCATGGAGGGCACCTGCCGCGGCGCGTGCGTCCCCGACGGCTCCCTCTCCGACGGGTGCGACGGCAAGGACAACGACTGCGACGGCTCCACCGACGAGGACTTCGCGGTCGCCACCACCACGTGCGGCGTGGGCGCCTGCGCGGCCGAGGGTCAGCGCGCGTGCCAGGCCGGCGCCGAGGTCGACACCTGCCAGCCCGGACAGGGTGCGGCCGAGGACGCGCTCTGCGACGGCGTCGACGAGGACTGTGACGGCGCCACCGACGAGGACTACCAACCGGTCGAGATCACCTGCGGCGACTTCGGCTGCCAGCGGACCGGCACCACGATCTGCGAGGACGGCGAGGTCGCCAGTTCGTGCACGCCCGGTTCCCCCGCCGGCGACGACACGGTCTGCAACAACATCGACGACGACTGCGACGGCCCGATCGACGAGGACTTCGTGCCGGCCCTGACCGTGTGCGGCGTGGGCGCCTGCGCGGCGTCCGGCCAGACCACCTGCGTCGACGGCGTCGCCGGCGACACGTGCGTGCCCGGCACCGCGGCCCTGCTCGACGACACCTGCGACGGCGCCGACGACGACTGCGACGGCGTGACCGACGAGGACTTCGTGGGCGGAGCGACCGTGTGCGGCGCGGGTGCCTGCGCGTCGACCGGGGCGGTCACGTGCTCGGGCGGCCAGGTGGCCGACACCTGCCTGCCAGGCGTGCCCGCGGCCGACGACGCTACCTGCGACGGCCTCGACGACGACTGCGACGGCTCCACCGACGAGGACTACGCCGCGACCGAGGTGGCCTGCGGCGTCGGGGCCTGCCAAGCGGTCGGTACCACCGTGTGCGCCGACGGCGTCGAGACCGACTCGTGCTCGCCGTCCGGCGCCGCCGGCTCCGACACGGTCTGCAACGGCATCGACGACGACTGCGACGAGGCCACCGACGAGGACTTCGTGGCCGCCGACACGACCTGCGGCGTCGGGGCGTGCGGCGCCTCGGGCCAGACGGCGTGCGTCGACGGCGTCGAGGTGGACCTGTGCCAGCCGGGCGTACCCGCGACCCTCGATGCCACCTGCGACGGGATCGACGACGACTGCAACGGCCTCGCCGACGACGGCTTCGAGGCCACCCCCAGCGCCTGCGGAACGGGCGCGTGCGCGGCCGTGGGCGAACTGACGTGCGTGGCGGGCTCCACCAACGACTCGTGCGCCCCGGGCCAGCCGCTCGCGACCGACGACGCCACCTGCGACGCGGTCGACGACGACTGCGACGGCACGGCCGACGACGACTTCGCGCCGACGCCGAGCGCGTGCGGCCTCGGCGCGTGCGCGGCCGAAGGGCTGGTCAGCTGCGCGGACGGCCAGCTCACGGACTCGTGCCTCCCGGGCGAGCCGGGCCAGGGCGACGCCTCGTGCGACGCGGTCGACGACGACTGCGATGGCGCGATCGACGAAGACTACGCCCCCTCCCCGACCACGTGCGGAACCGGAGCGTGCGCCGCAGCGGGCGAGCTCGCCTGCCAGGCAGGCCAGGTGGTCGACACGTGCCAGGCCGGCTCGTCGGCGCTCCTGGACGCGACCTGCGACGGCATCGACGACGACTGCGACGGCGCCACCGACGAGGAGTACACGCCCACGGCCACGAACTGCGGCGTCGGCGCCTGCGCGGCGGTCGGCCAGCTCATCTGCACTGGTGGCGCCGAGCTCGACGTGTGCGATCCCGGCGTCGCCGCGGCCGACGACGCCGACTGTGACGGCGTCGACGACGACTGCGACGGCACCAACGACGAGGAGTACCTCCCCGTGCCGACCACCTGCGGCGTTGGCGCCTGCGCGGCCGCGGGCCAGCTGGTTTGCCAAGGCGGCGTGGCCGTCGACACCTGCGTGCAGGAGCAACCCGCGGCCGACGACGCCACGTGCGACGGGATCGACGACGACTGCGATGGCGCCACCGACGAGGAGTACGCGCCCGTCACGACGGCCTGCGGCGTCGGCGCCTGCCAGGCCGAGGGCACGACCGTGTGCCACGGCGGCGTGGTCTCCGACTCGTGCTCGCCCGGCGGCGCCGCGGGCAGCGACGCCGTGTGCAACGGCATCGACGACGACTGCGACGGCTCGACCGACGAGGACTACGTCGTCACCGCCACCGCCTGCGGCGTGGGCACCTGCGCCCGCACCGGCCAGAAGACCTGCTCCGCAGGCCTCGAGGCCGACTCGTGCACGGCGGGCGCTCCCGCCGCCTCCGACGCCACCTGCAACAACCTCGACGACGACTGCAACGGCGCCACCGACGAAGACTACGTCGTCACCGCCACCGCCTGCGGCGTGGGCACCTGCGCCCGCACCGGCCAGAAGACCTGCTCCGCGGGCCTCGAGGCCGACTCGTGCACGGCCGGTACGCCGGCGGCCTCCGACGCCACCTGCGATGGCGTCGACGACGACTGCAACGGCGCCGCCGACGAAGACTACGTCGTCACCGCCACCGCCTGCGGCGTGGGCGCCTGCGCCCGCACCGGCCAGAAGACCTGCTCCGCAGGCCAGGAGGCCAACTCGTGCGTCGCGGGGACCCCGGCCGCCTCCGACGCCACCTGCGATGGCGTCGACGACGACTGCAGCGGATCCGCCGACGAAGACTACGTCGCCACCGCCACCGCGTGCGGCGTGGGCGCCTGCTCGCGCACCGGCCAGCTCACGTGCGTGACGGGCGCCCTCAAGGACACCTGCCTCGCGGGCACGCCGGCCGCCTCCGACGCCTCGTGCAACGGCGTCGACGACGACTGCAACGGCGCCACGGACGAAGACTACGTCGTCACCGCCACCGCGTGCGGCGTGGGCGCCTGCGTCCGCAGCGGCCAGAAGACCTGCGTCGCCGGCCTGGTCACCGACTCGTGCGTGGCCGGCACCCCGGCGGCCTCCGACGCCACCTGTGACGGCGTCGACGACGACTGCAACGGCACGGCCGACGAAGACTACGCCGTCACCTCCACCGCCTGCGGCGTGGGCGCCTGCGCCCGCACCGGCCAGAAGACCTGCGCCGCCGGCCTGGTCACCGACTCGTGCGTGGACGGCACCCCGGCGGCCTCCGACGCCCCC
>Ga0172370_10005268_pt1 | contig 16750 bp, 12 predicted proteins | sample LakKiv5m_FD_114538 | JGI IMG/M metagenome (GOLD analysis project Ga0172370, IMG submission 114538) | Freshwater microbial communities from Kabuno Bay, South-Kivu, Congo - kab_022012_11.5m | ecosystem: Environmental > Aquatic > Freshwater > Lake | place: Democratic Republic of the Congo...
AGTTCGGTTCCTGGGTTTTCTTAGGTGAAGTGGCGGTGGACATCGAGTTGGACTATGACCAGCCGATTCCGGATTACTGCGGCACTTGCACCCGCTGCATCGAAGCATGTCCTACGCAGGCCATTACGGAACCCTATGTGGTTGACGCCAGGCACTGCATTTCCTACCTGACCATCGAGCTGAAAGAAGACCGGCGCATTCCCGATGACCTGCAGGAAAGGATGGGAAATCGCATCTTCGGCTGCGATATCTGTCAGGACGTATGTCCATGGAACATCAAATTTGCCAAGCCAACAACAGAAGCAGCGTTCCTTCCGCGCAGCGAAAACCTAAAGCCAAGCTTAGCAAAGCTGGCAGAGCTGACGGAAGAACAATTCCGAACAACATACAAGCACAGTCCACTCAAGCGGCCAAAATACCGGGGATTCCTGCGCAGCATACTCATCGCATTGAAGAATTCCGTTGGTGCTTCTTGATCCGTTCCTAACTGTGCTAACACAAGCCACGCGTTGTCTGCAGCTCCGCCCTCACTTGCCCTAAACGAGCCAAAATCGCTGGAATTAAAGCTTGCATTAATGCTCATTTCTTGCTATTTTTAGCCCGCAAAAAATGAAAATGGAATGTGGATGAAAGCATAGCTCCGGAGTTTTGAAATGGCGAAGAAATGTGATATTTGCGGCAAAGGCCCAATGGTAGGAAACAACGTCAGCCATGCGCATAATTTGACCAAGCGCCGCTGGATGCCAAACATCAAGAAATTGCGCATTGCGGCAGAAGGCACTTCAAAATATGCCTACGTCTGTACCCGATGTCTACGAAGCGGCAAGGTGGTCAAGGCAATATAGCCGACTGACGAAATGAGTTCCAAATGAGAAAGGCTCCCAATCGCTGAGAGCCTTTTTTTAGTTTTATTACAGCAGTGTAAAGTGAAAAAGCCTTCGTTATGAAGGCTTTTTCGCATCTGAATTGCGGCGGCTCGATAAGCATTGACTTGCTGTTCGCCGATGCGACCTGCAGAGCCTTTTGCTTGGTGTTTGGGATAGATGAGCGCCGCAAGAGTGGGGCCCGGTTCATTCTACGTTTCCAACCGTCATTTGCAGCTGGCAAATGACTTGTAGTCCATCCATGCTGCTATTCATTGTACAAATCGTTGTTCGCCAAGAATTCTTTTCACAAATCCCAGCTTTTGGTAGGATTCTTAGGTCGCCGATTTTGCATGCAGCCCAAGACCGATTCGCCGAACGCCGGGGTCAAGAAACGCTTAGACGGTGCCACCGTGTATAGACGAGCTTTAAAGCAAGCTCCACCTTTTTCTTCGACAAGCAGGAATTTCGTAATCATTGTCGGAAAACCCATTGGCTTGATCGTTCGTACCGAAAGTGGCAAAATGCCTTTCCACGCCGTTCATCTCTTTTAGCTCCGAGGCCGGCGAGGTTGTCAGCCAATTCTCTTTCCGATTTTTTCCATTACCTCCATGATTATCCGAATTCAACTCAAAAGGGCGGGTGGATTTCCCCAATCCCTCCGGCTGGCTGAATATTTTTGCAGAGGTTTCCTTTGACATTTCTCCGCTTATCTCTTCAATCCGGTCAACCGCCGGTATCTCGAGACGATTAATAGAGCTTGTCATCGGAAAATCGACATGCGGGCGATTGAGGCCAAACAGCCGTCGCCGGCCGTTATGATTGGATAAGCCGGTAGCAATAACCGTAATGCGCATTTCATCGGCAAGAGTCTTGTCGATCACGGCGCCGAAAATGATGTTGGCATTGGGCCCGGCTTCTTCAAAAATGATGGTGGTCGCAGTGTTGACCTCGTGCAAGGTCATGCTGGCGCCACCTGTGATATTCACCAGCACGCCCAAAGCGCCTGAAATGGAGACATCCTCCAACAGCGGACTATGAATAGCCTGTTCTGCCGCTTCCTTGGCACGGCTTTCACCATTCGCAACACCGGAACCCATCAGGGCATCGCCCATCTCGCTCATCACCGCGCGCACGTCGGCGAAATCCAAATTCACCAGCCCAGGGACAGAGATCAAGTCGGATATGCCTTTGGTGGCATTGAAGAGAATTTCGTCGGCAAAACGAAAAGCCTTGTCCAGTGGCGTATTCGTCGGAACGATAGTCAACAGCCGCTGATTCGGAATGACGATGCAGGTATCCACGCACTCCTTCAACGCGGTGATGCCCTCATCAGCCCGTTGCATACGCTTGGGACCTTCGAACAGGAAGGGCTTGGTGACAATGCCCACCGTCAACGCACCGATGTCACGGGCAATTTCCGCCACGATAGGCGCGGCGCCAGTTCCAGTTCCGCCGCCCATACCGGCGGTGACAAAGACCATGTCCGAGTCGGCCAATGCCTCATAGACGGCATTGCGATCTTCCTCAATGGCGCGCCGGCCTTTTTCCGGATCGGCTCCCGCTCCCAGGCCGCGTGTGGTTTTGCTGCCGATGCGAACGCGAGCCGCGGCTTGGCAAATTTCCAAGGCCTGTTCATCCGTATTGATGGCGACGAAATCGACACCGCCCAAGCCTTCGGCGATCATACGATTGAGGGCGTTGCAGCCGGCACCGCCGATGCCGACCACTTTCATTTTGGCCGAAGCCGTCGGCGAATCGTCAAAATCAAACGTCAAGTTCATTTCCCACTCCTTCTGGAAAAGTGAAACACCTCCCCGGCCAACCTATCCCAAGTTGGTGGGGCAAATTTTTATCGACAAACTTTCGCTTGAAAGTTCAACATGCTATAATTGGTTGCCACAGCGACACAGAGATCACAGAGGTCTTTCTTTTTAACTGCCTTGCAGAAAATCAAACACATATCTTGACTTCTAATACGACAACATCGTCACGCTGCCAAACCAACGGCGGAAGCGCTTTTTGATTGTATCGAACATACCGCTTTCTCCTCCGCCAAAGGTTTTGGAGATAACCTCGTGCTGATGCTTCATGCCGTACAGAAGCAGTCCCACGCCAGTGGCGCATTGCGGCTTGCGTGCTTCTTCCACCATGCCGCCAAATCCCGCTGGGATGCCCAGCTTGACCGGCATGTTAAATATCTCTTCTGCAAGCTCAATGGTGCCGGGCAGCAAAGAGGCGCCGCCCGTCAACACGACGCCGGTAGTCATAAGATTGATATAGTCCGAAGTCTTGACTTCTTCATAAGCCAATGTCAGAATCTCCGCCATGCGCGGCTGAATGATGTCCACCAACAAGCTCTTGGCAATGCGGCGTGGAGAGCGACCATTGACGCCGGCAACTTCAACGACCTCTTCTTTGTCATCTTCCGAATGCAAGGCGCGTCCATGCTCGATTTTCAGTTTTTCAGCGGAATCAATCGGCGTGCGCAGGACAATGGCCAAATCATTAGTCACGTTGCGCCCGCCCAAGGCGACTACCGAGGTGTGGCGAATGCAGCCCTCATAGAACATGGCGATGTCGCTGGTGCCGCCGCCAATGTCAATGAGAATGACGCCCAACTCCTTTTCATCATCGGTAAGGACGGCATAGCTGGAGGCCAGCGGCTCCAGCACCAAGTCCGCTACCGCATACCCTGCCTTTTCGATGCAGCGATGAATATTCTGCGCTGAAGCAATAGCGCCGGTGACGATGTGCACCTCGGCCTCCAAACGCACGCCACTCATACCGACCGGGTCACGAATGCCGCGCTGGTCATCGACGATGAACTCCTGCGGCAAAATGTGAATGATCTCCCGGTCGATGGGCAATGCCACGGCCTTGGCTGCATCAATAACTCGGCGCACGTCCTCGGGGCTCACCTCGCCATTTTCTCCGGAGATAGCCACCACACCCCGGCCATTTATGCTGCGGATGTGGTCGCCGGCTATCCCGGCAAATACCGTATCCAACTCCACGTCGGCCATTTCTTCGGCCTTTTCCACCGCTGCTTTCATGGAGCGCACAGTTTTCTCCACATCGACCACCACACCATAACGCAGCCCCTCGGACGGCGCCGTCGCTACACCTATTATGTTTATGTCCTGGGCCTCGGTAACCTCGGCGATGAAGCAGCCGATCTTGGTGGTACCGATGTCCAAGCCGCTGATGATTTGACTATCTTCCATACCCTTACCTCATTGAAAGCTTCCAAGCACGCCAAGTTAGCCGTTCTTCTTAAGAATGATTTGCCCGGCCAACCTAACATCCAGGTACTTGGCTTGCTCGACCAAGCCGGTAGATCCCAACTGTTCTAAAAAGGCGTCAAGATAAGCGACTTTACGTTCCAATGACCCGCGACCGATGATAATTGGCAGGGATCGAGCAACATTCAAATAAGCAATCATGCCAACATTTTTTTCCAGATGTATCTCTGATATTTGATTGAACAGAAGATGATCCATACCTTCCATGCGCTGTAATAGCTCGACCACTTGCTCAAATTCTTCGCCTGCGATCCGCTGCTTTTTGCTATCGATGCTTAAAGCATCACCGGTTATAACCGGCAGATCCCGATGCGGTAACGAATTGGCCAAGCCCAAAATCTTTCCGTCCTCATCCACAGCGTAGAGTTGTCGGGAAGAGAGGTAGAAAAATGGCTTGCCGTCATTCTTGCTCTTTTTAAGAATGCGTTGCGCCTCCGGCGAGGCGATGGGTAAAAGCAGGTCATTTTTGTCTTTTGATCCAGGATTGTCCTGCCGCCTCAACTCCTGAAGGGTGTTGCCACGATCGGCGAAAAAGTCCATTCCGTTGGGATTTTTATAAGGAACGATACGACTTGGCGAGTGCGCTTCCAAGATGCGCAAACCCACGGACAAGCCGACTAACACGGCGGCCCCAAAGAACAAGGCTCTTTTGCCTAATGTTTGTAGATCCATGATGTTCACCTGTCCTATTCTTTTGCGCCTTGAGCCAAGGCAAAAATCGATTGCACAATTTCATTCCTTGCGTTGGGAAAGGCCGACGCCCGCGCGGCTGTGCTCATGGTCCGGCGCTTCTCAACATTCCCCAACAAACTCTTTATCGGCCCCGCCAACGACTTTCCAGCTAATTCTTCCTCGCGCACAACGATAGCAGCGCCTCGCTTTTCCAAAGCGATGGCATTCATCACCTGATGATTTGCGGCCGCATGTCGCAGCGGAATTAGAATGGCCGGCAAGCCGCAGAGCGTAATCTCCGCCAAGGTTAGCGCCCCGGCTCGACAGACGGCAAAATCACTGGCAGCATAAGCAATCGCCATGTCCGAGATGTAGTCGGAAACCCAAATGCGAGAGGCGTGCATTTGGGCCGTCTTTTGAACATCGGTCAAGCCTGTTTTGCCGGTGCTCCAAATGATCTGCAAGTCGGTGGTATCGAACAATTCATCCAAGCAATCTATGACAGCCCGGTTGACCGCCAGCGCACCCTGACTGCCGCCAAAAACTAGCATCGTAGGCTTATCCGGTCGCAAATTAAACTGCCTGATCGCTTCCTGCTTGGAAACAGTCGGGCTAAGATCGCGCACCGGGTTGCCGCTAACGATCAGCTTTTCCCTTTTCTTAAAAAACCTAACAGAATCCTGAAAGCTGAGATGCACCTGGTCGACCCACTTGGCGAGCATTCGCGTGGTAACGCCGGGATAGCTATTCTGCTCCTGCACAATGGTCGGGTATCCGAAAAGTGCTGCCATCATCAGCATGGGGCCGCTGACATAGCCGCCGGTTCCGATAACCACCAACGGTTTAGTCTTCATCAAAATTTTTGCACATTGCAGCAAGCTCCAGATCAATCGAAACGGCACCAATGCATTCGAAATGGCCAAGCGCCGAGCAAATCCGCGCACGGCAATGATGTGCAACGGATATCCCAAAGAGGGAATGACCTTGCATTCCAAGCCCTTTGTTGTACCGACAAAGTGAATCTCAGCATCCGGCTCGGATTCCATTATTTTCTGAGCTATGGCTATTGCCGGATATAAATGTCCGCCTGTGCCTCCTCCGGCGAAGAGATATACTCTTCGTTTCGAGCCAACTTTTGTATCCCCAACAGCCGTCACTGCTGACCTTTCATAACGCGGTCATAGCCGCAACCAAATCTAAAGGCAAAACGATTTGAGGCAAGACCATTTGATTCTGTTATTACTTGCTCAATTGTTTTGCCCTAAATGGTTTTGCCACTAAAGACCTTCGCGGCCTTGATATTTTTTCTGGTGCAAGACCGTAGTGTCATTGCGAACCATTTTGGGATCACTTACCTCGACAGTCGCCTGTTGCCCGTGGCAAAGGCGCGGCGATCCAGTCTTTTCTTATAGGTTCGCCAGCTCGGAGAATTGGCAAAAGCCTCGCTCCCTTGAGAAGAAATGTTGATCAGAAGTCCGACCGCCGCCAAGTGAGAAATCAATGCCGTGCCGCCATAGCTGATGAAGGGCATGGGAATGCCCGTGGTCGGCACAATGGCTACGCACACGGCCATGTTGATCATGGCGTACCCGCCAATGCAAACGGTAATACCGCTAGCCAACAGCCGTCCATACCCATCCGGAGCCCATTGCGCGATTTTGATGCCGCGATAAATGATAATGAAAAACAGCACTGCAACCGCGACGCTGCCGACAAAGCCGACCTCCTCGCCAACGATCGAAAAGATGAAATCCTTGTGCGCCTCCGGCAGGAAATAGTACTTTTGCCGGCTGGCGCCAATACCCTGACCCCAAAAACCGCCTTGAGCTAAGCTGATCAGTGATTGCTTCACCTGCCAACCTAATTCTCCCTGGTGAAAGAAATGGTCGATAAAGTCCAGCATGCGGCGAAGTTGGTAGCCCTTGGCCATCATCATGGTAAAACCCGCGGACACAGCCGTTAGTCCGGTGGCTAATAGGTAGCTGATTTTTACTTCCGCAAAAAAGAACATCAAAAACGCGATGATGGCGATGTTCAAGGCGGTGCCAAGGTCCGGCTCCAATGCCACGGGGATCACGATCATCATCATAATCCCAACCATCTTGAGAAATCCGCCCCAAAAGTCGTCCAGCTTTTCCCTATGTTTGTGCAGGCTTCTGGCAAGAACCAAAATCAGCGCATAGCGAGCAAAATCGGACGGCTGAAATTGGATAAAGCCCAATTGAAACCACCTCCTTGCGCCTTTAATGACCGGCGCGATCGGAGGACCGACAAACAGCAGCAACAAGAGGAATAAAGAGACCGCATAGGCAATCGGCGACAGACCCAGCCATTTGTGATAGTCTACACTGGCGATGAAAACCATCAATGCAAGTCCAATACAAATTCGGATAAGCTGATTCTTGAAGAATATGGCACTATCGCCGGACATTTGCTCGGCACGATAAGAGCTCGACGAGTAAACAATCGCAGCACCGAGAACGACCAAAAAGAGGACGCTCTCCAGTAAGAGATAGTCGATACGAGAAAAATCTATTATCCGATGTTTGCGCATATTTTGCCGCTATCGAATCTTGAATGTCGTCAATGTCAAAAGCGCCAGGAGAATTCCCATGATCCAAAAGCGGATGACAACCTTTGGCTCGGCCCAGCCCAACAGCTCGAAGTGGTGGTGAATGGGCGCCATGCGAAATACGCGCTTGCCTGTGCGCTTGAAATAGAAGACCTGAATGATTACGGATAAATTTTCGATCACAAAAATACCGCAAATTAGCAGTAGCAACAGCTCTTTCTTGATCAACACAGCAACCGTGGCGATGCCCCCGCCTAAGGCCAGTGCGCCGGTGTCGCCCATGAAAACTTGAGCCGGATAGGCGTTCCACCACAAGAAACCCAAAGAAGCACCGAACAAGGCTGCGCAATAGACGCTCAATTCTCCGGCTCCGGGCAAGTAAATAATGTTGAGATAGTCGCTAAAGTCAAAACGACCGCTGACGTAGGCTATAGCGCCAAAGGCCACCGCCGCTATCGCGCTCAGGCCAATCAGCAGGCCATCCAAGCCGTCCGTTAAATTACTTCCGTTGGAAGTTGCGGTAATGACAAAGGCAACCATGGCGATGTAAAAGATACCGAACTCCAACTCATAATTTTTAAAGAATGGCAGCGAAGTGGAAGAGCGAGCCGATTCCACTTCCGGGAAAAAGTAGACGACCGCGCCGACAAAAAGGCCGAGGGTTATCTGGCCGACCAGTTTATATCGGCCGATAAGACCCTTACGCATCTTCTTGACAATTTTAAGATAGTCATCCAGTAGGCCAAGCAGCGCCAACCAAACCGTCGCAACCAGCACCAGCCAAATGGGTGTTTCTCCAATCTTGGCAAAGAGCAAAGTCGGGATAATGACACTAATCAGAACAATGAGGCCGCCCATGGAAGGTGTCCCCTTCTTGCTCAAGTGGGACTGCGGGCCGTCGGCTCGGATTTCTTCCCCGATTTGATGGGCTTTGAGCTTACGAATAATGTAGGGTCCCACGAGCAGGCTAATCAACAGCGCCAGCACCGCGCTCGATGCAGCTCGAAACGTGATGTAGCGAAACAGGTTAAAAAAGATAAAGCTGTCCCGAAGGGGTGTGAGCAAATAGTAAAGCATGCCTCTACCTATTCTTGGCGGTTTGCTATGCGAAAAATTCTTTCACGCTTTTAACGACGGTTTCCATGCGCATGCCGCGAGATCCCTTGATCAGCACAAGGTCATGCGGACGCAGAAAACTGTTTAGGTGCTGGTGCAAAGCGTCCTTGTCCGTAAAATGTGCCACGGTCGGCACTCCCAAGTGCTCCGCCCTTTTTGCCGTGAACTCCGTGGCTTGACCAAAAAGGAATAGAGCATCCGTTTTGTTCTCAGCGATTGCCATTGCCAGTTTCTCATGTTCTTGCACGGAGAACTCGCCCAGCTCCAACATGTCCCCCAAGACAGCCACTCTTCTTCCACGACGCTTGATTTTTATATCAGCGAGCGAAGCGATAGCAGCCCCGCAGCTACTCGGATTGCTATTGTAGCAATCATCGATGATAGTGAGCGAGCCGATTTTCACAACCTGCATTCTATTATCAATCGGCTGCAAGTTTTCCAGGCCGTTCTTGATTTCCTTAACGCCTAACGAGAAATACCTGCCTACGGCAGAAGCAGCCAGCGCATTGTAGACGTTGTGTCGTCCTGAAACCGGGAGATGGATGGTCTTGCCGAATAACTCAAACTTGTATCGCGCTAGGGCATCACAGTCTTTGATCCAGCCCTTGATTTGGGAGCCTTCGCTCAAGCCGAAAGATATTTTCTCTTTGGTCGGAAATACTTGCTTTGCCAGAACCGGATCGTCGTTATTGTAAATGCTGGTAGCCGAAGCCTGGGCATGGGCGAATATCTCCATCTTTGCTTTAGCCACGCCATCCAGACTCTTGAAGAACTCGAGATGCGCATAGCCGATGTTCGTCAGCAGACAAATGTCGGGTTCGACCAGATAACTTAGCCTCTCCAACTCACCAAAGTGGTTGGTGCCCAATTCGACCAGCAGAATTTCATGCTCTTTGCGCAGTTCGTACAAGGTCGCCGGCACGCCGATGTGATTGTTAAAAGATTTTTTGTTCCTGAGAACTTTGTACCTTTGCAAAAGAACGGTATAAATGGCTTCTTTGGTCGTGGTTTTGCCGCTACTGCCGGAAAGGGCAACAACGGGGATGGCGAACTTTTTGCGGTAGTAGCGGGCGAACTCTTGAAAGGCTTGCAAGGTATCTTTTACCGCAATTATTGGTGCGTCGCGCAGATTCGCGTCGTGCGCATCATACCAGGCTTGAGCCACCACGACTGCCAGAGCGTTATTTTGCAGAGCTTGGACGACGAAATCATGGCCATCATAGACATCCCCTTTTATGGCAAAGAACAGCTCGCCGGATTTCACCGTGCGCGAATCCGTAGAAACTCCGGCTAAAGGACTTTCGGGCGACGAGCCAATTCCGCGCCATTGTGCAACCGCATTTGGCAATTGAAGAAGCTCAGGCACTGTCAATTCCAATAGACTCATATCGGCGCGGTCATAGGACCAAAAGCTTGCGCAAGTCTATGGAGGACTCACAGTGCAAGAGCACCTGTTCATTCACCTTCAGTCTGTATCCGGGAGACGGCTTTTGTTGTACCACCTTGCCGGTACCGTCCACGACTGCTTTTATGCCGGCAGCCGCTAACAGATTGAGCGCATTACGTACCGGCAATCCAGTCACCGCCGGAACCAGTTTAATACCATCTGTGCGCGCAGTATTGGCTTGCGTCGAAAGAGCTATAGTTTCATTCTCAGAAACCATCTTGCCGGCCAGCGGCTTTTGCGCAAAAATTATTTCGCCTTCGCCGGATGTTTCCACCTCCAAGCCGGCATTGTCCGCCAGTTCTTCGGCAGCGGAGGTACTGAATCCCACCAAATTGGGCATGCGCTTCGGCTTGTGGCGATCCGCCATGGTCTCTTTCAAGTCCTCGGTCGGGAAATACCTGTCTGCTCCTTCGTGGGCAATAATCTGTTCAGCGATGCGTTTGAAGCAAGGCGCGGCGATGTCTCCGCCATAATACCGCCCGCCTTTGGGATTGTCGATCATTACAAACATGGCAATGCGCGGTTTCTCCTTGGGAAAAAAGCCGCCAAAACTGGCAATGTATTCATTCGGAACATAGCCTCTGCCGCCTTTGCGAACCATGCGCGCAGTTCCCGTCTTGCCGCAAATCTCCAAGCCGGGAATTTTGGCGTGCTTGCCGGTGCCGCGCTCCACCACCTGCCACATCAGATTCTTCATGCTGTCCGCAGTGGTCGGCGAGATGACCCGGCGGACGACCTCGACGTGTTCTCCCTTGGCCGTCACATTATCACCCTGCCGAATCTCCTTAACAATTGTCGGACGCAACAAGAAGCCACCATTGGCAATCACACAGAACATTCCACAAAGCTGTAATGGAGTCGCGCCGATTTCATGTCCGTACGCCATTGCGACCGGCGTAAATCCGGACCATTCGCTGGTCGGTTTGAGAATGCCGTCAATTTCGCCCTTGAGCTCGATGCTGGTCGCAACGCCAAAGCCAAAATCTCTTGCGTATTTGTAAAGGATTCTTTTGTCGATCCCCAAAGAAGTCTTGGCCATGCCGATGTTGGAAGAGAGAACGTAGGCATCGCCGACAGTCAGCCACCCGTGCGGCTCGGCATCGTGAATAGTTTCGCCCTTGACTTTGTACTTGCCGTTCTCGCAAAACACCCGATCGTCGATCTTGGCGAGATGCTCATTTATGATGGCCGACATCAAAACCGTCTTAAAAGTCGAGCCTGGTTCGAAAAGATCCGTAATCGCGCGCAGTCGCCAGGCGGAGGCATGATATTCACCTGCGCTGTTGGGATCAAAGCCTGGTTCGGAGACCATTGCCAGAACCTGAGCGTTACGCGGATCCATAATCACGACCACACCGCTATCCGCGTTGGCTTCGAGGATCGCCTGGCGCAGCTCCTTTTCGGCGAGGGACTGATACAAATAATCGATAGTGAGAACTACGTCCTGGCCGTCTTCCGGCGGGGTAATAGGGTACTCGGAGCGAATGAGCAGCCGCCGGGTTCCGGTTCGCTGGAAAATGGCTTTTCCCGGCACGCCCTTTAAAACTGAGTCAAACGCCAATTCGACCCCGCTTAGACCTTTGCCGTCCACGTTGGTAAAGCCGAGCAACTGAGAAGCTGCATGGCCTTTGGGATAATAGCGATCCAAAATAGTTTGACATTCTATCCCATCCAAATGAAGCTGTTCGACTTTGGTGGCGACATCATAATGCTCTCGGCGCAGCAACCAGGCAAAATCAGAATGACTCTTCAACTTTGCCTGAAAATATGCCGGGCTTTTGCCCAAGGTGCGCGCAAGCCTGATGCTGGTATTTTCCGGATCACGAATTTGATCGGGATACGCAGCGATAGATGTGGTCGGTATGTTTAAAGCCAAGGGCCGATAGTTCCTGTCAAAAATCATCCCGCGCTCTGGATTCAACTTTACTTCGCACTGGTACTGGATGTTTGCCATGTCGGCGTATTTCTCCCGTTCAAAGAGCTGTATTTGCGAAAGGCGCCCAATCAAAAGCAGCAAAAACAGAAATGCGGCTACATAATACGATGATAGCCGCCAATGAGTATTTCTGTCTTCCTTTTTCATGAGGCAGAATGCGACCCCCCGCTTTTACAATGAATCCACATCTTCTTGTACAAAGGCTAAACGTCTAACCTACTTCTTGTTGCGACCGCTGATCAAAGCATAAATTTCTTCGCTGCTGTATTTGTGTGAGAGTTCGATGACCATTTTGGGCGACTGCACCAGATTGAGCTGCTCCGATGCCACTCGGGTGATGCGTTCCATGCTCTTCAGCCCATCGAGCTTGGCGGTGAGCATGGCATTGCGATTCTTTAGACTCTGCAAGTCCGTGCGCAGTTGGCTATTCTTGCGATTGAGCTGGTCGATGCTTACATATTGCCAAACTTTGATAAAACTCGCCATGCCAAAAAGGGTCAAAGCCAACAAGGCCAAACGACGCATATTGGCTTTTCTTTCGTTTCTGGCATTTGAATTATTTGTAGAGCGAGCAGTCAGCATTCTTTTGATCTAAAATCCCTAATTCGCATTTCACTGTTCTCAAAGTTTCTCGGCTGTCCGCATCCTCGCCGATCTTGCATTTGGATTGTCCGAAATCTCTTCTTCGCTCGGTCCGATTAATTTGCCTACAATCTTCAGGCTCGGTTTCTTCCCGCAGACACACACCGGCAGGTCCGGTGGACAAACGCATGGAAAAGCTTCGCGCTGCATAAATTCCTTCACTACGCGGTCTTCGAGGCTATGATAACTTATTACGGACAAGCGGCCGCCTGGCTTTAGTAGTCGCAGCGCTTGCGGCAGAAACGCCTGCAGATTCTCTATCTCAGCATTGACAAAAATCCTGATGGCTTGGAATACTCTCGCCAAAGTCTTGATAGCGTATCTGGGATTGGCAACCTTGCGGACGATGGCTGCCAACTCATCAGTCGTGTTGATCCGGCCTACATCACGTCTTCGTACGATGGCGTGACTGATGCGTTTGTAATCCTTTTCCTCGCCATACTCTCTGATGATCTTGGCCAACTCGCTTTCGCTAAGCTCATTGACGACGCCATCAGCGCTTCGGTGTTGGCCGGCTCCCATTTTCATGCTCAGCGGACCGGATGCTGAAAACATGAATCCCTTCTCCGGATCGCTGAATTGCAGCCGTGAAACGCCCAAATCAGCGATAATCCCGTCTATTCCTCCCACCCATTCCTTCCCAAGGATGGCTTCGATTTTGCCGAAATTTCCCTGATAGACTGTTAAGCGCCCGGAAAATTTTCCAAGCCGGCTTTTTGCGCGATCAATGGCCTCGGCGTCTACGTCCGTCGCCAGCACACGACCATAATCAGGCATCGCTTCCAACAAAGCTTGCGAATGGCCGCCATCTCCCAAAGTTGCGTCGACAATCGCCAAAGCTTGATTGGCTTTCAAAGAACGAACAACTTCCTGCACCAGGACAGGCTTGTGATATTCGAATAACAAAACGCAAAGCCCAAGTTACTTTATTACAAAGAATGACATCTACATTTCGGCCATTGAGGTAGACTGACGACTACCGACTGCCTCAAGACTTGTCTGGTTGGCCGTCGCCAGCAGCTTCCGCTGCTTCGTAGCTTTCCGGATTCCAAATTTCAAGATATTTGTTACAGCCGACAATGAGCACCTCTGTGGTATTCTTCAGGTGGGCAAATTCTAATAACTCATCCGACAAAGTTACACGGCCTTGCTTATCGAATGGAGGATCGGTGACTACGGAAAAATGCTTCCTTCTCAATCGTCGCTTTTCCGCGTCATCGAAATTAGAATTCTCGACCCAATTCTCGAAATTCTTCCACTCTTCCAAAAAGTAGCCGGTAATGCATTCCTCCGTGCCTTTGGTCAGGAAGATCTTCTCTTGCTGACCCTCCGGAAATGCATTGCGGATTTTTGCCGGGATCGCCAGCCTCTTCTTTGGATCAAGAGACTGTTTATATTTGCCGTAGAGGCCTGCCATTCGCTATATTCACTCACGTAAACCAACCTATCTTCCCCACTATTCCCCACTGCTGGCCTAAGATAGTATTTCTGTGCCTCATTGTCAAGCACTTTTTTGGGTAAATTCACCTAATTTGTGACAACAGACAAATTCAGACTAAGAGAAACTCTTGCAAGATCCTCCCTTTTACCCATTTCGGCCAGAGACTTCAGGATGACGAGTAAATCACCCTTCCGCTAAAGATCAAATCGTGATTCTCTTTCCGCATTTGTGTTCCTTAAACAGTATAGTTTAGTCAAGATGGTTCCTCCACTGCTTGAATTCCAAGCAGATTTGAATTCAGAAAACAAGCAATTGTACTTGGGACATTTGGTTTTACTGGCAAAAGGAAAGGTGATGTTGGGATGAAAAGGCTATTATTTTTGTTCGCGCCATTGATGATGTTTTGCCTGCCTCCGTACGCAGCCGGACAGTTCTATGGAGAAATAAGCTTGGCCAGCGCGCCTGTCGCTTTTGTGGGAGAAAATGCCGACGATCAAGCCGGATATCACATTTCTATCGCCGGCGACGTGAATCATGACGGCATCGATGACATTCTCATCGCTGCGCCAGAGAATAGCGAAGCCAAAGGACAAGTCTATCTCGTCTTTGGCAAAACCGATAATTGGAATGCTACCATCAATCTTGGCGACGCAGACGCTTCCTTTATCGGCGAAGTCAAGAGCGACCGGGCGAGCCACGATGTCTTTGGCCTCGGCGACATCAACAATGATGGAATCGACGACTTTGCCATCGGTGTCAAGTTTGCCGATCAGGCGGGCGCGAATGCGGGAAAGACGTACATCTTTTTCGGCAAAGAAACCGGTTGGAGCAAAGACACTCCACTTGCACAGGCAGATGCTTCCTTACTTGGGGAAGAAGCCGGATCTGAGGCCGGGCATGTTTCCCCAGCGGGAGACATGAATGGAGACGGCATCAGTGACTTTATAATCGGCGCTGGCTTCAACGATCAAGCGGGCGCGAATGCCGGTAAAGTTTACGTTGTCTTTGGCAAAGCAGATGGCTGGGAGAAGGACTTGAGTCTGGCTCAGCGGATGCTTCCTTTTTGGGCGAGGCTGCGGAAGATTTCGCTGGTCATCGGGTGGCAAAGGCGGGTGATATCAATGGAGACGGATTGGATGATATCCTCATTGGCGCTCACGGCGCGGACGCGGACAGTCTGAAGAATCGAGGCAAAGTTTACGTAATCTTTGGTAAAACTTCGGGGTGGGAGAAGGATGTGAGCTTGGCAAATGCGGATGCTTCTTTTGTTGGCTCAGAAGCGACCAATTTTAGCCTGGGTTGGAACGTCTGTGGCGCCGGCGATGTCAACGGCGACGGCTTTGGCGATGTGCTGGTAGCAAGCCAAAATAGGTCCAAAGTATTCTTGGTCGAGGGGAAAGCAGCCGGTTGGGAGAACAACGCGCTCATCGATGTGGCGGCTGCGGTCACGTTTTCAGGCGAAAACGGCCTGGACCATGCCGGCTATGACATGCGCAGCGCCGGAGACCTCAATTCTGATGGCCGTATAGACTTTATCATCGGCGCTTACGGCAACGATCAAAATGGCGCCGATGCCGGCAAATCCTACGTTTTTTATGGAAAGTCAAAATGGCCGACGAATCTCAGCTTGGCCGATGCAGATGCAACCCTTCTCGGAGAAGCGGCCGGAGACCAATCGGGCTTTTCCGTTGCAGGCGGCGGTGACGTGAACGGCGACGGACTTGGCGATATCCTGATCGCCGCCAATTTAAATGATGCCAGTTACACCGACGCGGGCAAAGTCTATTTGCTCTTTGGCAGCCGCAACGACCTGACGATCTTGCAGCCTAATGGTGGCGAGATCTGGAACATCGGTGAACAATACACGATTACCTGGCTTTCTGCCAATCCACAAGGGGAGATTAGAATCGAATTGTCGCGGGACGGCGGATCGACCTGGGAGTTTCTGAAAGAAACAGCGGAGGATGGAGCGGCGTCTTGGGACATAACCGGACCTGCATCGGATAGCTGTTTGATTAAGATTACCAATCTTACCACCAGTCTCTCGGATGAAAGCAACGCTATTTTTAGCATCGTCAATCCATCCTTGAGCTTGGTTTCGCCAAATGGCGGAGAAAAGTGGTTTGCCGGTGAGGATCACTACATTACCTGGCAGTCAGTCGGCGATTTGCCTAAAATCAAAATCGAGCTTTCGACGGACAATGGTCTCAATTGGGTGACTATTGCAGACAGCGCCGCCAACACCGGCGTATTTGCCTGGACCATTCCCAGCACTTATTCTGCCGAATGCCTCGTCCGAATTCAAGATTCCAAAGACAGCCTTCCGACAGATGCAAGCGATTCTGTTTTCGAAATTGCAGCACCGCCAAGTATTTCAGTGACAGCCCCAAACGGCGGGGAATCCTGGCAAATCGACACTGAACAGAATATCACCTGGAATTCTATAAACACCAGTGGGTCGGTCAAGATTGATCTCAGCCGTGACAATGGGACTACTTGGGAGGAGCTGGTCGCCGGCACGCCGGACAATGGCTCTTGGCCCTGGAATGTGACGGGCCCTTCCTCTGTCACCTGCCTGATTCGTGTGGCTGATGCGGATGGCGATCCGACTGATGTCAGTGACGCGAGTTTTTCCATTACCGACATTCCTAACATCACCATTTCTTCGCCTCATTCCGGCGACGCGTGGATTATCAACACCGAGCAGCAAATCGCATGGACGTCGATTAACGGCAGCGGTCAGGTCAAAATTCGTC
>Ga0172370_10005270_pt1 | contig 16746 bp, 22 predicted proteins | sample LakKiv5m_FD_114538 | JGI IMG/M metagenome (GOLD analysis project Ga0172370, IMG submission 114538) | Freshwater microbial communities from Kabuno Bay, South-Kivu, Congo - kab_022012_11.5m | ecosystem: Environmental > Aquatic > Freshwater > Lake | place: Democratic Republic of the Congo...
GGCTTTTTGAGTCTAAGAAAAACCCCACAGCCTATGATGGATTTGAACCATCGGGAATTGCTCCAATTCATTTTGGAATTCTTAGAGCCATAAATGTAAAAAAACTACTTTCCTGTAATATCCATTTAAAACTTTACCTTGCCGATTATTTTGCTTACATAAATAATAAAATGGGTGGCGACTTAAATAAGATAAAAAGAGTAGGGGAGTATTTTGTGGAAATCTGGAAAGCTTCCGGAATTGATACTTCAAAGATTGAGGTTATCTGGGCAAGCGAATTTATGGATTCAATTAAATACTGGGATAGGGTATTAACAGTGGCAAAATCCCTAACCCTCCAAAGAACCCTAAAATCCCTAACTATTGCCGGAAGAAGCGAAAAAGATAACTTAACAACCGCCCAACTATTTTACCCCTCTATGCAAGTTGCTGATATTTTTGAACTAGATGTTGATATTTGCCAACTAGGAATGGATCAACGCCGAGCAAACATGATAGCAAGAGAAGTAGCCGAAAAAAACAACTGGAAAAAACCCGTTGCCGTTCACCATCCTATGCTTTTGGGTCTTAAAGGAATAAAGCAGTACGATGATCCAGAAACAACATTAATTGCTTCAAAAATGTCCAAATCCGACCCAACTAGTGCAATATATATGCACGATGTTAAAGAAGAAATAGAAGCAAAAATAAGAACCGCTTTTTGCCCCCCACAAATTAGCGAGGGCAATCCAATATTTCAATATGCCGCGCTTCTTGTTATTCCAGAGCTTGGTAATTTAAAGATTTTTAGAAATCCAGAGCACGGAGGATATATAGAATATTCTTCTTTGGCGGAACTTAAAGCAGACTACGAATCTGGAAAACTGCACCCAAGCGATCTAAAAAACGCTGTTGCTTCTTCCTTAGATATTATGATTAAGCCAGTAAGAGAATATTTTGAAAACAATAAAAAAGCAAATTCTCTTTACAAGGAAGTGGCAAGCTACCAAATAACAAGATGAAATATTTAAGAAAACACAAAATTGTTTGGGAGGTAATTACTATTGTTGCAACTGTAGCTCTTGTTGCAACTGCCATAATTCCATATTTATTGTAGAAAATGGATTATTTTTCGTCTGTAGGTAATCTTCCGCTTGTTGGGCCCCGATACGAAAAGTTGCTTCTAAAACTAGATATTAAAACAATAAAAGATATTCTTTATCATTTCCCATTTAGATATAACGATTTTTCCAGCATAAAAAAGATATCGGGCTTAGTTTTTGCAGATGTTGTTTCTGTAAAGGGAACTATATCCGAAATAAAAAATATCTATACCAAAGGGGGGAAAAAGTTCACAAAACTAATCTTGGAAGATAGTACCGGCACCATAGTATGTATTTTTTTTAATCAGCATTTCTTAACTAGAACTCTTAAAAAGGGAATGGATGTTGCAATATCTGGAAAAGTAGATTCATTTGATGAAAAAATTGCTTTTTTAAATCCCGAGTACGAAATTTTAAATGCAGAAACCCCACAACTTCACACAGGAAGAATTGTTCCAGTTTATCCAGAAACAGCAAGGCTTTCCTCAAAATGGCTAAGAAAAAAGATATACCCACTATTAACCAACCAGACATTTAACGACATTGATATAATCCCGCCAGAATTTCAAAAACAAAACAGTTTAGAAACTTTAAGCGAAAGTTTGCCCAAAATTCATTTCCCAGAAAAAATTGAAGATTCCGATATATCAAGAAAAAGATTTGAATATGAAGAATTATTTACAGCTCAACTAGATGGGCTTATTAAAAGGGATGTCTGGAAGAGTAGGGGAGTTGCTAAAAATTTAAACTCGGATGCAATCGATCTTTTAGAGTTTATAAAAAAGCTACCGTTTACTTTAACAAAATCTCAACTTATTGTGTGTCAAGAAATTTTAAATGATCTTTCTAAAAAAATCCCAGCAAATAGATTAATAAGTGGAGATGTAGGAAGCGGAAAAACCGTTGTAGTAGCCCTAGCCATGTACATAACAGCAAAAAACCTAACAAACTCAATATTTATGGCTCCTACAGAAATACTTGCTAACCAACATTTTGAAACCATTTCTAAAATTTTTTCTTCCTTAAATAGTGTTGCCGATATTAATTTAGTTACAGGAAAAAAAATACAAAAATCGCAAAATCTAAACAAACCTTCTATAACTATTGGAACCCATGCAATTTTTTATAAAAAAGAAATTTATAAAAATACCGGACTTGTTGTTATAGACGAACAACACCGCTTTGGGGTAGAGCAAAGAGAAAAAATCCTTTCACTTGTTTCCAAGGAAAACACCCCACACATAGTAACTATGACAGCAACTCCAATTCCCAGAAGCTTATGCTTAACTTTGTATGGCGACTTAGATATTTCTTCTATAAAAGAATTACCACCAGGAAGAATTCCCACAAAAACATTTGTTGTGCCTCTGGAAAAAAGGGAGAAATGCTACCTTTGGGCAAAAGAAAAAATAATTAAAGAAAAAACACAAGTTTTTGTTGTTTGTCCTTTTGTGGAAGATTCCCAGCACGAAACTTTAAAATCTGTAAATTCTGCAAAATCTCTTTACGAGGAGTTAAAAACAAAGTGGTTTAACGACACATCAATTGAAGTTGTCCATGGCAAACTAAATTCAATAAAAAAAGATGAGATAATTAGAAAATTCCAGAAAAATTTAATCTCGGTTTTAGTTGCAACTCCAATAATTGAGGTTGGAATAGATATTCCAAATGCAAATATTATGATTATAGAAAGTGCGGAAAGATTCGGACTTGCAAGCTTGCATCAACTTAGAGGAAGAGTAGGAAGAGGCAACAAACAAGCCTTTTGCTTTTTAATTTCCACCAACGACAGCTCTAATAACAGAAGGTTAAAAGAGCTTGAAAAAACCAATAGCGGGTACACTCTTGCCGAGAAAGATCTAGAAATAAGAGGTCCGGGACAACTTTATGGAACAAAACAAAGCGGAAAAGAATATTTTAAATTCGCCAATTTCCAAAATATAGAACTTCTTCAAAAAACTTATGAGGATGCAAAATATGTGGTTACCAACAAAGATAAATTTCCAAAGACTATCAAATTGCTAAGTAAGTTTTTTCCCGGTAAAATCGCCCCAAACTAACCTATGAAAATTTCAAGAGGCATTTATAAAAATATAGAAGTTTCAATTCCGCAAAGCGCCAAGCCTGTTAAAAGCATTGTCTTAAATTCTTTGTTTAGCTCTATTTTTGAAAGAATTCCAAATTCTTCTTGTCTTGATCTTTTTTGTGGTAGCGGAATATTGGGTTTAACTTCATTAAGCCTAAAGGCAAAATTTTGTCAATTTGTAGACATAGATAACCAGGCAACAGAACTTGTTAAACTAGCTATCCACAATATTAAGGCACAAGATTTTACAAGTGTTACAAGAAGTTCTGCAATTGCATTTATAGAAAACACAAACGATAAGTTTGATATTATTTTTCTGGATCCTCCCTATAACCTTCCTGTTACTCATGTTTTTAAAACAATTAATACCATGGCAAATGAAAACTGCCTTCTTGTATACCTTTCTGATTCGGAAAAAGAAATCCCGGAAATTGATGGTTTTACATTTATAAAGGAAAAATCTTTCGGCAAAACCAAAATTCTGTACTTTGAGTTTCGGAACGATAGCTTGAAATAAAAATGGAGGATTAAAAAGAATATATAATTTATATAAATCCTCGCACCCTCCTTCTCCGCCTTCGGCGGATTCGGTAGGCAGGCGTAGTGACTTCTAAACAGAGTAGGATAATTTTTACAGTATAAACCTCCAAGCTGGTGAGCGGGTCCACTAAGATTTCTTATATTTCAAGCGTTTATATTTTAACTGTATAGCATGTGTTGAACAGAATACATTTTGCTATTGACAAGTTAAGACCAAGTGGGATAAGTTAAGCTGTATGGCAGCAACACCAAAACGCAAAATTTCTAACACAAGAAGAAAACACCGCAGGGTTAACTTAAAGGTAGTAGCCTTTAACACCAAACCTTGCAAAAAATGCAAAGCGGAAATAAGACCACATACCGTTTGCAAAACTTGTGGGGAGTACAACAAATAAGATCTAAAAAATGGAAAACGACCTCCAAAATATTCCAATATCGCACCTTCATAATTCCCGAAGAGTGGCTTTATGCACACTATTTTCTTGGAGTTTCCTTTCCCAAAATTTGGAAGGCTCTAAAAGTTTTGCAAGTAATGTACTAGAAATAAACGAAAATGACTATGATCATAACTTAGCAGATCTTATAATATCTGGGGTTTCTGGAAACATAGATACAATAGATGGTTTTATTGGACTTGTTGCAAAAGAATTCCCTCTTGACCAAATTTCCAAAATAGATTTAATCTCAATGCGTATAGCTTTGTTTGAACTTGCTATAGCTAAAAATTGCCCCTATAAGGTGGCAATAAACGAAGCTGTAGAACTTGCCAAAGAATTTGGTGGAGACAACAGCGGTAAGTTTATTAATGGGGTTTTAGGAACAATAGTTTCTCTTTTAAAATATGAATAAAGAAATATTTCCCAAACTTAGCAAAATCGTGGCAAACCAAATTGGCGTTACTCCTCAAGAAATATCTCCAAACGACGACTTTAAAGACGATCTTAATGTTTCCGATCTGGAACTTGCCGATATTATTTCTCAAGCCGAAGATACTTTTGGTATAGAAATAGATACCAAGGACGCTAAAGGAATTCAAACCGTAGGAGATTTGGTAATTTTAATAGAAGAAGCAGGATATATATGATTCAAAACTACAACGATCTTGAAAAGATTTTAAATCTTAAATTTCCCAACACAACTAACCTAGAAACCGCACTAACCCACAGGTCTTTTCTAAATGAAACCACCGATCAAAATAAAAAGTCCAACGAAAGAATGGAGTTTTTAGGAGATTCTGTACTGCAATTTTTAACATCAAAATATCTTTATAATAAATATCCAAACGATCCGGAAGGTGTATTAACTAGCTTTAGAGCAGCCACAGTTAACACAATTTCCTTATCTAACGAAGCTTTGCGACTAAACCTTGGTAATTTTCTTTTTATGTCCAAAGGCGAAGAATCAACAGGGGGAAGAACAAGACCTTACATTATGGCCAATTCTTTTGAAGCGCTGCTTGGGTGTATATACTTGGAATTTGGAATAGGAACTTGCGAAGATTTTCTTAACCGCGAGCTTTTTTATAAAATAGATAAAATAGTTACAAAAAAAGAATACCAAGATCCAAAATCCTCTCTTCAGGAAATAACTCAAGAAAAATTTAATATTACCCCAACTTACAAAGTTTTAAGCGAAGAAGGACCAGACCATAACAAAAACTTTACTGCGGGGGTGTTTTTGGAAACCAAAAAACTAGCCGAAGGAAGCGGCTCCAGTAAGAAAAAAGCAGAAGAAAATGCGGCAAAAAAAGCACTTGAGGATTTAACCTCAAAATGATACTATCCACACCACATGCTTAAAATAAAATTGATAAGACAAGGAAAAAGAAATTCACCAACCTATAGGGTTGTAGTTCAAGAAGCAAAACAAAAAGCTACAGGCAGGACTGTTGCAAATCTTGGTTTTTTTATACCAAAAGAAGGAAACAAACAAGATTTTACAGTTAACAAAGAAGCCTATTCCAAATGGATAAAACTTGGCGCAACACCAACAAGCTCTGTCTTAGATCTAATATCCGGAAAGTATGCTTATTCTAAGTATAACCCCAAAGCCAAGACAGCAGATAAAAGTTTAGAAACTAAAAAAGATGGAGAGTCTTAAAAATCTCGGTGAATTCCTAATAAAAAATATTGTTAAATATCCAGACGAAGTTTCCGTTTCTATTCAATACCCCAATCCTAATGCTTGCGTGCTTCAAGTTTCGGCAAACCAAGAAGACATTCCACTTATAATTGGCAAAAAAGGAGTAGTAATTAGAAGCCTAAGAACAATAATTAGAACACTCGCATCTCAAGAGAATAAATTTTTCGATATATCTATATTGGAAAAGTGATATACCACATAATTACTATTTTTCCAGAAATTTTTGAATCCTTTCTTAAAGTTTCCCTTATTGGTAAAGCCCTTAATAAAAAACTAATTTCCGTAAACTTAATTAACCTAAGAGATTATTCGGAAAATAAAAGAGTAGATTCCACACCCTATGGCGGAGGTCCGGGAATGATCTTTTCACCAGAGCCGGTTTGCAATGCAGTAGTAGCTATTAAACAAGGAAAAGAAATTCCCACCTTTATTTTTTCTCCAAAAGGAGAGGCTTTTAGCCAAGATTTAGCAAACAATGTTTCCCAAAAAGGTTCTGCCATACTTATTTGCCCAAGATACGAAGGCTTTGATCAGAGAATAGTAGAACTTACCAAAGCTAGGGAAATTTCCCTTGGAAAATTTATAATAATGGGTGGGGAATTACCAGCAATGCTGTTTATTGAAGCAACGGCCAGACTAATAAAAGGGGTTATTGGTAACCAAGAATCTTTAGAATCCGAAAGCTTTGCAAGTTTAAACTTGGTAGAATACCCACAATACACAAAACCAGCAGAATTTCATGGGGAAACAGTGCCACAAGTTTTACTTTCTGGAAACCATAAAGAAATAGATAATTGGAGAAAGAAAAATTCCTATTTAACAGGATAATACTTAAACAACGCAAGCTTTTCCAAAAACTTGTTTGTGGCGTCTTTATCCAGACCAACATTGTCTTTTAAAGGATAAACTTCCTTAACCGGAGAAAAGTAGGAAACAAAACCCAAACTCATAGAAAATCCAGAAAATTCACCGTTTGGGGAAATAGAGCTGTCCACCTTTATAGAGTGGATGCCCATTATTCTTATTGATCTTTCAATAAGCCCTAGAAATTTTTGCAAACTTGCTATTTCGCCGGAAAAGGAACCGCTAACTACCACTTGGCTTACTTCAGAAGTTTCCTTGCTTAAACTAACGCTTCCAGCGGAAGATCTAATAAAACTCAGTCTTTCTACATTAAGACTAGATTCTTTAGCAACCCCTTCTAGTTGAGCCATAATGGCAGGAACATCCGGTGTCATTGGAAAAGCCTTGCTAATTAAAGATAAATTTTCGTCCAATTTTTTAGAAACAGGCAGGGCCTTAGATAAAACACCAATTTCTGAATTTATATTCGTTATTTCACTTTCATTATTTTTTATATTGTTTTTAAAAGAGAAAAAAGAAACAACAAAAAATATCGAGGTACCAAGAAATGCAAAAAACAAAAGGTATAGTGCGACAAGTAAAATAATATTTTTCTTATTAATCATGTTCGTCTTTTAAAACCATATCGTTAATGGTAACTTCCATAGAATATGAAATTTTACCACTGTCTTTTTTTAAGGAAACTTCAGATAAAGCAACATCTTTAAAAAGCGAGCCTTTGTTTTTAGAATCTACTACAATTGCCGAAAGAAAATCGGCAAGAACTGCATAATTATCCGACAATCCGCTTAATATTATGGAGTTATTTTCATCTATAGAATATTGAAATACAGATACTCCTTGGGGAATTAAAGGCTTAATTTTTGAAAAAAATATGGAATAGTTTCTTCTTTTTTCAAGAATATCCATAATAGAAACCAGTCGGAAATTAAGATCGTCACCCTTTTTCTTTTGAGCTTTAAGAGCCAAAAGTTGGGATTTCTTTTCTTCTAAGGCTCTATTGTTTTCTTCAAACTCAACTTTTTTACTACTGTAGAAGTAGTAACTTGTCCCAAAAAAAATCTCTCCAAGAATTAAAATTGCAACACCAACTTTATAAAGAGTAGAAAATAAATACTTTCTTTCTTTTTTTCTTCTTACTACATCTGGTAATAAATTTATATCAAAAGCCATAATTTAAACAATTTTCTTTAAGGCCAACCCAACTGCAGTTGTAAAAAGCGGTCCCAGAATATCAAGGTTATCTTTTTTAGAAACTAGCGAAGTATCCAAGTTACGCCAGGGATTTGCAATTTCACACTCAACACCAAGAAGACTTGTTAAGTAAGATATTAGTCCGGGAATTAGGGCACCACCTCCACAAATTACTATCCTTTCAATCTTTTGGTCTTTTTTTCTACTTTCAAAAAAAGTTATGGATCTTCTAATTTCGTTTAAAATAATGTCAAATATTGGTTTTATAGAGTTTGCTATTTTTCCATCTAGCTTAGTTTCATCTAGCCCGTAACTTTCCAAATAGCTTTTCGATTTTTTTTCATCTATACCAATATCTTGGGATATAGCCCTTCCTAAAGCATCTACACCAGTTGCTACCGTTCTTGTAAATCTTATAACATCCCCATCTACAACAATTATATCAGTGCTTTCTGCTCCAATGTTGATTGCCATAGTAATTGGAATAACCCCAACATTCTGGACTCCTCTGCAAATAGACATGGATTCTGGTTCAATTCCGTAAACTGTAACTCCAATTTGCTCAAAAATTTCCATATAAGAATCAATTAGCGATTTGGAAACTGCAACTAAAAACACTTCTCTTTTATTTTTGTCTAAAGCCCCATCAAGAAGTTTGGATTTGGGCAATACTTGATAATGGATAGAAAGATTATCTATGGAATCAGGAAAATACTGTTGAGCTTCCCATCGAACCGATTCTTTTATTTCATTATCAGATAATAGGGGAGTTTCTATAATTTTTGTAAAGACCTGTGATTCAGGAATACAAAGTACAATATTGGTACTAGAAAATTTTGAAGAAAAAAGATACTCCTTTAAAAAATTGGTTAATTCCGTTCTGTCGGATTTATTCTGGCTAGAAATAGAAAAGGGGGGCATTTCGGAAATGTCGTAGGAAACCAACTTTAAAAGCCCTGTTTGCTCCAGAACCTCTACAGCTTTAATTTGATTACTCCCCAAATCAAGTCCAATTCTATTCATAGGCAGTATGTATAATTAAACCATCTTCAAATTATCTTGTACACCTTTTTTACAACACCAAAGTACTGCCTAAAATTAATAAGGTAAGAAGGATCAAAATTTATAGCTTCCGAAGGATCAGAATTTACAACTTTGGAAATTTGTCTTGTTAGAGATACATTTTTCCCATATAAACTGCCGCGTATAGTCAAAGGGTCTTTAGCAGAGCTACCATTATAGGAGGTATCAATATCGTCAAAAGAATAAAAAATCCCATTTAGTGTTTCCACTTTTTTATCAATCTCTACACCACCTGACACAATAAAAATAATTCCGCCACCATTTGCTATAGAAATATCGCTATTTATGGTTAAGGTGCCATCTACAAAAATTACCGGTTTATACAAACCATTTTTAACTTTGGCAGGAATAGTATTTGAAGAAATAGAATAATTACCATCAATAAGCCATAATCCGTCTTTTTCTGGAATAATTTTAGAAACAGTTATATCTGGAAAACTTGCCAAAAGTTGGGTAAATGTACCAAGATTAAAAGAGTTTTCATAATAAAAAAGGTACATCATTTTATCCGAAGAGCAGTTTTCAATTTTTTCTTTGCCCGAAACAAAATAGGAAGAGCAAAAACTAGAAGGGGAGCTTTGAGAAATATTTCCAAAAGCATAAATATTAGATCCTGTTGTTTTAAACCTCGATCCATTTAAACAAATATCATTGGTAGAAGTTCGACCCGACACATCTTCTACTTCAAATCTTATTATCTTGCATAAATTCCAATTAGAATTACAAAAATCAATAGAATCTGTGCTAAATGTAACTTTAGATTTAGTACCATCTAAAAAATTGTTGGAAGAAAGAGAAAGCCATTTGTCTGTTAAGAAACTTCCGCGGCAAGAATTTATATTGGAATACGCCCCAAATGTAGCTCCGTTATCTAAGGAATATTGGTATTTTCCACTTCCAGACTTTAGTCCCGATTCCAAATCCATATTAGAAACAGAAAAAGAATATGTATGGGCGTTTCCAGATCTTGTAGCCGAAAAATCTCCCCAATTACTTGGGGATCTGGTATCTATTTTAATTTTGGCAAGGCGGGAAATTTCTATATTTCCCAAAGTGTCGGTAGCAAAATAATTAAGAGCGTTTTCTCCATTTTTATATACCGGTATTTCCACCTGCGAAAGAGCTGATTTTGTTATATAAACCAAATCAAAATAGGAATCTCCCGTTCCATTTAAACAAAGATCTACATACATACCCGTTGCCTGCGAGTTTTCGGAAATATAAAAATTTCCTCCAATTTTCTTCCAGTTAAACGATCCATTATTAAAGGAAGATGATCCAAGTAGAGTAGAGGATCCCGAATTAATTAAATAAACCCTAAAAAACCCCCCAACCCCCGAAATGTTCGCTCCTTTAATAAAGGTAGAAACAGAATAACTTTCGGAAGGTTTTATAGGAATATAACTTCCAACCCCACTAAGGCAAGAAACTCCACCGTTTCCAGTTATTTTAGCCGATTTTAAACCATCTATAAAATCTTGTGGCGATATTTCTAAAGCACCTGTTCCTACAAAACTCCAAGAACTTCCCAAAGCTTCTTCAAAAGAAGAATTAAACTGTAAATTTATGGGACTTTGAAAAGATACAACGGTATAACCTCCATTATTCAACCGATAAGAAACGGAAGATACGCCAGAATCGGAATCGGACGAAGAAACCAAAGCATTTACAGACTCGTGATACCACCCATTATCCCCACTTGGAAAGGTTGGGAACAACTCCAAATAAGATACTGGTGGCAAAGAATCGCTAGCCCAGGAAACAGTTGTTCCAAAGCACACAAAAAACATCGCCACCAAAAAAAATGGGGCAAGTTTCATGCCTTTTTATTTAACTACTACAACTCCCTTTGTTTCTGGGCTTTTAAAGTCTTTATAACCATAAGTTCCTGGTACATCAAACCCCTGGCTATAAAAACCATCTTTGGCAAGATCAGGACTTTCCCAAAGACCACTTTCTCCAACAACTCTTCTTTCTATCTCGTCTTTGTTAATAAAATTAACAATATCGCCTCTTGCAATCTCTAAGTTGGCAGGATTAAAACCATCTTTAGTTATATTAACCTCAAAAAGCTGTGGCTCCTTGTATGTTCCTTTAAGATTTTCAGGAATTTCAGAAATTCTAGGGTTTCCCTCTTGATAATCTTTAACTTCGTTAAAATCTTTAGGCTGACTTTGGGGAGTGTTAACTTGTTGATTCTTAACTCCACCATTTAAATAAAAGTAAGAACCAATAAAGGCAAGAACAGTTACCGCAATTAGCCCTCCAATTAATTTAGATTTCTCCATAATAAATACACCACCTTTCAAGAAAATATTTATTTTGTTATATCTCCTCCAGAAAAAAGAACATAATCAAAAATAGATCCCATTTGTGGGTTGGTAACTTTTACTTGAAGCTTTTTAATTACATCTCCAGCTCTTCCTTCGGAAATAATTTTAAATCCTTGTTTGGGAACATCGTTACAACTTTTGTTAAACTCTACTTTAATATTAGCGGAATTAAACAAAGGTCTAATTCTTGCCAATTGATCGTTATCTACTGAAATACTAGGTGTCTTACACTTAAAAGGCGGGTTGTTATCTGTTTGCCCGTGTTCAAAACCATCAGAGGGGCTTGGAGTATTATCGCAGTAATAGGCATTTTTAGTTACATCGTAAGGGGCGTTTTGCCCTTTAATTAAGGTAACTTCTATAGACGCATCGTTAGAAGTACCCCAATGGAGCGTAATATTCCCCTTAAAACTTTTTAAATCCACCTGAAAAACATCGTCTTTGGTTATAGGAGTATCTAAATAATAAATACAGCCCGCACCCCCGTTTTCGCTGGCCGTTTCAACAGTATAGGTATAACTACAGATATCTTTATTATCGTCCGATTTTAGAGTAGTGGGTGTAGTAAGGCTTGAAGCACTGGGGTTTGCAGTTACTGCACTTATTGCCTCTTCCGCCCCAGTTTGGGCACAACTGTAAGCTTGGTCTGCTTGTTGAGTATAGGCAGATCTTCTAATATTAGAGATTGTTCTTTTTGCCGAAGAAACTCCCACAGCAAGGCTAACTACCATAACCGCAAAAACCATAACCAAACTTGCTTGGGCATTAACTTTAACCATACTTAAAATGTAAAATAAATTGCATTAAATATCAATAACCTCTAGCTTCCACAACCATATTAAATTCCCCAGAAGAAGAAACTGGCGCAGTACATCCTTGGGTAATTTTTATAGAAAGTCCCACATATGTTACTCCGTTACTGCTTCTTAATGAAAACATGGTGGGACCTTTAGCTTTGGCACTAACTCCAAGATTTAAATTGGTATTTGTAAGGCTAACATCGGCACCGCCCTTAACCGATTTAATAGAGCCGTTTTGGCTAGGACAGCTTTCGGCAAAATATTCTATTTTAGAAGCAACTCCATTAATATCGGTATAAGAAATACACTCTGTAGCAGTACCACAAACCGCGGGGTCGTTTACCTTAATATCAGATCCTCTTCTTACTTCCGTATTAATAAAAGATAAAACATAATTTCCAGTTCTTTCCACTTCCGAAATAGCTTTAGATTTGTTATACGATCTAAAAACCGAAATTAAAACATCTCCACCAATTACCGAAACAATACCAACCAAAACCACAGCTATCATTATTTCAACCAAAGTAAAGCCTTTGTTATTTTTCATAAATTCTTCCAGAAATTAAGGAAACCCTATCCCCGGATCCTTCTTTCCATTTAACTTCCACTAGAACCTTACGAAACTTTAGACCAGAGGTGGTTTCTTCTAAACCTAGTTTTATTTTTCGGCAAAGTTTTGTTTTTCCATCATCGGAAACAATAGTGTCAAAGTAATTACCAAAATCAGAAGGAGAGCAATAGGCACTGGCACTATTGCAAGTTGGGACTTCACAAGAACTTAGCACCCCATTACTTATCATTAAATATCTATCCGCCGAAACAGACACTCCATAAAAAGAAGGGTCACTATCTCTTTGTATTCTTACTGATTCTATTCCTCCTTGGGCTAGCTTTTGTGCTTGTGATCTAATTAATGCGGATTGAGAAATTCTCATTGCCAAAACTGCCAAGGAAATAAGAGCAGGAATTACAATAATAGAAACTGCCACTGCCAACAAAACTTCTATTAAAGATTGTCCTTTTATTTTTTTCATTCTTAATTAATTGTAACTTGCCCTCCTTGTGAAACGGTTATGGTTTTAGGAAATGTTGGCAATTCACTACTTGTAATTGTGTAGCTAATTGTGCTTCCCACAAAACCCGTATTTAGTGCAAAAATTAGCGGATTACTAGTACAGGTTATGCTAACTACCGGATCTGGAATTACTTCCGATACTTCGTTAAATGCCCCAGCGTTACTAAAAAAACCAATAGAATATTTATTCGTGGCGGTAGAGGCACAGTCGCAATTAATACCCCATCTAACTGGAGCAACAGGAGTATCAGCTCCCACGCCACTTACCGATTTAGATTGCATAAGCTCTATATCGTTTCTAAAATTTTCCACAACCTGAATTAAAGATTGCTTTTTACTAAAATCGCCAAAGGCTGGAATTAATATTGCCGACATAACAGCCATTACAGAAAGGGAAATTAATAGTTCAATTAAAGTAAAGGCTTTAATAAATTTCATATTTTTAAAGCAAAGTTAATTTAGTTCCAACTTCGTATCTTGCTAAATCGTTTCCCATATCTTTATCTGCTTTGCCTTCCACAATTTCTAAAAGACAATCCAGTTCAAAATAAATGCCATCGTGTTTGTACCTGTAAACAAAATTTCCAGAGTTTATTGGATCGGTAAACAATTTATTAGTATATTTTCTAAAGTCGCCTTCTATCCAACCCGAGGATGGATTTTGTAAGGGACCCGCTTGTCCTTGGGGTAAAAAATCGCTTAACCTTGTAACATTTTTTGGTCCCGGTGGGGTGCCGTTATCTATAATGTATTGGTGAATTGCCGAAGAAAGTATGGCAAGGTTGGCAAGTCTTTCGGCATCTTTTCCTTTTGCTAAAATTTGCGGTGGGTTAATAATGGCAATTGTTGCCCCAAATAGCAAAGATAATATAGAAATAACAACTAAAAGTTCAACCAAGGTAAAGCCTTTCCGGGCAGAATAAAACATACTTAAATTTATAGCAAAACTTGATAAGAAATAATAGGGGAGAAGTTAAAAAGGATTTTTTAGGCAATATGTTCCACCTCCACAACTCGGCATACCGTTTTTCTCATTTCTACTGTCTTCCATAACAGCACAAAGATCGTATTGTTGAGGAGAAGAACCTGCCGAGGGACAATAGGCATATGGAGGATTAGAAGACAACGGATCGGCTGGAACAGTACTTAAATAACCATTTAATGAACCTGCAATATCCGGTGGATAAGCATTATTTTCCGCATAATACTGTTCCAGTGCACCCTTTATAATTGCCAAATCTTGCATCCTTACCCCATCTCTTGCCCTTCCTTTAAATACGGAAGGGTTAAGAACTGATATAGTAATTCCAACCAATAAACCAATAACAGATATAACAACCATCAATTCCACTAATGTAAATCCATCAATTTTATAGGCAAGTCTCATAAAATTAACAAATCAAAACGCTTCCGTTTTCCCTAATGTAACATCAGCTTGGCCTGGAACCCAATAAAAAAAGCTTCCATTTGCTCCTATTGACGGATAAGACAATTTCCCACTAGTTACTTCGTATTTTCCATTTTTGGTGCCAGATGCAGCATTTCCTGTTATTGTACAGTTAGTAGCCGTTTTTGCATCTCCTTTAATTGTAAATGAAGTTAAACTATCTCCCAACTGAGCACATGTTGGATAAGCATTGTAGGCATTGTAGTGTGCCATAATAGCAACACTAATCTTAGACATGGTGGATTTAATAACAGCATCCTTAGCTTTGTTTTGTTGAGCTACAGGATTAATTACCGTAATAACTATACCAGCTAAGATACCAATTATCATGATAACTACCATTAACTCAATTAATGTAAAACCTTTATTATTTTTCATATATATATATTCACCTCTCTTACCTTACAACAACTTTAAATACCAATTTAAAATTTCTTTTCCAAAAACCAAAACCACAACACACCCTACAACCAAAAAAGGTCCAAAGGGAAGCCTATCTTTTAATCCCTTAACCTTTACTGCAATTAGTATCAAGCCAAAAATTGCACCTGTCAAGAAGGAAATAAATAAAGCAATAAAAATATTGGGAAATCCACAAATAAGCCCAATTAAAAACCCCAAATCGGCATCACCCCTACCCATAGCTTTGCCCTTAAAAGCCTTATGCAAAATATAAAAAAACAAAAAAGTAGCAACTGCTCCAAACAAATCCCACGCTTTTGCAATAATAAACCCCTTAACAACACCAACCAAATACCCATTTTGCAAAAGGTATTTCCCAATAGGGTCTTCTAACAACTGGTTTTTTATTTCCCCAATGTCCCTTATTCCCCCAATTACCCAAATCCCAACAACCGCCACAACCCCAACTAAAATAACCTCCCTATATATAACCCCATATTTTAAATCAGAAAAAAAGGTAACTATTAGAGTACTTGCAATAATAAATAGCCCTAATAACCCTAATAACCCCAATCCCCCAAGATTTGTTTTATTTCCCAAAAACCCCCAAATAGCCCCAAAACACAAACCAGTTACAACCTCTATAGTTGGAAAAAACAAACCAATTTTTTTGTGGCAATAACCACATTTACCTTTTAAAAAAATATAAGAAAAAACAGGAATTAATTGCCAAAAACTTAAGGGCTTTTTACATTTATCACAAAAAGACCTACCAACCAAAATACTACCACCCCTGTAACCCCTAATTACAACCACCCCAAGAAAAGAACCAACAAACAAACCAAGAGTGGGAAAGACAATATTAAGCAAAAATAATTCCACCATAAAACTGCTCTAAACTAACACCCCCTCACCATGGCGAGGGGGAATTTTGCAACAAATTAAATCTTTAGCCAAAAAATTCTTTAGTTAATTACAGCAAGATCGGTTCCAATTTCGTATCTAGAAGCATTGTTTCCACCATCGGTAGTGTACTTTGCTTGATACTTGGTAGATTCAAAACTACAGTTAACTTCGTAACCATTGGCACCGGAGCCATAAGAATAATGCAAAGTAGCCTCGGTTGGATCTACTGGAAGTGTTGGAAGGTACTTTCCAAGACCTGTTCCATTAACAATTGTATAAGGAAGCCACCCTGTTCCGTCTACTGCTCTTGTCCCGACCCCAGAATTTGCTGTGGTTGTTGCTGAAAGTCTGATATCGCCATTGGCAAGACCCAAATCTATGGCTTTTCTAATATTATCCATATCGCTTATTCTTGTAGCATCTCTTGCTTCTGACATCATTTGAGCGGGGTTAATTGCTACCAAAACAACCCCAGTTAAAATTGCAATTATTGCAATAACAACCAAAAGCTCCACCAAAGTAAAACCTTTTTGTACGCTTTTTATTAGATTCATAACAATTTTCACCTCCCTTTGCTTAATAAATAAAGTTTATTCAGGAACGCAAATATAAGTTGTTCCAACCTCACCAAATATATTTTTATTTGCTAACCCTTTAAAAGAGCTAGATTCTGGTTCAAAACAAATATGAATTAAGTTACTAGCATTAACAGAAACAAATATGCTAGACAAACTTTCCCTTTGGGAAAATTCGCCAATTATTTCTTTTTTTGCTTCAAGCTCGGTTAAATAA
>Ga0172370_10005274_pt1 | contig 16735 bp, 10 predicted proteins | sample LakKiv5m_FD_114538 | JGI IMG/M metagenome (GOLD analysis project Ga0172370, IMG submission 114538) | Freshwater microbial communities from Kabuno Bay, South-Kivu, Congo - kab_022012_11.5m | ecosystem: Environmental > Aquatic > Freshwater > Lake | place: Democratic Republic of the Congo...
CCTTCACATATATTTTCCTGCCGGTCTGACCGTTAGACCAATTGACAGTTGAATAAGAGAGGCTCGGACCGCTTAATTGTACGCTGTCTCCATCGCAGAAAGGATTTTTAGCTGATTTGATTACAATTTCAGGCGGGTCGGACACATTTACCGTAACAGGTATTGAATTAGCTTCACATTGTTTTGAGTCGGTTACTTTACAAGTAAAAACTCCTGCGATTTTTACAGTGATTTTCTTTGTAGTTTCACCGTTCGACCATTTATAAATAACAAAATCACCAGGACATTCAAGAGTAACGGAATCACCTTTGCAAAGATTAGTTTTTCCATTAATGAGAATATTAGGTGGTGGTATGTTGCAATCCGATAATTTTGTTTCCCAAAGACCTCTTGCGAAGGTAGCTGCCCTAAGTTTACTTGCACCATAATGGATTTCCAACTCATTAATAACAACCGGTGGAAGTCCCGTATTGAAAGGTTCCCAGTCTGTTGAATTTTTATCTCGCATAAAAACACCGACATCAGTTCCGATATACAATCTGTCCGGAGAACCGTTCTGAAAAACGATACAATTAACAGGAATATTCGGCAAAGTCCCTGAAATATTTTGCCACTGATTATTTTCATATTTCATAACTTTCGAACCGGCTTTGTAACCTGATAAGGCGAGCCACAATCTGTCAGGTTTCACCGGGTCAACAACTATATAGCTGATGGAAACATCTGCTGTATACATCACGCTCCAATTAGTACCTCCATTGGATGTATGGAGCAATTGATTGTATGCTCCTGCATAAATATGAGCCGTATTTGACGGCGCAACTGCTAAAGCTCTGAAATTACCATTTCCGCTGAAAGAAGAAATCGGACCCCAATTCTCACCTCTGTCTGTTGTTTTCCAAATATTATGCAAACCTGCAAATAAAATCTTAGGGTCGGTCGGATGCATTACCATGGGAGTTACCCAGCCCCCTTGCTCTCCATATCTTGTCGGGTCGAACATAGTCTTGAAAGTTGCTCCGCCATCGGTTGATTTGGTAAGTTCACCATAATAAAATGAAGCATAAACATATTTCGGGTCGTTGTAATCAATTATGCACTCCATGCCATCACCACCCTGTATGTTTTTCCAGATATTGCTTTCAAGTTTGTTTGTTCCGTTATCCTGAGCACCCGCAATGATGAAATCGGCATCTGTTTTTGATGTTGCGAGCCGGTAGAATTGCATCACGGCTAATCCGTTGCTTAAATCTTTCCATGAATCTCCACCATTTTTCGATTGCTGAATTCCGCCGTCATTTGTAGAAAACAATACACCGGTCGGAGAAAATGTGAGATAGTGATGGTCTGCATGAACCCAAGGAACACCGGCGTCACCAGTCCATTCTGCATTCAGCGTCCATTTACTTCCTCCATCAATTGATTTCCAGATGTTAATTCCGCCTACATATACGGTTGTAGGAGTAACAGGGTCAACTGTAATCGCCAAATCATACATTCCCTGACCACCTGTTCCCTGTCCTAGAAAATCGAAAGTTAACAAATTTGGAGTCTTAGCTTTATCTGCAACTTTAGTCCAGTTAGTACCTTCGTTTGAGGTTTTCCAGAACGAATGAAATCCACCGTCGGCACCTGCAACGACTGCATATACGTAATTACCGTTTGCCTTGGTTGTAGCCAGATTGACTCTGGCAACTTCGTTTTGGTTGAATTCTAACAGACGTGTCCACTGCCCTGAAGATTCGGTATATTTTTTTATATTATATGAGCCGTTTGCAAAGAAAGCACCGAATAAAACAGTAGGGTCAGTAGATTTGAATTCGATATCCCTGCATATCTCGGATGATGTCTGTGTCCAGTTTGCACCACCGTCAACTGTTTTATAAACGCCGGCATTTGAAGCCATAAACAAAATTTCCGGGTTGCTTGGGCTGATAAGTAATCTGTTGATAAGTAAAGTATTTGACTGAACCGACTGAAGACTTGTTTTAACCCATGAAGACCCACCGTTAGTCGTTTTAAGTATTCCTATACTGTAAGAATAATTCTGTCCGAAGAAACCGCCTGATTCGGCATCACCGGTAGCAATATAGACAATATTCGGAGAAGCAGGATTGACTGCAATATCCGAAACACCGACAGCCATAAATTCTGTTTGCGGAAAAGTTGTCCAAGTGGAACCGCCGTCCAATGATTTCCAAACGCCTCCAAAAGCAGCTCCAGCCCATATTATATCTGAGTTTGACGGGTCAAAAGCTACACAATTTATTCTTCCTATTCCCGGAGGTGTATTGCCTGCCTTCTGCTGCGGTTTGAGGGTGGGTCCTAAAAACTTCCAGTCGGCAGTAACCTGCATTTTGTCAGTAGCTTTCTTGTTGTCGTTATAATTTTGCCATTCTCTGTAAATTTTGTTGGCATCCGGGATTTCATTATATGGATAAAGTCTTTGTTCCCAGAACCATTCAAGCCTTTTGAAAACTTTCCAGCCGGAACCTTTGGTAACTTTTTTATCTTTCCAGTACTCGTTGAACGATTTCTGAATTTCAGGAAAATTTATTGGCTTCTGCATGTCTTCAGGCTTAATCCATGCCTGAGAAAACGACCCTGTCATATTCAGGAAAAAAAACGAAGCTAAAACTAAAGCAACTGTTCTGCAAAAATGATTTTGTAAATATCTTCTCATAATTTCAAATAATTTATGTTAATAATTCAATTTCATCTTAAAATTATCGTCAAATTTAACTACAAAATTAGTAATTTAAAAAGAATCATTTTTGATTTATGTTCTTTTTTTGAAATTAATAAGATTCTTTTTTTTGAAAAAAGTTACAATAATTTTTTAAGAAATTAAAATTATTTCCTGATAAATTTTTTATCTCTTTTATTTGCAATTATTTAGCAAGTAGGGAAATTAGTCGGGAAATTCATCGCGAAATATATCCGGAAAGAGTAAATGAACGCTAAAACAATATTGGATGGAATATCAGTTTGCATAATAGCAAGAAATGAAGAAAAAATGCTTGAAGATTGTCTGAAATCGGTCAGAACGATTTCGGATGAAATCATACTCGTTGATACTGGTTCCGACGATAAGACTATAGAAATAGCCGAAAAATACGGATGCAGAGTTTTCGAGGAGAAATGGGAAAACGATTTTTCCAAAGCCAGAAATTATGCCATAGACCGTGCAAATTATAAATATATTCTTAGTATTGATGCGGATGAAAGACTAACAAATCCCGAACTTGTGCTTCAGGTTCTTAAATCTTCCAAACCGGATACAGGTGGATGGCTTATCGAGATTGTATCTTCTGCAAGAAGAAAGGATGGAAGTGTGGATACTTACGTCAGCAATCTTATTAGATTATTTTTGAATAAACCCGAAATCAAATTCTACGGAATGATTCACGAGCAAATCGTGGAGCCGATTCTGCAATTCGGTTTTAAAATCGAAGCCACACCTTTAAAAATACTGCATCTCGGATACAGCCACTCACCAGATGAAATGAGAAAAAAACAGATTCGTAATCTCGAATTGCTTAATACGGCTATTTTAAAAGATTCGGAGAATTCTTACAACATATTCCAGAGAGCAAAAACTTTTCTCGCACTCGGTAATCTGGCTCAGGCAGAACAGGATATTAGAAAATGTCTTTCAAACGTAAATAAGGATAGTGCCGTGTATCCGCAGGCTCTGAATTTCGGAGCAGTGATTTCATATCAGCTTGGTAGTTTCGATATTGCAATCGAAAGATGCAATAGTTCTTTGGGAGTAATTCATAGACAGTCTTTTGCAAATTTCATACTTGGTGAGTCTTTGACTGCACAGGAAAAATATGAACCCGCACTCGATGCTTATTTTCGCATGGATGATGCCCAAAGGTCACCGGATTTGAATGCTCATATAGCAGGGGATTATTACCTGCCATTAGAACAGCTTTGTTTCAGAATAGGGAAGTGCTATGTAGGTTTGAAAGATTATAACAATGCTTTGATTTTTTTCAAAAAAGGTAATGAGGTTAACTCAACCGATATCAGTAATATTGTCGGCATTGCGAATGTGGAATATAATCATAAAAATTTTGCTGCCGCAAAAGACTATATCCTCACTGCTATGAAGATTTCGCCTGATAATCTTTCGTTAAGCGGGTATCTTGAGCAGATTGAGAAAAGTATTAAAGCAGAAAATGGGAATTCATCAGTTCTTCAGCCTGTTTCAAATCAAGTACAAACATCCGACTCCAAAACTTTAATCACCTTATCAATGATTGTAAAAAATGAGGAGGTAATGCTCGAAGGCTGTCTGCAAAGTGTTCAGGGTGTTGTTGATGAGATTGTGATTGTGGATACTGGTTCCACCGACAAAACGAAGGATATTGCTAATAAATATAACGCAAAAATATTTAGTTACAAATGGGAAAATGATTTTTCCGCAGCCAGAAATGAATCTTTGAGGCACAGTTCAGGCGAATGGATTTTATATTTGGATGCCGACGAAAGGCTCTCTCCGAATTCAGCTGCTCAATTGAGGAAACTTCTTAGTTTAACTCCAAATACAATTGACGGATTTATTTGTACTATTGAAAGCAATCATCTTCAATTAGACGGCTCTTCGGAATTTCATAGCGGAGGTTATCCAAGACTTTTCAGAAATTACGGCTATCCGAAAATTAAGTTTCAGGGCAGAGTTCATGAGCAAATCACTCCGTCTCTTTTTGCTTTGGGCAAATCTATTGTTAATTCGGAACTTATTATCGAGCATTTAGGGTACAATCAAACCCGGCAAGTAATGGAAGAAAAAGTAAAAAGAAATTATACATTGCTAATCAGGCACGTACAGGAAGACCCATTAAATTCTTATGCTTGGTATCAGCTTGGACAGACTTTAGCTCAGATGTCTTTGTTCAAGGAAGCAGAAGGTGCTATAAGATTCTCTTTAAATCTCGGCGACTTGTCACCTTCAGTATTTGCATCTGCTTCCGCAACTTTGGCACAACTCATGGGAAATCAGAAAAAATACGATGAGGCACTTCAATGGTCAGAAAAATCACTCGAAAAAGCTCCCGAACAGGTATATGGTATGCATCTAAAGGCATATTCATTGTTTTATCTTGGAAAATATGCAGAAGCTGAGCAATGCTTTCTCGAAGTTCTGAACAGAATGAAAGCAAAAAAAGGTGTCCCCAAATCCGGTTTTGATATTGCTATACCCATTGATGTAGTGATGAAAGGTCTTCAGGAAACAAGATTACATATCTAAAAATAGTTATTTTCTTCCTGAAATGGCAACTCCCACTGAAAGTCTTCTCGATGCTTCCGGATGATTTTTCAGGATAACATTTTTTCCGTTTATTACCATTATTGTCGAACCGCCTCCGTCAAGATTCATTGCATTGTAACATCCAAGCCTTTTCATAATAAGCGATAACTGGCTTAAGTTAGCTCCGAAACAGTTTGCATGAATTCCTGTTCCTTCCACAACGACCAGGAAAATTTTAGTTCCTTCCCTATCGGTACCTATTGACGTTCTGGGTAGCTGCAAACGAATGAATCTTCCACCGTGACTTCCTTCTCGTTCGGCTTCATGTCTGGCTGTTCCGTTGCGAACTAATCTGGGTGTGCCGGATACTCCTCCGGTGAAAATCACATCATTGTGTTCGTCTGTTTCATATTTCAGATAAATCGTATCTCCGATTTGAAAGAATAGTTCTTTCGGAATATCTCTGCCTAATGAAATGACACATCCGTTTTTGTGTATGGCTGCAACTGATTCATTATATCTTATAACAAGACATTTTATTTCTTTGTTTACAGCAGGTTTTTCAAGATAAGAAACAGAATATTTAGGCAGTCTGGATTCAATTTGTTCAATTTGCTTTTCCTGCAGAATTTCATTTTTGATTAAATTTGTATCAATTTCGGCTTCGGTGGAATCATTAAATTCACTGTCAATTTCAGTTTCGGAAATTGCTTTGGTGATTTCCCTTGAAACGTTGTTTGTTTCAATATTTGGAACGGATGCACCCGCAAAATGATTATAAACTGCAATTCCCAAAGAATCCTTTCTCCTATTGACTGAGCGGATATTAAGCAAATCCCCTTTTTTGGTATAAATTTTTCCGTTAATAAAAAAATTATCAATAAAAAGCTCTCCGTTTTCATTGAATAATCCCGAAGACCAAAGCTTGTAAGCATTCATCTCCACAACTTCACCATCAGATATAACGGGACCAATCGGATAATTTTTATAAGCACTCCAGAAATTTCCGTTTACAGCAGCTAAAACCTTTTTTCCTGACACAGAGTCATAGAGGGCTGTCATCTCCTGCAATTTCTGTAATTCATCAAACATTCCATAAGCTTTCATAATCTGAACGCGTGAATCGGACTGAGTCAAGTCAAGTTCGACTACATGCAGACAATGCTTATATTTGCCGCTTCCCATTAAATAATGATGATATATTGTTCCGTTATCAAGGCTTGAATCGGATATACTAACCAATGCAGAGGACATTTTAATATTTGTTTCTCTGAATGGAGGTTTGCGTACTCTCCTTCTTTTTTTCTTTTTTGATTTTGTTGTCTTTGCTTTAGATTTTGATAATTTGTTTTTACTTTTTGATATTTTGGCAGTTGTTTTTGTTTTTTTTGAAGACTGCTTAACTTTCGAAGATTTAGATTTTGTTTTTGCGAAAGAATAATCAAAAGTATTTGAGAAAATAAAACAGGAAATAATTAAAATTATCAGAAAAAAAGTTATATTTTGCTTTTTAAAAATCATAAATTTTGTTAAGTTTTGGAAATAAAAGACAAAATTACGAATATTTATCCTTTTGTGAATTATTTAAAAAATTAATTTAAGAAAACAATTTGGAGGTAAAAGTGAACTTTACAAGTTTAATTCTGGAAATGAAAGAAAATTATGCTATCCTCTGGCTGAACAGACCGGACAAACTAAATGCACTAAACAAAGTGCTGTTCGAAGAAATCAGGGAATCCGTTAAAATAATCAAAGCAGATGAAAGTATTCATGCGGTAATCGTGACAGGAAAGGGAGAAAAAGCCTTCGCAGCCGGTGCCGACATTCAGGAACTTCATGTATGCGAAACTGTAACAGGTGAAATCTTTTCGGATTTCGGCTCCACGATTTTTTATGAACTGGAAAATATAGGTATTCCTGTTATTGCAGCAGTTAACGGTTTTGCCCTCGGAGGTGGCTGCGAGCTTGCTTTGGCTTGTCATATCAGATTTGCTTCCACTAATGCGAAATTCGGTCAGCCGGAAGTCAACCTTGGCATTATCCCGGGTTATGGCGCTACACAGAGGCTTGCAAGATTGACAGGCAGAGCCAAAGCAATCGAACTCATTATTTCGGGTGGAATGGTTTCGGCTGATGAGGCTAAAAACATCGGATTAGTTAATCAGGTTTTTGCTCCTGAGGAACTTTTACCGAAAACAGAAGAATTTGTTAAAACTGTTTTGAGCAAAGGACAAAAAGCTGTTCGTGGAGCTGTGGAAACTATACTAGCATCTGAGAAATTAAGCCCTGAAGAGGGATTCAAATTTGAATCAGGAGTTTTCGGAAGAATTTGTGGAACTGAAGATTTTAAAGAGGGTACTTTGGCTTTTCTTGAAAAAAGAAAAGCTCAGTTTATAAATAAATAATTATTCATAAAACAAATATTTTGTTCTGTAATCAGTGAATTCCGCAATTCCGCTTGCAGCTTCATTAAGAATATCATGGTCATCGGCATGGTTCATCAGCATATTGAAAATCTTGTCTGTGCCGGTGACTTTACAAAACATCTCACGGGACTGTTTTAGGAAGTTATTTTCTGTGAAAAGCAGAGGATTTGCAGCCCTGATTGAAAGCAGAAATCGAATTCCGAGAGTGTATGGTGTAAAATGGTTATCAAGGTCGAATTTTAACTTGTAACCATCAACATTCCTTAATTTCTTCTTTGGTTTCAAATCCTTATACCGACAATTTACTAATTTCAATCCTGGAAATTCTTTGGAACCGAAATAATTTAATATAATATTATCATTAAAAGCCGGAAACGAAAAGAACTGAAAAGGATATTCGGTACCAATTCCGATATTGAATTTTCCTAATTCACCCATGAAGCCAAGCACAGCCATTCCTCTTATTGCATCAACTGTCGGGATATTCGGTGATGTGGCATACCATTTAAGTTTGGTATCTTCCCACGACATCCACCTGTGCCAATTTTCCATCTTTATTACAGTTAAAGAACACCTGGAAGCCACACCATATTTATCTCTATATAACAAGCCCTCGCTATTGAAAAAATGAGCAAGTTCTCCGATAGTCATGCCGTGAACGTAGGGAATAGGGGCAATCCCGACAAAAGTTTCTTTTCCTTTTTCGACGATATTTCCATCAACTATTACTCCGCTCAATGGATTTGGTCTGTCAAGAACAATCACTGGTACGTCATATTCAGCACAAGCATCCATAACTTTGAATAAAGTACTAATATAAGTATAAGAACGAATTCCGATATCCTGAAGGTCAACAACAACAGCATCAACACCTGCAAAATGAAATTTGTTCGGTCTTCTGTTTGGACCGTAAAGGGAATATACAGGAATGCCTCTAATCGAGTCATTATAAACATCTTTTCCGGCAGGAATTTTTGAATAAAGTCCATGCTCGGGAGTGAAGATTTTTATTAAATTACATTTTTTTGTTTTTAGCAGAATGTCAAAAGTAAGCTCACCTTTTCTGGTTCGTCCTGAATAATTTGTCAAAAGGGCTATGTTCTTATTCTTAATAGCAGAGAAATCCGATTCAATCAAAACATCAACGCCAAGTTTAACCTGTGGCTGCCTTGCCTGAAGATAGACCGAAAAAGCCGGAATAATAAAAATAAAATAAAAATAAAATCTGAAAGACAAATTAACCTCGATTATGCTCTAATAGGAAAATGGCTTATTTAGCAAATCCTGTGCCTCTTTATGTGAATTATTCAAATCCTTCCAAGAGAGTATTTTCTTGTACTGTTTAATTGCAAGGTCTCTTTTTTTCTGTAAATCGTAAATTTTTCCGATTTTCAGATTAGTCTGAATCATAAAACCTGTGACTTCCTTATCTACTTTTCTTGAAGCTTCGTCGCATTTGTAAAAGTATTTGAGAGCCATGTCGTATGTGCCTCTCTGCATTAGAGAATAGCCTATATAGTAAAGAGCCTCCCTTGCGGTAATGTCATCATAACCGACTTGGTTATCAATATATCTGAGCAAAATATCCCGCCATGTTTTTTCCCATTTGTACTGGTCACCCGTGGTTACGTAACTTCTTCCCAAATATCTGTGGAAAAAGGAATTATTCGGATATCTTGAATGTAAATCTTCTGCAATTGCTTTTGCTTTTGGAGAATCGTCCTCGAAATCCTGAAAAATCTGCAATAGAACAACCTTAGCTTCCACAGCCGAATATCTTGCCAGTCTGGAGCATGCTTCAAGTTGAAGGATGCCAAGCTTTTTATCCCCCCTCGGAGCAAAAAGCATAAGTGGTTTCAATGTTGGATATTCAATCGGAAGAACCTCTGCAAAATAATTATAGATTCCAGTTCCAAGCATTATGTCATGATTTTGAGATGCAGTCTCCTGACATTTAATAAGTATATCAAAGGCAGTATAACCGTCGCTGGCTGCTTTGAACCAAGATTTCCGGTTCACATAATATCTTCCTCTGTATCCCAAAGCACCCCCTTTGAAAAAAAGTGCGCCAATATCGTAATGATTTGTGTCGAGGATTTTATCGCAAATATTCAGAACTTTTTCAATTTTTTCAAGGAAGGCTTTATCATATTTTTCATTGTTTCTGTACATAGCAATCCGCCACCATTCAACCATGGCATCAAGAAAGTATCCTGCGGGATGGTAGGGATACTGCTTTATTACTTGCTTGAAACAGGATTCGGCGTTATCAAATTCAACATTATAAATAAAATCCGCACCGCGTGTAATTAGTGAATCTGCTTCTCGCTGCAAGATTACCCATTGGGAATTTGAACTTGAAACTCCAAAAAATAAGAGGATAATAATTAATAAATATCTCATTTGATTTTTGCACTTGGTAAAATGGTTTGAACGAAGTAATCGTTGTTTTATTAATTTGATGTTAGAATGAGTGACCAATTTCAACATTCTGCGGTTTGCTGCATAGTAAGGATTCTTGAAATTCTCTCCTAAAATTGAATGCTTTAATTTCAGGACGGGTACGGAGATATTTTAACGAAAAGTAAATTGATATTATAAGAATTATACTCGTGATAATTCCACCCTCAATGCCATATTGACCTCCTGAAATCAACTCAGGAAAAGAAGTCAAATCTACAGAAAACACTGCTATTTGAAAATCAAATCCGCTTACAGGACTTCCTATTAATACTGCTTGAGACCAATTCCAAAAATAATGTGCAAATACGGGCAGCCACAACGATTCTGTTTTCAGATAAATAACTGAGAACAGTACGCCCGAAAGAAAAGTATTAACAAAAGGAATGGAGCCGAAACTACTGTTGAAAAAATGAACCGAAGAGAATAAAAAGGATACAAATATTGTTATTGCCGTCGGTGAAAATTTGCTTATTAAAGACTGAAAAATCACTCCCCTGAACACTATTTCTTCATTCATGGCATAGACCAAGATAAGCAATGAAGTTATTGTGAAATATCCCGTATTGCTTACCGTTACAGATTTTATGCCAATACCGCCGGTTAATGTAATTAATAAAAAAATAGACATTGATACCAAAGACCATAATAAGCCAATCAGAAAACCAGACAAAAGTTTGTTATTAAGTTGAAAACCAAACGAAAGAAATTCTTTTGAGATTCGACATCTTTCAATAACAATAGAAGCAATTAAAAGAACAATTGATAGTTGTAATTCTGGAATCGAATTAAATATATGAGTCAAAACGAGATAAAAAAAAAGAACAATCGCTGCGAATGCAATTGTTCTTTTCCACCATGATGACATGTATTTCATTTAAGATGATAAAATCCCTTTATATTAGCGAATAGGGAAGATGACTATCTCAATCAGTTTACTGCTTCTGATTTGATTTTGCGGATGTGCTTTTCCACCTGCTCAACCATCAATTCTCTCACCTCTTCGTGTTCAGTACCGGTAATCATCTGATTTAGCTGAGGACAATAAGACGCATAATCATTTTCACCACGTCTGCGAATCAAAATTTCATAGTCATTTATATCTAAGCTTTTTGATTTTTTCTCGTTCATAACTTTTTCTCCTTTGCAAAAAATATCCCGTCAAAAGACATTAATTGAGAGAAAAAATTGTAAATAAATTTCTACTTTAACATGAGTTTCTATTATTTTGTTTTAATGATTATCCTTAAAATCACAAAATTTTTCAATATATTAGTAAGTTATTCTTGTGTTTATATTAACTTAAAACATGTAATTAAGAAGGTTGAAAAGATTTTAAAGAATTTACATTATATTGCCCGACTTTTTTCAATCGGTCCTGAAATAGCTCTAGCGAAAGTTAAAAACAGATTATTTGCCGGTAAGAAAAAAAAGAAGCAAAATCTTATTGATTTAGCAAATCAAACATTTTCAGGTTTTAATTCATCTGAAAATTATGAATTAAATTCTTTCTTCGAATTAAACGACAGTCTGACAATCTCAAGATTTTCTAACGAGTTACTATTCAGCAAAGATAAAATTCTATATCATGAATTTAATTTTTTAGGTTCGGGATGGACTAATGCTTCCATGAAGGATTATTCGGGACAAAGTGGCAGAGAGCATTGGCTTAAAACAAACATTTCGTCCGCTAATTTGGAAGAGGCTATTGCTATTAATGGATTAATGACTACGAAAAATTACGAATTTATTGACTGGCAATCTGACTTTAAATCAGGTTTTAGATGGAATATAAAATCATTATCTCAATCAATCAAGTATGGGAATGTTCTCGGTGCGGATATTAAGGTACCGTGGGAACTCGGACGGCTTCAGCATTTACCTGAACTTGCCCTTGCAGGTTTTTTATCCGATAACGAAACTTTTGATGATGTTAAGGTTTATTTCGATGAATTTTGTTCCCAGATTATTGACTTTGTTTCTTCAAATCCGCCTCGATTCGGTACTCAATGGATGACTTCGATGGATGTTGCCATCCGTGCCGTTAATATGCTTGTAGCTTATGATTTGTTCAAATCTTATCTTGAAGTAAAAAATCCCGATTTTATTCAAATCTTTAAAAAATCAATTTACGAACATGGATTGCATATCATTAATCATACTGAATGGTCAGAAGGAATGAGAGGTAATCACTATCTTGCTAACCTGGCAGGACTGATTTTTATAGCTGCTTATCTTCCATCCGATAATGAAACAGATAGCTGGCTATTTTTTGGAATTAGCGAATTAATGAATGAAATTTTCTATCAATTCAATGAGGACGGAGGAAATTTCGAAGCTTCAATACCCTATCATTTCTTAAGTTCGGAAATTGTGTTTTTTTCATTAATTCTGCTCCTTTATATCCCCAAAAAAAGGATTGACAAATTGCTGCAATTTGGTGATAACACTAAACTCGCAGGTAAAAGAATTAAATGTTCAATAACAAATAATGATTTAATTGGCATCAACGAAAAAGGGAATATTTTTTACAAACATAAATTAATAAAAAAAATCAATTCAATCGGTGAATTTTGCAAAGTAAACCTGAAATCATCCGGTAATGTTGATTTGATTGGTGATGATGATAGCGGAAGATTCCTGAAATTCACTCCTTCGAAAATCGAACTGAAAAATATACAGTTCGAAAACAGATATGCATCTGTTGTGATGATTTACGACCATTTAGCTGAATTGTTAGAAAAGGGGACAATCAGAGAAAAGATTAATCCTGCAAGGTTGTTAAAAATAGATACAGAAAACCAAAAACATGAAATATCATCTCAACCGAAAGTTCATAATTTCAAAGATTTTGGTTTGTGTATATTTAAAAATGATTTGTACCAATTGTCTATCCGTTGCGGTTCTGTTGGGCAGAAAGGCAAGGGAGGGCATAGCCATAACGACCAGCTCTCATTCTGTCTTGATGTGAAAGGTAAGGAAGTCTTTGTTGATTCCGGCACTTATTGCTATACATCAGATGCAAAAACACGTAACCGATTCAGAAGTACAGCAAGCCATAACACTTTGCAGATTGAAGGTATGGAACAAAATGACCGGTTTGATGATGACAAAGATGACCTTTTCTGGTTAAAAAATGCAAAATCAAAAGCCCGAATTGTTAGGATTGATAGTAAGACTTTTATCGGCGAACATTACGGCTATGGTAAACCTCACAAACGAAGCTTGAGTTTTGAAACCGATACCATTCATGGTGAAGAATTTTGTGAGACTACTGGAATAAAAAATGCTCTTTTTCATCTTTTCCCAAATATTGAATTTGAGATGGTGAATGATTATGAAGCGAAATTCGTTTTGGAAAACGCTGCATTAACTTTACGTTCGGAATCTAATAAAATTGAAGTTGTTCAGTCTCTCTATTCTCCCGAATACGGAATTTTGCTAAATAATCATGTTTTCAGAATTTCAACTGAAAATAGTTTTGTTAAATGGTCAATAAAAATTGAAACAGATTGAAGATACAGGAAAATATAGATAAAATTCTCTGGTCATTTGCCGATAAAATGACTTATGTGATGTATGGTCTTGTAACTTTGCTTCAGATAAGGGCAATGGACCCTGCCGACTATGGTTTATTCTCTATGCTGCTTGGTCTTCATACATGGATTTTTGTTATAAGCGATTCTTTTGCGTTGAACAACATAGTTCAGTTTGGAACTTATTCGGAAGACCGGAAAAAAGTAAATCTGTTTTCTCTTTCATTGCATTTAATAATCGCAATAACCGGAGTGGCGGTTGTCTTTTTACTCAAGGGTGAATTTTCCTCTTTGTTCCGCGAAATACGGTTTTACGAAATCGGTTATGCTTTACCGATTCTAACATTGCTTGCTATTCCAAGAACATTCAGCATAAAAATCATTTTCAGGGAACGTGCATTTAAAAGCTTGTTTTTTGTTAATTTTTTATTTTTTGGTTTGATGAGTATCTTGAGTCTGTATCTAATTTTTACAAAAAAAATATTGACTTTTAATGACATGGTTTGGGTTTACTACGCAGGAACAGGAGTAAGTGCTTTTTTAGCATTAATTTTAACCTTCAAACATCTTAATTTCGGATTCAGCGGGAGAGTGAGCTTTACTAAAATGTTTAAATTCAGCATTCCAATCACTTTATACAGTTCACTGCATTCTCTTCCGAGGAATATGGATACTTACATCATCAAGCTGTTTTTCCCGTTAAATGTAGTAGGAGTGTATAATTCTGCAAAGACTCTTTATCGCCTTTTCGAAGAGGCTAACAACGCTACATCCGGACTTTTGTATCCGGTTGCTGTCAGGCAGATAGAATATAAAAATTACGGAAATGTGAACGATGTGATGACCAAAGCAATATCATTTATGATTTTGGCTACATTTTTACTTGTTGCAATACTGGAACTTGGATTAAGTGATTTTCTGATTTCTACGTTCCTACCGATAAAATATCAATTTGCTATAGGACATTTCAATTTACTGCTTATTGCTGCAATGTTTCTTCCTTTAACACTTGTCGGTTCTATAGTTACTGCTTATGGAAGACCCAATATCATATTGAAATTTGTTGTTATTTCTCTGATTTTTTCATTGATTACTTTCATTTTAGTTGGAGTGTTTCATGCTGAAAAACTGATTCCGCTTGGTTTTGTTGTTTACATAACTATTCTCGGCAGCCTTTGCTTCAGTTATGTAAATAGAAACTTGGATTTCAAATTTGTACAGCTTTTCAGGTTTTTCGGTGATTCTTTGAACTATATAAGAAAAAGGGATAAAAAATGATGATTTTATACAGATATATCATCCGGCAGTTCCTTCTGACTTTATTGTTTTCGCTGTTTGCGCTTTGCATTATATTTGTGATAGTGAATATGCTTGAAAATCTTGATGATTTTTTAGACCAAAATGCAACTACAAAGATTATTTTCAATTATTATCTTTATTATCTTCCTCAAATTCTGAAGCTTCTCACTCCGGTTGGAATTTTGCTTGCTACATTGTTTTCAATAGGGAGGATGTCAACACTGAACGAAATAATAGCAATGAAATCAGGTACGATGAGCCTCTATAAAATAATGCTTCCGTTAATGGTTTTCTGTGGGCTGTTAAGTGTGGGACAGCTTTACTTTAACGGATGGATTGTACCGAAAGCAAATGAGAAGAAGTTTGTTATCGAACAAAAATATCTTCTGAAACAAAAGAGCGGAGGTCCGATTTACAATCTTTATTTCAGGGATAATCCGCTCAAAAATGTGATGATGCAGTATTATGACGGAATTGCAAAAACAGGCAACAGTGTTGTTATTGAAGAGTTCTCATCGGAAAGATTTCCGCGTTTAACTTCAAGGATTGATGCTTCCCGAATTTCCTGGGATTCCTTAAAATCGCAATGGAGGATAAATAATGCAATAATCAGAACTTATCTTCCGGGACAAACTACTTTTATGAAGAAACCAGAGATGTTTGTCAAGTTGAATATTGCTCACAAAGAAATAATCGAACTGAAAAAATCTACCGAAGAAATGACATTATTCGAATATAAGGATTATTTAGACTTTATGAAGCGCGGAGGCAAGGACATAAGGGAGCAGCTAACTGACTATTACGGAAGTTATGCTTTTCCGTTTGCAAACTTGATTATCGTTCTGTTCGCTGTTCCATTTGCTTCTATCAAAAAAAAGGGAGGTATTGCTATTCAGATAAGTGCGGCAATGATTGTAACATTTTTATATCTGCTTTTTACCGAAGTGAGCAAAAATATAGGTTATGCCTCGGATATTAATCCGATAATTGCCGGCTGGGCAGCAAATATTATTTTCCTGATTGTTGGAATTATTACTATATTGAGAACCAAAACATAAGCACTTTGGTATTAAATTTGCTTTATATAATGATTTAAGTTATATTTTTATAAAATGGATAAATTAGAAACCTTATCGTCAATGGATGGCAGAGGACTGCTTTACGACCTGTTTCACGAATTCAGGTACGAAAAGCAGCTTTCGAGCTTTTCCACACTTGCTCTTTGCTGGAGAATCTGCACCAACGAAAAAGAAATATTCAGATACAGCAAAAAGGAAGTGACAATAGTCCATCCTCTCGGTTTTTTCTCAGGTACTGCTCTCTGGATGGAAGAAATTGTCAACAGATACTATTATCCTACAATAAATTCCTTTGTCTATCTCGGTGCTGCAATGCTTCTCGTACTCATCGGTATCAGAAGATTCAGCGATTCTATAACAGACGGTTTGGTAATAACGGGTGTTGCATTCGAAGCATTGATGCTTATATTTATGTTCGTTGTAATGCTTTTCACTCCAAATGATGAAAGCAGCGGCAAGCCACATACAAATGAAGATGATGAAAGCTCAGTCACCGATTTAATTATTGAAGTGGGTGAAATCGCTACGGATTTTGCTGCTGTTGTTGTTCAGCTTGAAAACATGAATGAGAGGCTTGCGAATCTTGTAAAAACTCAGGGAGATTTGATTGATTCGGTAAACAATATGACCGAAACAAGCGCTCAGGCGATTTCACCTAATCCCCTAATGATTGAA
>Ga0172370_10005275_pt1 | contig 16735 bp, 12 predicted proteins | sample LakKiv5m_FD_114538 | JGI IMG/M metagenome (GOLD analysis project Ga0172370, IMG submission 114538) | Freshwater microbial communities from Kabuno Bay, South-Kivu, Congo - kab_022012_11.5m | ecosystem: Environmental > Aquatic > Freshwater > Lake | place: Democratic Republic of the Congo...
ATCCCCCAGAGGCCGCACAGCTAGATCGCAAGCAACGAAGCCGACCACCTTCGAAGGCAATCCGGTCGGTGAGCGCCACGATCGCGCCCTCGATCCTGTGGTGCATGAACGGCGCGAGATTCCACTAGGAAGTTCCGAGAACGACTTCCGGCTCATCGTCGAGAACCTCAACGACGTGGTATACGCCGCCGATCAGGCCGGGGTGTTGACTTACATGAGCCCGGCCGTCGCGCGCCTGTCGCACTACACCGCCGAAGAGATGCTCGGCAAACCGTTCGCCACTTTTGTCCACCCCGACGACATCGAAGAACTCGAGCAAAGTTTTCAGCGCTTGCTGGCCGGTGTCTACGAACCATCCGAGTTCCGCATCATAGACAAGAACGGTGCCGCCGTCTGGCTACGTTCCTCGAGCCGTCTGATCTGCGAGAACGGGCAAGTGACCGGCGTGACCGGCGTGTTCGCCGACATCACGGCCCGCAAACTGGCAGAAGCGGCGCTCAAGGAGAGCGCGGAGCACTACCGCAGCCTGTTCGAGAACGCCCACGAGTTGATCTACTTCCACGACATGGCAGGCAACTTCACGGCCTTCAATCGCGCCGCCCAGCGGATCACCGGCTACAGCGCCGAAGAAGCGACCAGCGGGCTCGACCTCGCGCGACTGGTGGCGCCGGAGGACTTCCCGTTCGTCGAGCGCCTGCTCAAGCAACTGGCCGGTGGTGCCGCGGTACCTCCTTCCGCGCTCGAACTCGACATCATCACCAAAGACGGGCGGCGCGTCTCTCTCGAAGTTTCGACTCAGCCGCTGCGGCAAGCCGGCCGTCTGATCGGGGTCCAGGGGATCGCCCGCGACGTCACGGACAGCAAACGTGCGCACGCCGAGATCCGACGACTCAACGAAGAGCTCGAACAGCGGGTGCGCGACCGTACCGCGCAATTCGAAAACGCCACCAAGGAAATGGAAGCGTTCAGCTATTCCGTCTCCCACGATCTGCGCGCACCGCTGCGGGTGATCGAGGGTTTCAGCCACGTCTTTCTCGAGGAGTACGGCGCGGCGCTCGACGCCGAGGCCCGCCACTACGTGGAACGCATTCACGCGACCAGCTTGAGGATGGGCGAGTTGATCAGCGACTTGCTGGCGCTGTCGCGCGTGACCCGCACCGCAATGTACCGCAGCCGAGTCGATCTCAGCGCGATGGCCCGTTCCATAGCCGCCGAGCTACACCGCGGCGCACCCGACCGCGACGTGCGTTTCGAGATCCGCTCCGGCGTCGTCGGAGACGGCGACAGATCGTTGCTGCGCATCGTGATGCAGAACCTGCTCGACAACGCGTGGAAGTACACCAGCAAGAAGCCGCGCGCGCGAATCGAGTTCGGCGCCGTCGACGGCGACGACGGGCCGGTCTATTTCGTACGCGACGACGGAGCCGGATTCGACATGCACTACGTCGCGAAACTGTTCGGCGCCTTCCAACGCCTGCACTCGGCGGCCGAATTCGATGGCACCGGGATCGGATTGGCCACCGTTCATCGAATAGTCCAGCGCCACGGCGGCCGCGTGTGGGCCGAGGGAGAGGAAAACGAAGGCGCGACTTTCTACTTCACGCTGCCGCCGTTGCGCTGGAAAGTCTGAATCGCCAAGCGCTGTCAGTGGCGGTGTCGACCGCATCCTCGAATCGGTCACAGGTTGCGCTGGAAAGTCTGAATCGCCGAGCGCTGTCAGGCCTCTCCCGGTGCCCGGTCAGGCGCAGACCTTCAGAACGAATCGATCCATCTCCAGACGCGCCTTCGGTACCGTACGCAAGTACGGAAGAACTCCGGCCCGTCCGAGGATCTCATCGACCACCGTGCGCTCTCCCTCCGGAAGCACCGCGTAGCGCCGGGCGGTGCGCTGGTGACGCCAGACCGAGTACGCGCTGGCGATGCGCTGTTCGCGCACGCCGAGTACCTCCTGTTCGATCATGCCGAGCACGCGCGGGGCTTCCTCGCCCGCTTTCAGCGTGCCGACCGTTTCCGTGACGAAGGCGCTCACCGCCATCTGCATCGGTACGAAGACCCGACCGATCTCGGCGAGGATCGGCAGCAAAGTCTCGTGGACTTCGGGAGGTTCGGCCCAAGGTGACGGCGGCGCGGCGTCGTTCACCTCGTGGATCCACGCCATCACCCGCGGTGAACGCTCGCGCATGATGCGGCCGGGAACCGGATCGCGGCTCAGGTGCGGGTAGAAGGCCCCGACGAACGCGAGATCGGCCAGCGTGAGCGCATCGCCGAGAAGGAAGCGGTGCTCCAGCAAGTGCGCGTCGAGCAGATCGAGCATCTGGTCGTAGAAGTCCTCGATCGCCCGTGTGGTCTTCTCGGTGATGCCGAGGAACGGCAAGGCTCCCGACATCTGCCCCACGAACCGCATCGCCGAAGCGCCGAACACTCCGGTCCAGTCGTCGATGATCCACTGGCGCTGCTCGGCAAAACTCCACCGGTAGTGCATCGCCAGCAACACGAACGCGTCGTCGCAGAAATCCTGGATGACCTCAGCCACCATGCGCACGGCCGGATCCTCGGGCAGCACCTGCGGGAACGGGTACAGCGTCTCGACGCGCTCGATCATACGCGGCGTGTCCTGCAATACCTCACCGCTGTCGGTTTCTATCACCGGAATGAAACGCACGCCGGTCTTGGGCAGGATCACCTCGCGGATGACTTTGGCGTCGGCCCAGACCTCGACGTAGGGGATCTTCTTGTAACGCAGCAGCGGGCGGATCTTGGCCGAGAAGAACGACATCGGAACCGCGTAGAACTTCCAATAATTCCGGTACATGGACGGCGATATACGCGGGAAGTCGGCAAAACGAAAAGCGCGCCCCAGGCACTAGCGGCGCAACGAGTGCCGATTGCACCCGCTTCGTCGCTGGCACGCTCGCAGCGGATGGCCTAACCTCGCCTCGATGCCGGCGCTGTCTTTCGGCGACTTCTTCCTTCACTGCGAGACTCCCGAAGCCGCCCGCTACCGTGCACCGATGCTGGTGTTGCCGGGGCTGTTCCAATCTTTCGCCTGCTGGCGACCGATGACCTCGATGCTCGCGCACCGCGGCTGGGAGGTCTACTGCCTGACGCGGACGATGCCGGATCGAGACGGCCGGCCGCACCTGCTCGACGAGACCTGGGATCGGGCACGAGCGCGAATCGCGCGAGTGTGTACGCGGCTCGGCGCTCCCGCAGTGGTGCTGGCGAGCGATCTCGGAGCGGCGCTCGCGCTGAGCCTCACCGGCGAGGTGCCGATGCTGGCGCTGGTACTGTTCTCGCCCAGCGACCCCACCGAACTCGGCGCCGCCTACCGCCGCTCGCTGCGCCCTGGCAGCGCACCTACGCCGCTCGGCTTGCTGCGTCGCTTGCGCCGGCCCGCTGCGGCTGCGCCGACGCCGGAGGTGGTCGCGCACGCTGCGCTGTTCGGACCACGCACTGCGGTCGAAGAAACGCTGCCCGAACCCCGTCGCCTGCTCGAAGAGTTGCAGGCCGGCTTGCCTTTCGAACGGGCCGATCGTCATCCCCCGGCGCTGGTATTCGCGGCTCACGACGATCCGCTCGTCACCGAACGGCACGCGCTCGAGTTCGCCGGCAGCGTAGCCGCCAAGGCCTCGCGCACCCGCCTCGAGGGCCGCTTCTTCGCCGCTACCGGCGCCGGCCCGATTGCCGACGAAGTGCAGCGCTTCCTGATACTGACGCTCGGCGATCGCGTGGTCGAGTTCCCCGAAGAAGTCTTGGAGGACTGACGCGATGCGCGCAATGCTGCTCGAACGAAACGCCGACGTCGCAGCGCGGCCGCTGCGCCTCGTCGATCGACCGGTACCGGCGCCCGGCGCGGGCGAGATCCTGGTGAGGGTGCGCTGTTGCGGCGTGTGCCGCACCGACCTGCACGTCGTCGAAGCCGACCTGCCGCCGCAGAAATTACCGTTGGTGCCCGGCCACCAAGTGGTCGGCACGGTCGAAGCGTTCGGCGCCGGCGCGCGCCGCTTCGCGCCCGGCGCGCGCATCGGCATCGCCTGGCTGCGCTACGCCTGCGGCGTGTGCGGGTACTGCCGCTCGGGCCGCGAGAATCTCTGCCGGCGCTCGCTCTACACCGGTTATCACGCCGACGGCGGCTACGCCGAGTACGCGCTCGTCGGCGAGGATTTCGCCTACGCCATTCCCGAGGAATTCTCCGATGCCGAGGCTGCGCCGCTGCTGTGCGGAGGGATCATCGGTTACCGCGCGCTGACGCTGGCCGAGATCCCTGCCGCAGGCACGCTGGCGTTGTACGGATTCGGTTCATCGGCACACATCGTCCTGCAACTCGCTCTCCACCGCGGCTGCCGCGTACTGGTAGCGACGCGCGGCGCGGGCCACCAGCGCCTGGCGCTCTCAATGGGCGCGGCGTGGGCAGGAGAAGCAACACAACCGCTGCCCCACCCTGCCGACGCTGCCATCGTCTTCGCACCGGCAGGAGAAATAGTTCCGGCCGCACTCGCCGCGCTGACTCCGGGCGGTACCTGCGTGCTGGCCGGCATAACGATGACGCCGACCCCGCCGCTCGATTACGAGGAATGCCTGTTTCACGAAAAGAAGCTGCGCAGCGTCGAATCGAACACGCGCGCCGACGGCAAAGGTCTGTTGCGCGAAGCCGGCGCCGCCGGCGTGCGGCCCCACACGACCGAGTTCGCACTCGAAGACGCCAACCAAGCGCTGCTGCGTCTGAAAACCGACCGTATCGACGGCAGTGCGGTGCTGGTGATTTGAACCGGCGCGCGTGCGGCACGTCGAGCGCCGCGCCGCAACCGTCACACCAGGCCGAGTTGACGCCGCGCCTCGTACACGGCTATCGAGACGGCGTTGGAGAGGTTGAGACTGCGCACGTGCGGACTCGAGATCGGAATCGCGTAGACGTGCGCGCCCAGACCTTCGATCACCTCGGGCGCCAACCCCTTGGTCTCCTTGCCGAACAGCAGACGGTCGTCGTCGCGGAACTGGCAACGCGTGTACGGCGTCGAAGCCCGCGCCGAAAAACCGACCAGCCGCCCCGCACGAGAAAGCGCGCGGTACGAATCCCAGTTTTCGTGGACGGTCAGATTCACCCAAGGCCAGTAGTCGAGACCCGCGCGTTTGAGATAGCGGTCTTCGAGAGAAAATCCGAGCGGACCGATCAGGTCCAGTGCGGTCTCGGTGGCCGCGGCCAGACGCGCGATCGAGCCGGTGTTCTGCGGGATTTCGGGTTCGAGAAGAACGATGCGCATACCAGGCTCGCGGCAACCCGCACCGAGGCGGCCCTCAGTGCACCGTGACCGCGCCGCCGATGGGAAATCCTTTGCCGCGACAGCGCAGCACCGGGCGTCCGTCTTCGAGTTCGATGTGACTGGCCAGCGCGTAGTAGGCCGGGCGCAGAAAGCGCGCGCGCATGCGGCCGCGCTCGCCGCGATCGACCGCGCAGTAGAGAACTTCGGCCTCGCCCACTTCCAGGCTCGTGCAGTCGAGGCTCTCGCTCTCGTCGTCGTTGGTGTGAATGGTGAAACCGCGGTCGGGATCGCCTTCCACGCCGGTCACCACCAACGGGGTATCTTCGACCGTGACCGGGTGGCGATCGATGCCGACGTCGATCACCCAGCCACCTTCGCCGTCGTCGCACAGATGGCGCGAGAACAGCCTGGCGATGCGCTTGTTGGCGATCACTTCATCGTCGGCGTACCAGCAGCCGTCGCGCCGGAACGAGATCTTGTAGCCGCCCACGGCCCAAAACCCCGCCTTAGGCACTGCGTCTTTCCTTGCTGTCGAGCATCAGCGTAACGGGACCATCGGCCCCGATGTCAATATCCATATGCGCGCCGAAACGTCCGGTGGCAACCCGAACGCCGGCGGCGCTCACGGCGCCGACGAAACGATCGATCAGGGCCGCGGCCAACGCCGGCTCGGCGGCGCCGACGAAAGACGGCCGCCGCCCGCGCCGCGTGTCACCCATCAAGGTGAATTGCGAGACCGCCAGCAGGGCCCCGCGCGTTTCGAGCAGCGAGAGGTTCATCTTGCCGGTGCCGTCTTGGAAGACGCGCAGGTTGACCACGCGCTCTGCGAGCGTCTGCGCGTCGTCTTCACCGTCGTCGTGCCCGACGCCGACGAACACGCACAGCCCCGGCCCGATCTCGCCGACCAACTCCGCATCCACACGCACCGCCGCGCGCGCGACCCGTTGCACCAACGCTTTCAACCGTTATCTCTTTGCTTATCCAGCCACATCTTCGATTCGACACGCCCGACACCGGCCGCTGCGCAGTCACGCCCGGAGCTTCACACCAGGGCCCCTCTCATGGTCGTGTTCCTCCTGTTGCGGGATTCGGTTGCGCAGTCACGCCCGGAGCTTCACACCAGGGCCTCTCCCCACGCCCGCTGCGCGATCCGTGCAGTCTGTTGCAAACCGGGCCAGATGCAAGGCACGCGCGACGTTGGCAAGCGCAGCCATCCCGTGAAAAAGCTGCCGCTGCGCAGTTCTCTTCAGCGCGGAGACGTCACCATGGTAGCGAAACGGCAGATCAAGAAAGTAGGCATGCTCTTTTCCGGCGGTCCGGCCCCGGCAGCCAACGCCGTCATCTCGGCCGCGGCGCTGGCCTTCGTCGATGCGGGCGCCGAGGTGATCGGTTTTCTCGCGGGCTACTCCGCCCTCGAGAGCTACGACCCGGCCAAGCCGCTCGTCGAAGGGAAACACTACCTGCGCCTCACCCGCGAGGTGGTGGCCGGCATCCGCAACGAAGGCGCGATCATACTCGAGACAGCGCGCGCCAACCCCGGCAAAGCCATCAGAGCAATGGCAGACCTGGCCGACCCGGCCAAGAACGGCAAACTCGTCGCCGCGCACCGGGCGCTCTCAGACCTGGGCTGCGACGCGCTGATCTCGATAGGTGGCGACGACACGCTGAAGACCGCCAACTTCATGTATCTTCTTCCGCAGCACGTGACCGGCCTCGAGAAGATCGCCGTCGTGCATCTGCCCAAGACGATCGACAACGATTACTTCGGCATCGACTGGACGTTCGGCTTCGTCTCGGCGGCGAACTTCGCAGCTCAGGAAGTGCGCAACATCCGCGCCGACTCGCGTTCGATGGGCACCTGGTGGGTGCTCGAAATCATGGGCCGCAAGGCCGGCTGGCTCACCTACGCCGCAGGGATCGGAGGAGAAGCTTGCCGGATGCTGAGCGTCGAGGATTTCCCCCGGGTCTTCGATCCGGCCACCGAAGCAGAAGCGATCGTCGACCTGATCCTCGCGCGCGCGGCCGACGGGAAGAAGCACGGCGTGGTGTGCATCGCCGAAGGGCTGGCCGACCAACTACCGGAAGGGTTGCGACCCAAGGAAGTGGACGAGCACGGCAACCCGGTGCTCGCCGAGGTCGAGATCGGCAGGCTCTTCGCCGCGCAGATCGAGAAGGCGTACCTTGCGCGCGCGGGCAAGAAGCTCAAGGTGCGCGCGAAACAGATCGGCTACGAAACACGCTGCGTCCAGCCGGTCGTGTTCGACGTGCTGCTCGGCAGCCAACTCGGCGTCGGAGCATTCCGCGCAATGGTCGAGGAAGGGCTCTCGGGCGTGATGGTCAGCGTCGAGGGACAGTTCGCACTCGCCTATCGGCCGTTCGCGACACTCGTCGACGAGAAGACGCTGAAGACGAAGATCCGCTTCATCGAACCGGGAAGTGATTTTCACAAACTCGGACGCGCGCTCGAATACCGTCCGGTGAAGTAGCGAAAGATCAACGGCGGAGCGCCGCCGGCCACGTCACCGCAAACAAACCTCGGCAGGCAAGACGCGAATCGTCGCGCTCTCGGCGTCGAACTCTGACGACGCGGCGCCGTTGATCTCGACGTTCGCGAGTGGGTGAACCAGCGGTGGGCGCAGCACGACGCCGCCGGGGGGAACGACCAGACCGCCTCCGATCGTCGCGACCAGAGCGCCGTCCACTTCGCGGCGGAGCCGGAAGTCGAGCGAGCCGTAGTGCGTCGGCATCGCGTCGACTCCGACCACGCCGCCGTCGTCGAGCCACTGCCCCGGCACGCCTGCGGCGAGCACCAGCGCGCCGTCGCTCGGGTGCTCATCGACGAGCACGCTGCGCACCGCCAGCACGTATTCGGCGCCGATCCAGGTGTGCGGAACATCGCCGAGATGGCCCGGACTGCGCGGGTTGCGCCAAGTGATCTCGGGCCACTGATTCCAGACGCAAGGGCGCCGGTCCTTCATCAGGAACGCGAGCAGTTCGGCTGCGTCGTCGCGGCGGCCCAGCCGCACCAGTGCACCGACGATCCGCACTTCGTAGGCCGAGTAGTTGTTCCAGTCGACCTCTCCGCGCACGCGGCGGCGGAACCCTTCGAGGTACTGATCGAACGTGCGCTCGAGCGCCCGGCGCGGAAGAACTTCGAGGTAGTCGAGCAGAGCCACAGTGTTGGCAGTCGCAGTCGGATCGAAGTCGGCCCACTCGACCGAGCCCGGCACGTAGGCGATGTCGCGCTCAGCGATGGTGCGCGCGACGGAGGCGCGCACGGCAGAGCGGAACGCGTCGTGGATCGCGGCGAGACGGCGGCTCTCGACCTCGTTGCCGAGGATCGCCGCCATCGCTGCCGCGTCGCGATAACCGGCGAGCGCCCAGAAGTCGTCCCAGTACGAGTGCACCGGATGCGCGAGGTAACCTTCGTGGCTCGCCGATTCCGGCAACAACCCGTAGCAGGCCCGGTTCGCGAACTCCGGGGCGAGACGCGCTGCACGCAGACGATCGAGGTGCTCGATCGCGCCCCGGACGGCGGGCAGCAATTCAGCAAGAAACCCGCGGTCGCCGGTGAAGCGGAAACACTCCATCACGACCCAGATCAGTTCGCCGTGACTGTCGTGCTCTTCGAGCCAGTCGGGGCCGCCGCGATCGACGCAACACGGGACGTTGCCGTCGCTGCCCTGATACGTCGCGTACCAACGGACGAACTCGGTGGCCGCATCGCGCTCGCCCGCGCGCAGCAGCGCCGCGGCCATGATCGCTCCGTCGCGAATCCACGAGCGCGTGTAACGGCGCGGGCCCGGCTGCAGCGCGGCGCCGTCGCGGTTGACGAGTACGTGAGCGGCCGCGGTCCGGATCGCATCGGCGTGATTCCCCACCGACGGCGGCACGATGAGTCTCGGCGGACCGAGCCGCTGCCGCCACAGACCGACGGTATCGTCGAACGCCGCGCCACCGCTCGGACCGTCGAGCCAACGCGCGGCCGGCTCGTCGGTCGGTTCGAATGGAACTACCAGGTACACGTCCGTCGGCGCGACCGGATCGACGGCAAGATCAAAGGCGAAGGCGCCCGAGGCGTAGCCGAACGCGTCGGTCACCTCGGATCGCGGCGGCACGTCGCCGCGCGCGAGGTAGCTGGTGAGCGTTCCGTGTTCGAACGCGGCAGCACCGAACGCCACCGGCCGCTGGAGCGGGACGACGACGCGCGTGCCATCGACGCGCAGACCATCGCCACGCTTGGCTGCATCGCTGCTGCCGGCGCCGTCGTCGCTGACCTCGCCCGAGTTCTCGTTGCTGCCGTCGCAGGCGAGGGTCGCGATGCGGCGCATGCCGCCCAGCTCGCCGAACTCCTGCCAGGGAGGATTCACCTGGAATGGCCGGATCCCGACCAAGAGCCGCACACGCCCGCTGGGCGACGTGCCGGTGACGCGGTAGCGGACGTAGAGCACAGGACGCCCGCCTCGGCGGGCCGCGTACGCCGTCGTCACCAGCCGTAGCGCGTCGTGGTCGCGGATCGAGGATGGAATCGGCATCCACCCGTCTTCGAGCGTCTGCGTGACCGCAGCATCGGCCCACGCGAGCAGCCGTGTACCGTCGTGCAGGAACGGCTCGAGCGACCAGGTGCCGCGGTCGGGCTCTACCATGCCCTCTTCGTTCATGATCGCGCAGGTGGTGCCGTCGGGAATGCCGATCGGAGTCCAATACGATTGCTCGCGTGCGAGCCAGCGCGGATTGTGTCCGAGCGCTTCGTCGCGGGCGACGTGCGCGAAGAAGGCGTGTACCGACCGTGATACTTCGAACGACTCGACGACGAGGTCGCGCACGGCGGCCGCTGCCGTGGTTTCGAGAACCAGGCGAAGATAGCGTGACACGGCGGCCGCCAACGGAACGCGGCTGCGCGCGCCGTCGGGTGCGTCGGCCTCATGCACCACGCGCCACGCGTAACCGTCGTCGGATGTCTCGACGCGGAACCTGCGCGGCTTGGCATCGACCACCCAGTGGACGTCGAGCCCGCCGTACTCGCGCACCTCGCCGAAGTCGATTTCGAGATGATGAGGCCCCGGCGTGTCGTCGCTGCGCCAGCTGGTAGCCGGATCGCCGTCGAGCGCGTGCGCCGCGGAGTGTCCGGCCGCGGCGCTGGACGCGCGAGCGTGCGGTGTGCGCCGGTAGGTGCGGTCGTCGAGACGAAGATCGGCTAACCAGAGCGTACCCGCGCCGCCGGGGCCGGCGGCGATCGCGAACTCGATCGCGCCGAGTTGTTCGAGCGCACCGCCGCCGGCGGGCCCGTATCCGAACTCGACCTCGCGGCTGCTGACGACGACCTCGTGCCAGTCGGACGGAAGATCTAACGCGTCCCACTGCCGCCACCAGACGTTGCGTCCGCTCGGATCGACGAGCTTCAATTCGAAACGGTTGGCCGGGGCCGCGCCGCGGGCCGTCCAGCGGATCGCCCAGGCCTCGGGCATCGCTTGCGTGAGCACGCGGCGCGCGACGACGAAGCCTCCGCCGCCCTTGAAATCGAAATCCAGCCGCAGGCTCCCGCCGTTCGGACCGACGTCGGGCGTGAGGTCGAGTGTGGCAAGACCCGAGGCGACCGCCTCCCACGCGCGGACATCCGCAAAATCGTCCAAGGTCACGCTACGCATCCCGGCGCCGATCAACGCGCGGCAGGCGGCGCCGATCAACGTGCGGCCGGCGGCACCGGCGGACCTTCGGCTTCGGAGCCGAAACGGCCGCTCACCACCATGAGATCGCGATCGGCTCCGATCGATCCTTCGTGGGGCTCGTTGGTATCCCACGCCACCAGCCACAGCCCGCGCCGATCGGTTGCCACGGCCGGGTTGAGATCCTCGCCGTAATCTTTCGCGGCTTTGACATCGACCATTTGCGATGCGGTCCAGGTCTGGCCGAAGTCGCGCGACATCGCCACCAACAGATCTCCGTCCGAACCGATGCTCCGGCCGCGGCTGTCCCACGTCGTCCACACCGCGACCCACGAACCACGGCCGTCGGTTGCAAGTTCCGGGGAACCGTCGTCACCCACGTCGCGATCGGCCTCCTGATTCAGCGGCGCGGGAGCGCTCCAGGTCGCACCCTCGTCGTTCGAGCGAGCACTCAACACGTCGCGGTCGAGCCCGATACGGCCGCCCAGAGAGTCCGTCGAAGACCACCCGCAAAGCCAGTGTCCCTGGCCGTCGGTCGCCAGGCGCGGCCCCCAATCGCGCCTCGCCTCGTCGCCGCCGCCGACCACCGGGCGGGGATCCTGCCACGAAACGCCGTTGTCGGCCGAGGTCGCCGCGACGATGTTGTGGTCGTAGCGCAGATTGTCGGCACTCGGGCCTCCCGAAGACCAGGCGACTACCCAGTGCCCGCGCCGGTCGGTAGCCAGACGCGGAGAATCGTCGGAGCGCTGATCGTGCGCCGCCCCTTTGTCGATCGGCGTCGGCGCACTCCAGCTGGCTCCTCCATCGCCGGAAGTCGACACCAGCACATCGCGATCGCCGCCGATGGTGTTGCCCAGTGAATCGGAGGACTGCCACACCACCAGCCAACGACCTGCAGCATCGGTGGCGATGTCAGGGCTCTCGTCGTCGCCCCAGTCGCGTTCGGCGTTGGTGTTCAAGTTACGCGGCGCGCTCCAGGTCAGCGCATTGTCGGTCGAAACGACGAACTGCAGATCGCGATCGCTCTTGCCGCCACCGCCGAGGTCTTCAGTCGAACTCCACACCACGATCCAGGTTCCCTTCCCGTCGGTTGCCAGGGCCGGGCTGATATCCTGCCCTTTGTCCTGGCGAGCCAGCGCGGAAACCGGCGTCGGCGCCGACCAGGTCGATGCGTTGTCGGAGGAGCGCACGAACAGAATGTCGGCGTCTCGGCCGAGCAGGTCCGCATCGCGGGTAACGACGACGGACTGCCACACAGCCACCCAGACGCCGAGGCCGTCGGCCGCCACCCTGACGGCCTCGTCCTTACGCTGATCCTTGGCGTCCCCCTTGCCCAAGACCGCAGAGGGTCCGAAAACCGGGACCTGAGCCGGAACTGCGGGCACGAACCCCAGAACGAGCGACGCCACCAAGCCCGCGGCCGCCGGCCAACGACGGAACCAGGCTCTGACGAGTGCAGCCGATTCGAAGGCAGTCATGCGACTGAGGGTAGCCGATCCTGGGGAGCCTACAATGGCCCTTTCACCGCTAGAGCGGCCGCGCGAGAGCTTGCCTTATCGTCCTATTCGGAAATAGTCTCGATAGTCGGGCGTGCGAAGGCGCGATGGTACCGCAACGGACCCGGTGAAGTCGCAAGGTTGCTCGTTGCCGGCGGTCCGCGAAACGGCCTCACTGGACTAGTTCGATTCAGGGGTCTGACCCGTGCAGGAAATCAACCGCAAAAGAGGACGATCTTCCAAGATATCGCGCGACAGGATCCTCGAAGCCTCGCTCGTCGAATTCGCCGAAAACGGCTACGAGGGCGCGACCACCGCTTCAGTGGCCCGCCGAGTGGGGGTGACCCAGCCCCTCATCCACTATCACTTCGGATCCAAGGAAGCCCTGTGGAGAGCGGCGGTCGAACTGGCCTTCGGTCGCATGGAAACCGTCGTCCAGGGTGTCGAAGAAGACGTGCTGCGGGCAGGGCCCCACGATGCGATCCGGATAATGGCGCGCCGCTTCGTGTACTTCAACGCCCGTTACCCTGAAGTCGCGCGCCTGATCCTCTCCGAATCGGCAGTGAAAAGCACGCGACTCGAGTGGATGGTGGACAAACACCTGCGTCCGATGATCCGCCAGGTCGAAGCCATGTTCCAGACCGGGCTGGAAGCCGGCGTCCTCAAGCCCCTGCCAATCCAATCGGTGGTTTTCGCCTTCCTCGGTGCGGTGCCGCACTTCTTCGACGCCGCGCCGCTGATCGATCTGCTGTGGGGCTTCGATCCACTCTCTCCCGAGCACGTCGAAGCCCACGCCGACACACTCGTGGAGATGTTCACCAGCGGTCTGTTCCGCAAGCCCGCCGCTGACCAGCCCCTCTCGTAGTCTGCACCACGTTGCTCTGACCACCCCGCAACAGACCGTTTTTCGTTGAAGTGCCCCTCCGCCTTGATATGGTGCGCGCCAAGCCGCACCTGGAAAAGACGGAGACTTGCGCCATGGCCAAGGACACGATCAGCGTAACCGACAACCGCACCGGTAAGACCTACGAATTCCCGATCGAGAATGGCACCGTCCGCGCGATGGATCTGCGTCAAATCAAGGTCGACAAAGAAGATTTCGGCCTGATGACCTACGATCCGTCGCTCGGCAACACCGCCAGCTGCAAGAGCGCAATCACCTTCATCGACGGCGACAAGGGAATCCTGCGCTACCGCGGCTATCCGATCGATCAGCTCGCGGAGAAGAGCACCTACCTCGAGACCGCTTACCTGATCGTCAAAGGTGAGCTGCCCGACCGCGAGCACCTCGATGCGTGGACGTACAACATCACCATGCACACGATGTTGCACGAGAACACCAAGAAGTTCATGGAAGGCTTCCGCTACGACGCCCATCCGATGGGCATGCTGGTAGGCACCGTAGCCGCTCTCTCGACGTTCTACCCGGACGCCAAGGACATCCACGACATCGAGTGCCGCCGCCTGCAGGTGCGGCGCCTGATCGGCAAGATGCCGACCATCGCCGCCTACGCGTACCGCTATTCGCTCGGGCTTCCCTACGTGCAGCCCGACAACGAGCTGAGCTACTGCGGCAACTTCCTGTCGATGCTGTTCCGCATGACCGAACGCAATTACAAGCCCAACCCGGTGCTCGAAAAGGCGCTCGAAGTTCTCTTCATCCTGCACGCCGATCACGAGCAGAACTGCTCCGCCAACGCGATGCGCGCGGTCGGAAGCTCCCGCGTCGATCCATACTCGGCCACCGCGGCTGCAGCCGCGGCACTCTACGGCCCGCTGCACGGCGGAGCCAACGAGGAAGCGGTCAACATGCTCCAGGAGATCGGGTCCGCGGACAAGATCCCCGAGTTCATCAAGAGCGTGAAGGCGGGCGAGCGCAAGCTGATGGGATTCGGCCACCGCGTCTACAAGAACTACGACCCGCGCGCCAAGATCATCAAGAAGATCGCCTACGACGTCTTCGAAGTGACCGGGCGCAATCCGCTCATCGACGTCGCGGTCGAACTCGAGCGCATCGCGCTCGAAGACGACTACTTCATTTCGCGCAAGCTCTACCCGAACGTCGATTTCTACTCGGGCATCATCTACCAGGCGATGGGCTTCCCGGCCTCGTTGTTCCCGGTACTGTTCGCGATTCCGCGCACCTCGGGCTGGCTCGCGCAGTGGGCCGAGAACGTCATCGACTCCGAACAGAAGATCACCCGCCCGCGTCAGATCTACATCGGCGAGAACCAGCGCGAGTACGTGCCGATCACGACGCGGCCGGCACCGCAGACCCTGGAGCGGAAACTTCTGCGCGGACGTCTGTAGCCTGTAACGAGCGGCGTCGAAGCCGCGTCTCTCGTCCGAGACGAGCGCAGCTGAACCCCAACGCAAGAGGCCCCGTACCGGTATCGGTACGGGGCCTCTTGCGTTGACAGGCCCGAAGCCCGCCGGTCAGCCCTTGTAGATCTCCATCACCTTGGAAAGAAATTCGAGGGCTTCCTTGCGCGGACGCTGGAAGCTGTTGCGTCCGATGATCGAACCGAACCCGCCGCCGTCGCGGATGCCCTTGCACTCTTCGAACACCTTTTCGTCGGCGCCCTTGGCCCCACCCGAGAAGATGACGATGCGGCGACCACCGAAGGCCGATTGCACCACGTGAGCGATGCGCTGCGGCAGTGTCGCGACCGGGATCTTCTCTTTTTCGTAAACTTTCTTGGCTTCGGCCTGCTCGATGAAGGCGGTGGGCGGCTTGACCTTGACGATGTTTGCCCCCAACTGCGCAGCAATTTGCGCGGCGTAAGCGGTGACATCGATGGCGGTCTCGCCTTCCTTGGAAAGCCCCGAGCCGCGCGGGTACGACCACACGACCACCGCCAGACCGCAAGCCTTGGCGTCGCGGGTCAGTTCGGCAAGCGACTCGTACATGCTCTGGAACTGGGCCGAGCCGGGGTAGATCGTGTAGCCGATCGCCGCGCATCCGAGTCGAAGCGCGTCGTCGATGGCGCCCGTCACCGACGGCGAAGGATCGGCACCGTCCGGTGCCAGCGAGTCGTGGTTGTTGAGTTTGAGGATCAGCGGAATCTCGCCGGCGTACTCGGCGGCGCCGGCCTCGAGGAACCCCAGCGGCGCAGCGTAGGCGTTACACCCGGCGCCGATCGCGAGTTGGAAGTGGTAGCGCGGATCGTAGCCGGCGGAATTGGGCGCGAAGCTGCGCGCCGGTCCGTGTTCGAACCCCTGGTCGACCGGCAGGATCACGAAACGCCCGCTTCCGGCCAGTTTCCCGGTGTTCATGATGCGGGCGAGGTTCGACAAAACGCCGGGATTCTCGCCTGCGTACCAACTCAGAATTTCTCTTACCCTTTGCGTGGCCATATCGCTGTTTCCTCTTCGTGGTGTCGTGTTGAACGCCGGCCTCGTGTGGAGGCGGTCGCCGTAAGGCAGGTGTCTTCTTAGCTCACGCTGGCGCCGGAGCAACCTGCCGCACCTACGTCCCCCTAGCCAGCGCCGCGTAGCCGTCCTGGCCGTGCCTGGTGAGCACGCGAAGACGTGCGAGTGCAGTTGGCAGGCCCTGCTGGCGAGCCAGGAAGTCGTCGATCACGGCGGCGCGCTCGGCATAGCGATAAACCGCGAGGAACGACGCGTTGTCGAGCCCGCCGTCGGCGAGTACGGCGGCAAACGCCGCGTCCTCGGCGGCGACCGCATCGCGGATACCGCGATAGGCCGCCTCACGCTCGGCGAGCAGACGATCGCGCGGCCAACTGTCGCTGCGGGCACGAGCGAACAACGCATCGAGGGTGACCGCGCCGGTGTCGAGCACGCGGCCTCGGGCCAGCCAAGCCGTCCGCGAGCGACGCACGCGGTCGGCGTTGGCGACGTCCCCTCGGCCGTCGAAGAAGTCCGCCGTCAGACGGTAGGCCACGGCGGTCGCCAGTGTTTCGTTGAACGCAACCTGGCCCGGCGCGAAGAAGTTCTGGTGCACCAGTTCGTGGAAGACCGTGGTCGCGATCGCCAGCGGACCGCGATCGAGCACGTTTGACGGCAACGGATCGGCGAACCAACCGAGGGTCGAGTACGCCGAAGCCTCGACGATGCGCGTGTCGAGCCCGTCAGCGCGCAGCGCGGCGGCGTACGCCGCGGCTTGGTCGCGGTCGAAGTAACCGCGGTACGGAATCGCACCGATCACCGGATACCACCAAGTGTAGGGTTCGAGGCGATCGACCGGGGCTGCCGTCACCACCTGGAAGGGAGAGGCCGAACCGGTGTCGACCACTTCGAGATAGCTGCTTCCCGGATCGAGCCCGCGGCCGGCGGCAAAGCTGCGCACCTC
>Ga0172370_10005277_pt1 | contig 16734 bp, 14 predicted proteins | sample LakKiv5m_FD_114538 | JGI IMG/M metagenome (GOLD analysis project Ga0172370, IMG submission 114538) | Freshwater microbial communities from Kabuno Bay, South-Kivu, Congo - kab_022012_11.5m | ecosystem: Environmental > Aquatic > Freshwater > Lake | place: Democratic Republic of the Congo...
ATGCCATTCAGCTCAATCCCGATGGGACGATGAAGGTTGGAAAGGTAACTGACAAGCGTGATAACGGTGGAAGTAGCGGTTGCGCCAGCCATTCTCGGTCGAGGTCACTAATTCAATCAATTAATTGGGAGCCGACCAACAGAGCTCTGCCCGAAAATGGAGTAATATTTGTGGCCGATAATCTTTGGGTGTGGGGGACGGTGACTTCCCGGCTGACAATTGGTACCGGCCGTCTGCCTGACAACGCTAGCACCGACACCAGCATTTTCTTGCAAAATGATATCAACTACTCAGTCAAGGACGGAACTGTGGCTTTGGGGCTTATCTCTCAGCAGGATATTATTGTCAACTCGGACTCCGAGAACGATCTCAATATCGATGCCTACCTTTTAGCCCAGAAAGGAAAAGTATTTCGCCCCTATTATTCGGGCAATTTGAAAAATAGCATTAGTATTTACGGTGGAGTGTCGAGTGGTAGCTGGTGGACTTGGAGCTGGGTATCTGGCTCGACGGTGGTCTCCGGTTACAGAAACACCAGCCACACTTATGATACGCATCTGACATTCGATCCACCCCCTTCTTTTCCGGAAACTGGCTCATTTGCCATCCTATCTTGGCAGGAGGAGCCGGTGTTCTAGCTAAGCCGTAGCCAGCTGTATAACCAATTGCCGAAGGTGTCGGTGTAACCGTAATGTTTTCCAGCAATTGTTAGCCCGGCCAACAAAATTGCCACAATCAAAACAGCAAAAGTAGTTTGGCGTAGCTCTCTCTGCCAGGAGTAATCAAGTGCCAAAACAGGAGCGCTACTATTTTGGCTAACAGGAGAGTCGGCGGAGGATTTTTCTGGAGAAGAGACCGCAGCTGTAAGCTCTGAAGTACCCTTACTCTCCAACCGCTGTAGCTGGGTGCGACGGGCGGCGAGACGACGACGATGTTTTTTGCTCATGGTCAATATTCTAGCACGCCATCAGCCGATGGCAAGAAGATTGATTTTTTTGCCCAATATAAGTAAATTATAGTCAGTTAACGCTTCTGTTAACTGCGCGAGGGTAGTTCAGTGGTAGAACGTCTCCTTGCCAAGGAGAAGGTCGCGGGTTCAAGTCCCGTTCCTCGCTCAAGGACGGAAGATGGACGATAGAAGATAGAGAATAGAAGAAGGAAGCAAAAGACATAATCTGTATCTTAAGATCAGAGTGTCTCAAACCTCTACTTTCTATCCTCCATCTTCCATTCTCCATCATCTGATATGGCCGGGTGCCCGAGTAGTTAGGGAAAGGTCTGCAAAACCTTTTTACGGGGGTGCAAATCCCCCTCCGGCCTCAAAGCTAGTATGAGAAAGGATTTGCACGGGCCTGGATCAAAATCTTCCGGAGGATGATTTTAACCAAGCCCAGGGCCGAAGGCCAAATTCCCCTCCGGCCTCAAGGCTAGTATGAGAAATGATTTGCACTCCGCTCGGTACTCAATACTTCAACAAGGGCAGTGACTTTTCCCATGGGGCATTGACTCCTTCTGTAAAAAATGGGAAGCTGTATAAAGCATGGCTGATGTTTTGTCAGTTTGCCAACTAATTTCAGCAGTCGTATTGATTGTAGTTATTCTCCTCCAACACAGAGGTACGGGTTTGGGAGGAGCTTTTGGAGGACAGGATTTGTCATACCGCAGTAGACGGGGGGTTGAGGTGTTGCTTTGGCGAGCAACGATTCTTTTTGCGGCTATTTTTCTGGTTTCCGCTCTAGCGCGGCTTTTTCTGTGAAGTAATTCATTATGCAACGCTTGGCTAATTTTTCTCCTAGGTTTATTTGGCAAAGATTACTTCAGCTCTTGGACCATTATGAGAAGGCCCTGTTGGCTCTTTTGGCGGTGGTGATTGTTGTCTCTGGCCAGTACTGGTTTCGCCAGTTCACTGTCTCCAATCAACCGGCGGTAGGTGGCACTTTGGTGGTTGGCGTGCTAGGCGGGCAGGATGAGATGGGGCAGGCGGCGCTTCGCCTGACCAAAGCGGGGCTGTTTCGAATTGATAATAACGGCGAGCTGCAGAATCAGCTCATCTCTGATTGGAGCAAAGATGAGACGGCCACAGAATTTCGCTTTCATTTGCTCGCTGGTGTTAGCCCTGACACGATTATTCGGGAAATAAATAACAACGCCAGTTTATTAGGTGCGCCGACGGTAGCGTTAGAGGAAGGTGAACTGGTTGTTAGAAACTTGGAATCAAGCCCTTCTTTACCGATATTGCTAGCTCAGCCAATTTTTAGCTACGGACCCTATAAAATCCAGAAAACAACAGGGAAGATGACGGTACTGTCTCGCCAGCCCCAAGACTGGGCAAAGCCCTCATATATAAATAAAATTATTTTGCAGTCTTTTGTTGATGAGGACACACTAGCCCAAGCATTTGCCAAGGGAAAGGTGGATGTTTTTTCCAACGGAATTGAGCCGAGTTTGCCAAATGGGGCAACTAGCCAGTCGCTGAAGTTTCCCCAATACAATGCGGTGATATTTAATATCAATAAAACACCGTTTCGTGATCAGACCACCAGATTGGGGCTGATCAACGACCAGCAGGTAAAGGCCATCTCTTTTTCTCTAACTTTTCCAGACAGTGAACCACAGAAGAACTTAGCCCAACAGCTGAAAGAGAAATGGGAAAAGTTGGGAGCAAGTGTTGAGTTGCGCCCTGCTTCGCCAGAAGATATTCGAACAAAAATCGCAACCACGCGCGATTTTCAAGCTCTCTTGAGCGGGGTTGATTACGGCACCGAGCTGGATCCCTACTATATTTGGCATTCCTCACAAATTAGGCCTCCGGGAAATAATTTATCAGGTATAAAAAGTGCTGATGTTGACGGAATTATTAATTCAATTATAACTTCTTACAACATTAGCAACCGTTACGAGTTGATCGCCCAGCTACACACCCAGCTAGAAAAAGAGGGGGCAGCCCAGTTTCTTGATCAAAAGAGTGTTCAGCTTTATGTTGCTCGCAAAGTAAGCGTTTCAAACATTTGGGGAATTAAAGAAACTATTGATTTTATTGCTCGCGTCAGAGACTGGTCGATCAAGTGATTTTGATTGGTTTAGGGGTAAGATTTTGCTAAGATATGCTTAAGCGTGCGTGGCGGAATGGTAGACGCGCTAGCTTCAGGAGCTAGTGAGCGCAAGCTCGTGGAGGTTCAAGTCCTCTCGCGCGCACCAGTTCCTTCTTTGCCTGGGTGGTGAAATCGGTATACACGCTACCTTGAGGTGGTAGTGGGCGCAAGCTCGTGGAGGTTCAAGTCCTCTCCCAGGCACTAACAAAAGTGACAATTAACAGTCAACAATTAACTATTGACAAGCGGACAAAAGACAGAAGCGAGTGAGCTGTTTCACTCGCGTAGGGGCTTGAAGGGTGAGTCTCTGTCTTTAGACAGGCGAGACTCGGATCAAGTTCTTTCCCAAGCACATTGTTGGTGAAATGGGGCCTCTCTGATACACTGCAAATATGAGTCGAATGGCGAAAATATGGGTTTGGATAACAGTTGTTGTTTTTGGCGTGGTCGTTTTACTCTATTCATTTGGGCCATCATTGTTTGCCAGTATTGCCTATCCTCTACCCCCTCAATATCAGAAAGCTGTGGCAACTTCATCAGAAGAGTTTGGTATTAGCCCAAATTTTCTCTGTGGCTTAATTATGGTAGAGAGCGGCTGGAAAGAAACGGCCCGCTCCCACGCTGGGGCGGTCGGCATGACGCAGTTTATGCCCTCAACAGCTATCGCCGTCGCCGAGCGATTGGGGATAAGCGACTTTTCTCCCTCTGATCTGACGACCGATCCCGAGCTGGCGATCCGTTTTGGTGCTTATTATCTAAATGATGTAGTCCGCCGTAATGGAGGCGATAAAACCCTCGGGCTTATAGCCTATAATGGGGGGCAAGGGGCGGTGATGGCCTATCAGCGCGGCTATCCAGTATCGGGAACGGTTGGCTATGTGCAAAAAGTGCTGGCAATTGAGAGGGTCTATGACAGCATCTACGGCTTGTGGTGGAAAAAAGTGGATTTTTCCGCTACCAATCCTAATACATTCACTATCCAGCCGAAGTCGCCCGGTGAGCTTGTTGGCACTATCTCGGTGCGCGATTTTTGGAAAACACTATTAAACAGCGCGCCGGCTAGTGATGGCCAGAAAAACCTCAATAACTTTTGGCAGAATCTTCTTTTAACCAAATAAAGAGATGTCCCAGCTAACGCGTGCTGATTTAATAGAAAAATTTCGCCGTTTCTTTGCTTTAAAAAGACATACTTGGCTACCCAGCGCCTCATTGTTGCCAGAAAACGACCCGACCGTGCTTTTTACTACTGCCGGCATGCATCCGTTGGTTCCGTATCTGATGGGCGAGAAACATCCAGCCGGGAAACGCCTTGCCAATGTGCAGAAGTGTCTACGAACTGATGATATCGATGAAGTCGGAGATAAAATTCATCACACATTTTTTGAGATGTTGGGAAACTGGTCTTTGGGTGACTATGGTAAAAAAGAAGCGATTAGCTGGAGCTGGGAATTTTTGAGTGGACCTAAGTGGTTGGGATTGGATAAAAATCGGCTGGCCGTGTCTATTTTTCGCGGCGATGACAGCGCTCCTTCGGACGAAGAGTCAGCCACTTTCTGGCGGAGTCTGGGCTTAACTGATAAGAGAATCGCTCGACTGGGGAAAAAGGAAAACTGGTGGGGCCCAGTCGGAGCAACTGGTCCCTGCGGACCAGATACGGAAATGTTTTATTGGACTGGCGAAACGGCACCTCCAGTCGCTTTCGATTCAAAGGACGAGCGTTGGGTAGAGATTTGGAACGATGTGTTTATGGTCTACGACAAAAAATCAACGGGCGAGATTGCCCCTCTGAAACAAAAAAATGTCGATACCGGTATGGGCCTAGTTCGTGTTTTAAGTGTGATTAATGATTTGGCCGATGACTACCTAACCGATCCGTTTTGGCCACTAATTAATAAAATCGGTCTGCTCTCTGGCCAGAGTTACCAGAAGAATACCGAAGCGTTTCGAGTAATTGCCGATCATCTTTGCGCGGCCACGATTGCGATTAGCGACGGTATTATTCCTTCGAACAAAGAACAGGGTTATATTATCCGTCGCCTGATTCGTCGAGCTATAATTAAGGGTTGGCAGATTGGACTGAAAGAAAATTTTACTGCCCGACTGGGCGAGCAGGTACGGGAAATTTACCAGGCGGAATACTCTATTGATCGGGCAGTGATTGAACGGCTAGAGCAAGAAGAGAAAAAGTTTCGTTTAACGTTAGCTCGCGGCTTGCGACTATTTAGTCGCCAATACAGCGAGCAATTTTCCGCTGTCAGGAAGAAACTAACTGGCAAAGAGCTTTTCGATTTATTCCAAACTTATGGCTTTCCTCTTGAGTTAAGCGTGGAGCTAGCCAAGCAGAAAAAAATTGCCCTGTCTCATCGGGCAGAAGAAGAATTTCGTCAGGAGCAGAGAAGACATCAAGACACCTCACGAACGGCAGCGGTTGGTCGATTTAAAGGCGGATTAGCCTCGGGTGGCGAGGTGGAGACAAAATACCACACGGCTACCCATCTTCTACTGGCCGCTTTACGCGAGAAGTTAGGAGAAAATATTAACCAGAAAGGAGCAAACATCACTGCCGAGCGGATGCGTTTTGACTTCTCTTATCCAGAAAAACTAACTGACGAACAGATCAAGTATTTAGAGGATCGAGTGAACTGGCTAATCAAGGCCGACTTGCCCGTGACCGTAGAAGAGATGCCGCTGGTGCAGGCCTTAAGGTCAAAAGCGACGGCGATTCCTGGTTTTAACTATCCGGAGCTGGTGAAAGTCTACACGATTGGCGGTTGTCTTTGGGTTGTTTCCAGAGAAATCTGCGGCGGCCCGCACGTAAAAAACACCGGTGAATTAGGACATTTTAGAATAATCAAGGAAGAATCTTCTTCACAGGGAATTCGGAGAATTAAAGCGGTTCTTAGTTAAGCCAAAAGCTGAATGTATCGGCTTTTGATTAGATAACAACTATCTGTTCGCGCGCGGTCGAAACAGGAAGGCGACAACCAACACCGCCACTAGGACGGCAAGCTGGCAAAGGAATTCCTCCATTACTCACCCAGCGAAATTATTAAGTAAATTATATATTAATCAATTGCTCTGGTCAACGAGGGCTGGTAGTCTAGAGTGGGATGGGATTATTTAATCGGCAGAAACAGCCAACCAATTGGGCGATCGCTCTGGATATAGGGACGGAGTTTGTCAAAACCCTTATCTTTGAGGTGGTTGAGGGAGAGGCAGCGATAAAGGGGGTTGGGCGGACCCGCCAGAAGCTAAGCGATATGCAGGGTGGTGGAGTGACTGATATTCATGGGGTAGCAGCCAACTGCGAAAAGGCAATTGAAGAAGCGGCCCAGCAGGCCAAATGCCTGCCGGATCGGGTGGTAGTTGGAATCGCCGGTGAGTTGGTGAAAGGAAAAACAATCACCGTGAAAAATATTCGCAAAAAGCCAGAGACCCAGATTGCCCTTAACGAGCTGCAAGAGATCGTCAATCAGGTTCAGGCCGAGGCCTTTAGTCAGGCCCGTAGCGAGCTGGCGATGGAAACGGGACAGGAAGAGATAGATATCCGTCTTATTAATGCCGCAGTCGTTTCGGTGCAAATTGACGGCTACAAAGTTTCCAATCCCCTCTCCTATCAAGGGAAGGAGTTGGCGGTTGGAGTCTATAACTCATTTGCCCCGATAATTCAGCTGGCGGCGCTGGAAACGATCGTCTCCGAGCTAGGGTTGGAGCTCTTAGCTATTACCGCCGAGCCGTACGCCGTCTCACGTTGCTTAAATGAAGAATCGACAGACTTTGCCGCAATTTTCATCGATATCGGCGGTGGCACGACTGATGTGGCGGTGGTGCGAAATGGTGGTGTCGAGGGGACGAAGATGTACGCCATCGGCGGACGGGCTTTTACTAAACGAGTGGGGACAGTTTTGGGCCTGCCGTTTACCCAAGCCGAGAAAGCTAAACTGGATTACACTTCGGGCGAGCTGGAGAAGGAAAAAAGCGAGAAAGTGCGCCACGCTCTCGAAAGCGATACAAAAGTCTGGCTCTCCGGGCTCCAAATTGTGCTGGAGGAATTCGGCGAGGGCGACCTGTTACCCTCAAAAATTCTTCTCTGCGGGGGAGGATCTAACCTGCCCGAGATAAAAACTGCCTTGTCTACTCAAGAATGGACTAAGGGCTTGCCTTTTGCCCGTCAACCGGAGGTCCATTTTATTCGACCGGAGGATGTGGCCAATATGTCAGACGAGACAAAATCGCTCAAGGATATTTCTGAGGTTACACCGATGGCCTTAACCAATGTTGCGCTTGATCTTGTTGGTCAAGGTAGCCCATTAGAGGTATTAATGAAGAGAGCGGTAACGGGATTAAAGCAATGAAAACGATTTATATCGAACCAGACGAGGAGATTATCTCCATAATCGAAAAGATTGGCCAGGAGTCGGCTGATGATTTGGCGATTGTAGCGCCTAACAATAGCGCCCTGTGTCAGAGTTTGGTGAATCTTAAGCTACTGGCCAAGGAAGCTAAAACAAAGCAGAAAAAAGTTGCCATAATTACCAAGGATAAAGTTGGCGAGCGCTTGGCTCGGCAAATTGGCTTATCTGTTTACAGTTCGCCTCCGCCGGCACCAGTGGCCGATCAGGGGAAACCGACCGAACCTGAAGCAAAAACGGCGACCACTGTAACGGAAACCCTGCCAGACGGGACGACTATTCACCGCTTTATGCCTCCGCAAATAAAAGAGCCAGAAGTTGGGGTAGAGACCTCCAAAGAGGAAACACCGCCATCCTTTGTGGCTTTGCCGGCGGAATCTCCAGAAGAGCCGTCACAGACTCAGCCCGAGGTTGCGGTTCAAGAAACGCCTCCGGAGCCCGAGTCTTCTTTGTTAGACAAACCGTCAGTCGAGCGACCAAAATCAGTCGAGCTTCCCCCCATCGTCACTACTCCCCACCGTGGCGGTGGCTGGCTCAAGAGCTGGTCGTGGCCTGTTATCCCTTGGAAGTCAGCTCTAATTGCCTCAATAATCATCATAATTTGCTCGGTAGTAGTATTTACTTTTCTGCCGAAGGCGACTGTAAAGCTCGACTTCCCAGCCACCTTGAAAAGCCAATCTATTACCCTAACGGTTAAAACTATTGATGGCATATCGGAGACGAGTATTCCCGGGGGGCTGTTGGAAACCGACAAATCAGGCGAGAAAGCAATTACCGCCACTGGGCAGAAGGATATCGGTACTAAGGCCACCGGCACAATTACTATCGTCAATAAATATCGAGATGGTAGTGGCGCTGGCAAGGATCAGTATTTTCCTGCCGGCACGCCAGCTACCGACAGTAAAACCAGTAAAGTCTTCTTACTTGATCGGGCCGTAACGGTGGGTAAGGTAACCTACAATCCAGTTAACGGCCAGCCAATTTACCAAAGCGTCAGTGTGGCGGTGACTGCCTCTGCTCCAGGAGAGGATTATAATATCGCTGCCTCCTCATTTTCTCTACAGGGCGAGTTAAGTAGCACGGAAGTTACTAGCTCGAGTGCTTTCAGTGGTGGCTCTTCTCGGCAGGTTACCGTTCTGTCCCAAGAAGACGTTGATAAAGCAGTAGCTGAATTAACTGAACAGCTCGCTGGTGAAGGCAAGGGTGAACTAACGGAGAAAGCGGCTAGCCAAACAGTTTTAGATGGCTCCGTTGTGCAAACTGTCACCACCCAGAAATTAGACCACGAAGTTGGTAGCCAGGTCGAACAAGCCAAGCTTGAGATGACAATTCACTTTGCGACTCTAGCCTTTGACCAGACCGAGGCCGAGCTCAAACTAACTCAAGCGATGGAGAAAGACATTGCGGAAAATGAGCAGCTTGTTATCCCAGACGATAAACCGATATCCCTTACTTATCAAACAGTGAATAGCGATAATACAGAAATGACAATCGAAGCAAAGGGGGAGGGTTTTGTGGCGCCACTTATTGACCGACAAGCTCTGGCCGGCCAGCTTAATGGCAAATCTGTGTCTGCCGCCCGTTCCCATCTGGGCCAAGCATATCCAAACGCTCGAGCTGAATTCAGCTTTTCGCCAACTTGGTGGCCGAAAATTTTGCCTTTACTCTCACATGCGATCAAGGTAGACTTAAGTTTCTATGAGACTGCTGGGGCTTGATATCGGCCAGAAAACTATTGGAGTGGCGGTCGGGGAAGCCCTGGCCAGTGAGCTGACGACTCTTCGCACAGGCAAAGAAAACTCGTTCTATGAGGGCCCGGAGAAACAACGAGCTCTTCAGGAGATTAAAAACTTAAAGAGTCAAGAAGAAGCAGAGGCAATTGTTGTCGGCTTACCTGTTAACGAAGATGGCGCCTTAACCGAAGAAGCAGCCAAAATAAAAGATTTCTCGCAGAGCTTGGCCCAAGAATGCGCTTGCCAGATTTTTTATGTCAATGAGACGCTGACCAGCTTTATGGCTCGAGATATTCTTGAGAGTGAAAGGGTCTCTGCGGCTCAAGCAGCCAAGCGAGAAGATCAGCTGGCGGCGCAGCTTATTCTTCAACAGTACTTAGAAGAAAATGCGTTGGCTTAAATTTGCCGCCCTAATCTTAGTTATTTCTTTTGTCCTATTTGGTACTGCCTTTATTTATTTGTTGGGCGCCAAGGACTCGGCCAATGAAGTTAAAGAGCTGGTGGAGATTGAGGTCGGTCAAACCCGTTCTGAGGTGGCGCAGCAACTAGCCAACAAAAATCTAATTCGTAGCGCTTATGCTTTCTTTCTTTACTCTCGTCTTTTGGGCGGTCGGCTGTTGCCAGGCACTTATGAGCTTTCTCCATCAATGTCAGCTTCAGTTATTGCAAATATGCTCGCGACGGGTTCAGTCAAACAGAAAAAAGTTACCATTATCGAAGGTTGGCGTATCAGCCAGATTGCTGATTACCTTAGCAAGGAAAAGCTGGATAAGACGGTGGATTTTGCCACAGTAGCAGGGCCGTATGAGGGCTATCTTTTTCCAGACACTTACGAAGTAAATATCGATATTACCTCTGAAGAGCTGGTTGAGAAGATGCGGAATAATTTTCACAAGAGAACGGAGGGGCTGAAGGTTACTCCAGAAACAGTTATTCTCGCGTCCATTGTTGAGCGAGAGGCGCAGAATGACACTGAGCGTGCTCAAATTGCCCAAGTCTATTTAAATCGCTTAAAGATCGGTATGAAGCTAGAGGCCGATCCGACTGTTCAGTATGCCAAAGGAAGTTGGGCGGCGCCCACAGTAGAGGATTATCACAACATTGGCTCCCCCTACAACACCTATCTGAACTCCGGATTGCCGCCCGGCCCAATCTGCAACCCGGGGTTGGCCAGTATCAAGGGCGTGCTATCGCCAGCCGATCATGACTATCTCTTCTTCTTCCATGCCAAGGGCGAGATTTACTTCTCTAAGACTCTGGCGGAACACCGGGCCAAGGTGAAGCAATATTACTAAATCGTCTTGGTTATTTCATTGTTGAATATAGAAGAGTATTGCTCTAGTATGCAAACACGATGCTAGGGGGATTTCTCAACTATCTGTCGGAAGATGTTGGTATAGACCTGGGAACTGCCAACACGTTAGTTTATGTAAAAAAACGAGGCATTGTCATAAACGAGCCGTCAATTGTGGCGGTCAACCAGCGTACCAAGCGAATACTTGCTATTGGTCAAGAAGCCCAAACTATGGTAGGGAAAACCCCTGCTCATATTGTTGCTCATCGGCCGTTGGTAGACGGAGTTGTTAGCGACTTTGAGGTAACCGAGCAGATGCTGAAGTACTTTATCGAACGAGTGCAGAAGGAACGCTTCGCCCTTATGCCCCGACCGCGAGTAGTGGTAGGAATTCCTCACGGCGTTACCGAAGTCGAGCGTCGGGCAGTAGAAGAAGCAACGCTAAGCGCCGGGGCGCGCCAGGCTTTTCTAATTGAGGAGCCAGTGGCGGCGGCAATTGGAGCTAGACTACCGATTCAAGAGCCGATGGCCAATATGATTGTCGATATCGGCGGTGGTACTACCGAGGTGGCAGTCATCTCGATGGGGGGCATCGTCACCTCCCGTTCTATTCGCACGGCTGGTGATGAGCTAAACCAAGATATTGTTGAGTTCGCGCGCAATAATTTCAACTTAGTTTTGGGAGAAAGAACGGCGGAGAAAATTAAAATTGAGATCGGTTCCGCTTATCCGCTCAATGAGACTATGGAACGGTCGATGCGTGGTCGAGATCTTGTTTCAGGTCTGCCGCGTGAGGTAATGGTTAATGATGAGCAGATTCGCTTCGCTATCAGCAAGTCTGTCGCCATAATAGTTAGCGCAGTGCGGGAGACTATGGAAGAGGTTCCTCCCGAGCTTGTCGCCGATATAATCGAGCGGGGAATCGTTCTTTCTGGCGGTGGAGCTCTCCTGCGGGGTCTAGACCAACTGATCGCCGAGCAGACTCAAACGAAAGTTTTTATCGCCGACGATCCTCTGACTTGTGTGGCGCGAGGTACAGGGGTAGTACTGGAAGATCTGGAAACTCTGGAGAGTGTACTCTTGAGCAGCGCCCTGAAATGAACATAGAAAAAAAGCTTTTCGTTGATGAAGTGAAGACCAGCAAGTCGTGGTCACTTGGTCGCTGGTTGAGGCGTTATCGGTTGTGGATGCTGGTGGTAATTGTTCTTATAATCATCTACGGTCAGACACCTTGGTCTAACAGTCCGCGAGACTTCATCCGCCGCTCTATTAGCTATCCGGCTCGCTACCTTTCTTCAACAACTGGCTATCTGGGCGATCTTTGGCGAGTTGTGCGCTCGATCAATCGTTTAGCCAAAGAAAACAACGCCCTGACACAAGAAAATAGTCACTTGCGGGGCGAGCTAGCCAATCTGCAAAGCGCCAAAACCGAAAATGATCAGCTACGCCAAGATCTCCATTTCCAATCGAGCCGGTCGGACTTGACGCTTCTGCCAGCCAATGTACTCGGCTTTTCTCCGTCTAGCTCGTTCCAAAATTTCATCATAAATCTTGGCGAAGCTGATGGCATTTCAGAGGGTCAAGCAGTTCTATTCTCCGGCTATCTAATCGGCAAGGTAAAGACGGTTTCTGCTCACACGGCTGATGTTTGGTTGATTACTAATCGCAATCTATTAGTGCCGGTCGTGCTCTCCAATAGCGGTGTGGTCGGGATCATGAGAGGGGGTATTCGGGGTTTAATTGTTGATAATATTCCGCTTGATATTAAAGTCGAAGCCAATGAACCAGTGGTCACATCCTCACTGGAGGGGCTGTACCCAGCCGGTGTGCCGATCGGGCAAGTGAAGGAAGTAGTCTCGGGCCAAGAGGAAATATTTCTGACACTACGGGTATCCTCACCTATTAAAGTAGGCAGCATGACAACAGTTTTTGTGATAAAGCAATGATAATTGGACAAGTTATCCTAGCGTATTTAGTTGTCGCTCTCTCTGTTGGGCCGATTGGCCATCAGCTGATTAGTTGGGGAGCCCCCGATCTAGCACTGGTAATTATTTGGTTGGCTGTGTGGTTTGAAGGGGAGGATGCCGGGTTTCGTTGGGCGGTAATTTTTGGGTTGATGATGGACGCCATATCTTTCTTGCCATTTGGCACCTATACCGCTTTATATCTGCTACTGGTCTTATTACTGCTAGTGTTAAGGAATCGTTATCTAACAGAGCTTGGCCCGATCCAGGCGCTGGCGGCTTTGGCTGGGGTGGCTATCTTGGAAGGGTTGCTCTTTGGGCTGATTGTTCGTGGTTGGGACTGGCCGTCGATCGGTCTTGCCCTGCTGATAGAGTTAGCCGTTGGTACTGCCAGCTACTTGATAATCACTAGTCGCTTTCACTTTTTTCAACGCTGGACTGGCCGGCTGCTAACACGATGAGGGGGTTTAAGAAGCGCCAGAGGGATTGGGAGGAAGGGCTATTTGAACCAGGTTGGGAGATCGCTCATGTTAAGGGCGAAGACAGCTACTTCCTGCCCCTCAGTGAGACTGAAGACTCAGCTCCTGAAGAAGATTCACCTCGCTCAGCTGTGCCTTTCGTGGTTGTCCGTCTGATTTTGGTGTTGGTTGTTGGTTCTTTATTGATGCGTCTAATCAGCTTGCAGATAACCCAGGCCCAGACAAATCGGTCTTTAGCAGAAGGAAACAGTGTACGAACTAGATTGGTACCGGCACCTCGTGGTTTGATATATGACCGTAGCGGAGTTGAACTGGTTAGAAATGTGCCAAATTTTTCTATTGTTCTGCATCTTGCCGATCTGCCTCGCAATAAGGAAGAGCGTGCCCAATTATTGGAAAAGATAGCCTCTGGTCTGGAGCGGTCAAAGGAAAATATTTTAGAGGCAGTCAATTACGCCAATGGGCAGGAGAGCGTTATTTTAGCTGATCGTATCTCTAGAGAAGAGGCCTTGAAATATGAGTTGCGTCTATCGGGGCTGGAGGCGGCGGAAATTATTAGATCTCCCGATCGGTCCTACTCTACTTTAGCTAGTTTAGGGCATTTCATCGGTTATATCGGTAAGACCACTTCGGAGGATTTATCCCAAGACAGCAGTTTACTTCCTACTGATCTTGTTGGCCGAGCGGGGCTGGAGAAAACCTACGACCAACAGCTACGCGGCCAACCCGGGCAAGAGATTTTAGAGACTAACTCAGTTGGTCGAACTGTTAGGGTAATCGGTGCTACGCCGGCTCGAGTTGGTGGCTCCTTAATCCTCGGCCTGGATAGCAGTCTACAAGAAGTGGCCGCTCGCGCTCTTAGAGAAGCAATAGACAAGAGTGGGGCAAAAAGCGGTGCATTGGTGGCTCTTGACCCGACTACTGGTGAGGTTCGCGCAATGGTAAGCGTTCCGGATTTCGACAACAATATCTTTGGGCCAAACGCCGATGCAACCGAACGGCAGAATCTCCTGTCTAACTCTGACTCACCTCTAGTTAACCGAGCCGTGTTAGGTCAGTACCCCTCCGGTTCAACGGTCAAACCATTTGTGGCCACGGGAGCTCTAGCGGAAGGGATAATTACCGTCCAGACGAAGATTGACACTTCGGCAGGAGAGATAGTAATCGGTGATTGGACATTTCGCGACTGGAAAAAACACGGTATTGCCGATGTGAAGCAAGCCATCGCCGAGAGTAATAATATCTTCTTCTACACTATTGGCGGCGGAAACGGGGGCATCAAAGGGTTGGGCGCCCAACGGCTGGCTGATTGGCTGAGCCGATTTGGTTTTGGCAAAACAACAGGCATCGATCTTCCATACGAAGCGGGCGGGCTAATTCCCACACCCCAGTGGAAGGAAGAGAATAAGCGCGAAGCTTGGTATCTTGGAGACACTTACAACTTATCGATTGGTCAGGGGGATCTGCTGATCACTCCGCTCCAGCTGGCCCGCGCCACGGCAGCGATCGCCAATGGTGGGCGCCTAATTGCACCGAGATTCATTCATAGCTTTCGGGCGGCCAATGGTGAAATTACTGAAGTTTCAACGACAACAATTACTGAGCAGGTTGCTAGTACCGAGGTAATTGAGACTGTTCGTCAGGGGATGCGGCAAGCGGTTTCTGCCGGTTCGGCCCGTTCTTTCTCCTCACTGGGCGTAACAGTGGCGGCAAAAACTGGTACGGCTCAATTTACTCCTTCAAAGGAAAAAACTCACTCTTGGTTCACCGCTTTTGCTCCATATGATAATCCTTCATTGGTGGTTAGTGTGATTGTTGCGGGGGGTGGTGAGGGGTATGTTGTGGCGGCGCCGGTGGCCAAAAATGTCATCGAGCAATATTTTAACTTACCACTGACGCCATTAGACCCTGTCGAGTAAAATTTGTAAGAAGATACAAAAATAACCCCAATATATCGCCATATTGTGCTAATTTTTGCTTGTCTTTTTGTGATAGTTGTATAAATTGGAATTATGGTTAATTTAAAACTATCTGCGGGAAGTGTCTTTCCACCGGTGCTTGCAACATATCTACACACCAGAATTAAAAAAGTAATTAGTCAACCCCTTGTATTAACGGATTGGCAGGGGCGCATAATTGTTGGCCGAGAAGACTTTCCGAAAGTACGTGGGTTCCAGTATAGCGCTACTCCAAGTCTGGACACCCTTACTGTTGGAGTCAAAGAACATCCAGAGCTGGTTGGTATTCCTTTGTATTGGGAAGATAAACCACTGGTGGTAGTTGTGACGCCTTTCAAGGAGAGCGAGCAGCAACTAAACGCCGCCATCAGTAGCCTGGCGGAGCTTCTGATACAGCAGTTTATCCAGGAACACCGACCGAAGCCAGACGCAATCGATCTGCTCTTTACCCGAATTGTTCACCGTCCTAGCACGATAGACAAGGAAGAGCTGGATTATCAGCTGGCCGCTCTTGGTTACCAGTCGGAGCTGGCTAGCTGTGCGTTTATTCTCGAGCTAGAGAACTTCAGCCACTCATACTTGGAAGATGCCGGTTCGTTAATTTTAGAGAAAGGAAACTTAATCGCCAATAAGAAGAAGGACATAGAAGCGGCGATAAACGGGTTCTTCACTAAAAACCAAAATAACCTGATCGGCTACGTTGGCAAAGATCATTTTCTGGTGATTAAAGATCTGTCACAGAATGATTTTGAGCGCTTTAAGTCGCTGCTAATTAGGCACCATAAAGAAGTCACCGGACCACTTTGCAATGTTAATATCAAGGAAGTGACAATCGGTCTGGGGACTCTGTCGGTCTCCTTGCGTGATCTAACTACTTCTGCCCAGACCGCCTGGCAGTCTTTAATGATCGGCCGGAAAGTCTTCGGGCCAGGCAAGGTTTACGCCTATGACCGCCTTGGCGTTTTGCCGGTTATTCTTGGGTCTCAAGCCGAGGAGAAGCGCTCTCTCGCTCATCGTCTGCTTGATGAATTACAGGAAGCCGATCTGATAGAAACGATGCAGGTATTTCTGGCCGCTGACTTGAATCTGACAAAAACCGCTGACAAACTTGCCGTTCACCGCAACACTATTATCTACCGACTCAACCGCATTGAGGATATTACTGGCAAAGATCCCCGGCGCTTACCCAATGCCCTTGAATTATATCTAGCCGATCTGTTCCTGCGCTACTATCAGGAGTCAAAAGTTTAGCCACGGACAAAAGACCGAGACGATTTGCTCGGACTTTTGCCGTTACCGCTTTGCCGATTTCTTACTCTTGCCTCTGTGCTCGATTGCTATCTGAACTTGGCGTCCACCTTCCTTATTGATTACTAACTCCTCGACTGCCACTACTAACTTGACTACTAACTAACGAACGATCCAGACCTAACACTACGACGCTTTGTTTGGAGCAATTCTAAGGAGCATCTTCCACTGACTGCTTATGGAGTATCGGATATTTTCGTACCCCAGTGGCAGTCGCATACTAACTCGTGCCTAGCAGTACAGCTAAGGTACTAACTTGACTCCAGCTTACAAGTTGGGCGTAACGATTCCAATAGACCAACTGCCCAAAATATGGGGTGCTTTACTCTTCCGGAAAAAGTCGTCGCCTAACCAGAACAACTAACTCATCTGGGGTATGATACGACTTAACTAAATAGTCAACAGCGCCTAAGGAGAGAGCAAGCTTCTTATCGTTGTTTGTTTGCTCACTACCGAGGTTTGTTAGGATAATAACCGGCACATCACGAGTGGCA
>Ga0172370_10005282_pt1 | contig 16723 bp, 16 predicted proteins | sample LakKiv5m_FD_114538 | JGI IMG/M metagenome (GOLD analysis project Ga0172370, IMG submission 114538) | Freshwater microbial communities from Kabuno Bay, South-Kivu, Congo - kab_022012_11.5m | ecosystem: Environmental > Aquatic > Freshwater > Lake | place: Democratic Republic of the Congo...
AGGATGCTGCTCGTCCATCGGTGTGTACTGCGGCTCGCCAAAGGTGGCGGCGGTCGACGAGAAGATGAACTTGTTCACCCCATGCGCACGCATCGCATCCAATAGGCCCAGCGTATAGGTGACGTTGTTTCGGTAGTACTTGTCGGGGTGCTGCACCGACTCGCCTACCTGGATGAAAGAGGCGAAGTGCATGACCGCATCAAAACCACGCGACAGCACAGCCTCCAACACAGCACGGTCGCCAAAGTTACCCTGCACAAATTCACCGCACAGCACCGCATCGAGGTGACCGCTGGACAGATCATCCAAGGTGGTGACGGTGCAGCACTGCTGGCCAAGCATCTTTACCATGTGAGAGCCGATGTAGCCAGCACCTCCGACAACGAGTATTTTCATTGCCCATCACTCGCTGAAATACAACGGTTCATGACCATGGTTTTCGATGAACTCATGACGTATTGTTTGCTCAATGGCTCGCCCTAGGGGAACGGGTGCTACAAAGCCTGTCGAATCTATGGCTGTGTTGTATACAGAATTGGCACAAAACTTTTTGACCCGGATAGAACTGATCGCTAACCGCTTGCCAGTGATTGCAGCTACCAGATCAAATCCCTTTCCGATCGCGTAACCCACAACGAACGGAAGCCTGAAGCTTATTTTCTCTCCTTGACCAAGGATCCTCTTCACTGATGCCACCAACTGGTTCATGGTGAAGTCTGGCTTATCTATGAAGTTATAGGTATGCACGCCAGGTTTAAATCTTATGGCGTGTTCAATGAATGCAGCAACGTTCTCAACATAGGCCATAGATTTGCGGTTTTCACCGTTGCCCACCATCACAAATTTGCCCGACGCAATTTGGCGCAACAGATTGTAGACATTGCCCCTATTCTGTTCGCCAAAGACCACAGTTGGTCGAATAATTACTAATGTACGCTCTTTTGGTGACTCTGCTTGCCAAGCCTTGAAAACCTGCTCAGCTTCGTACTTGGTGCGCCCATAGTCGTTAAAGGGAGAAATATTTCCAGACTCGTCTGTACCGATCGGTGCGAAACCATACACAGCAACGGTGCTGGTAAAGATAATTGTCCGCACACCTTTTTCACGTGCCACTGTGCAAATGTTTTTCGCGCCACCAACGTTGACTTCGTCATAAAGACTTATGGGCCGAACATCATCTCGATGTTCGGCAGCCAAGTTGACGAGCACAGATTCGTTGGAAATCGATATCCTAAGCTGTTCAACTGACCTGATGTCGCCCAATGTGACTAAATCCGGGTGCGCTTTACTCGGCGCCTTATCCGTAATTTGGACTACTAGTTGCTCTTGGCTCCTTAGCCGGCGGACTAAGCGAGTCCCGATGAACCCACTGCCGCCGATTACATTTATGGTCTGCATTTAACGTATCTCTTCTTTAATCGAAATAATCAGCCTCGGCAAACACCTTGCCTGCTGCGTCCTTGTTTGCAAGTTTGGGCTCACCATACACAGGCCACTGAACTCCCACAGTCGGGTCGCACCACAGCAGGCTCCGCTCGTGCTCGGGGTACCAGTAGTCGGTGGTTTTGTACAGAAACTCTGCCGACTCGCTTGTGACCACAAAGCCGTGGGCAAAACCTGGCGGCACCCACAGTTGGCGCTTATTGTCTGCCGACAGTTCAACGCCCACCCATTTGCCGAAGTTGGGTGACGAACGACGCAGGTCAACAGCCACGTCAAACACGGCACCTTGCGTCACCCGCACCAGCTTGCCTTGCGGATGCTGGATCTGGTAATGCAGACCACGCAGCACCCCGTTGCTGGACTTGCTGTGGTTGTCTTGAACGAAGTCCACGTTGAGGCCTGTGGCCTGCTGGAAATCCCGTTGGTTGAAGCTCTCAAAGAAGAAACCACGGTCATCACCGAAGACCTTGGGCTCCAGAATCAATACTTCTGGCAGCGCTATTGGAGTCACTGTGTAGGGCATGGCTCAGCTCACCTCAACAGGCTGAGCAGATACTGCCCGTAACCGTTCTTTTTCAACGGGTCTGCCAATGCTGACAGTTGCTCGGCGTTGATCCAGCCCTGGCGGAAGGCAATCTCTTCAGGGCAGGCCACTTGCAGACCCTGGCGCTTTTGTAGCGTGGCAATGAAGCTGGCGGCCTCTAGCAGGCTGTCGTGGGTGCCGGTGTCCAGCCAGGCGTAGCCCCGGCCCATGATCTCTACGTTCAACTGCCCCCGTTCCAGGTAGCGGCGGTTCACATCGGTGATTTCCAGCTCACCCCGGGCAGAAGGCTTGATGTCTGCCGCAATGTCACACACCTGCTGATCGTAAAAATATAGACCCGTGACAGCGTAGTTGCTCTTGGGCTGAGCCGGCTTCTCTTCAATGCTAATGGCGCGCTGTTGCGTATCAAACGCCACCACGCCGTAACGCTCCGGGTCCTGCACATGGTAGGCAAACACACTGGCACCGCTGGTGCGCTCATTGGCGCTATTCAGTTGCTTCACCAGGTCATGCCCGTAAAAGATGTTGTCACCCAGCACTAGGGCGCTGGGCTGGTTAGCCACAAACTCACGCCCAATGATGAAAGCTTGGGCCAGCCCGTCCGGGCTGGGCTGCACGGCGTACTGAATGTTCATCCCCCAGCGGAAACCGTCGCCCAACAGTTCAGCAAAACGTGGCGTGTCCTGCGGGGTGCTGATGAGCAGCACATCCCGAATGCCGCTAAGCATTAGCGTGCTCAGTGGGTAATACACCATGGGCTTGTCGTACACCGGCATGAGCTGCTTGCTCACGGCCTGGGTGACCGGGTAAAGCCGGGTGCCGGAGCCACCGGCCAAGATGATGCCTTTACGTGTCATGCGGCTGCTCCCTCATATTGTTTGGCCACCCATTCGCGGTATGCGCCACTTTGAACATTGGCTACCCACTCAGAGTTGTCAAGGTACCACTGCACCGTTTTACGGATGCCAGTCTCAAAGGTCTCGGCAGGCTTCCAGCCCAGCTCGCGCTCGATCTTGCGCGCGTCAATGGCGTAGCGCCGGTCGTGACCAGGACGATCTTGCACGTGCATAATTTGCGCTTTGTAACTGCTGCCATCGGCTTTGGGGCGCAGTTCATCGAGCAGCGCGCAGACGGTGTGCACGATCTCGATGTTGGGCTTTTCGTTCCAGCCACCGACGTTGTAGGTTTCGCCCAGCTGGCCGGCCTGGAGCACGCGGCGGATGGCGCTGCAGTGGTCTTTCACGTACAGCCAGTCGCGCACCTGCATGCCATCGCCATACACCGGCAGCGGTTTGCCGGCCAGGGCGTTGACGATCATGAGCGGGATGAGCTTTTCCGGGAAGTGGTAGGGCCCGTAGTTGTTGCTGCAGTTGGTGGTGAGCACCGGCAGGCCGTAGGTGTGGTGCCAGGCACGCACCAGGTGGTCAGACGCGGCCTTGCTCGCGCTGTAGGGGCTGTTGGGCTCGTAGGCGTTCGTCTCGGCAAACGGGGGGTCGTCTTTGGAGAGGCTGCCATACACCTCGTCGGTGCTGACGTGCAGGAAGCGGAAGGCGGTTTTGTCGGCATCTAGCAGCGCAGACCAGTAGGCGCGCACGGCTTCGAGCAGGCGGAAGGTGCCGACGATGTTGGTCTGGATGAAGTCTTCGGGGCCGTGGATGGAGCGGTCCACATGGCTTTCGGCGGCAAAGTGCAGCACGGCGCGGGGTTTATGTTCAGCCAGCAGGCGGTCCACCAGGGTGCGGTCGCCCAGGTCGCCTTGCACAAACACATGGCGGGCATCGCCCTGCAGGCTGGCCAGGTTTTCCAGGTTACCGGCGTAGGTGAGTTTGTCGAGGTTGATGATGAGTTCGTCACACTGGGCTAGCCAGTCGAGCACGAAGTTGCTCCCAATGAAGCCGGCGCCGCCAGTAATAAATATCATAGGTTACCCCGATTAATGAATAATTGATCACGCTGAAGCACGAAGAAGCCTTTCGTAAATCCAACCACGAATTACCGATGGCAACAAAAAAACAGTGGCACGGCTAAGTCCCTGCAATAGGGCCGCCAAGGGTGATTTAAGTCCAGTACGAACCAAATGACGTTGTAGCGATACTTCTGCGAGTGCATAGCGTAATCCGCCGCGCCGCCGGTACATATCTTTGCCGGCGGTAGCCAGTACTAAGACATCGGGTAAGTTAAGTACACGGGCACCAGAGGCGAGCATCTGTGCCCAGAGTGCATAGTCTTCCTTCAGATGAATGTCGGGGTAGCCACCGCAGCGCAAGGCCAACTCGGTCCGGTATGCCACCGTCATGTGATTAAAAGGATTGCGATACGCGGCATAATGCAGAATCTCTGCGTGTCGTTCGACTGTACGGCGCACGGCTAGTTGCTTGCCATCTGGCTCAACCTCCTGTATGGCACCACCTACTAGATCGACAGAATTCTCACTCTGCATCACTGCGGCCTGCAGAGCAAATCGATCTGGGACGTTGTAGTCGTCGGCATCCGCCCGTACCACCCATTTCGTGTGGACCTGCATCAGTCCTGCATTGAGCGCACGCGCCAGACCGACGTTGGCCGGGAGATACAACACCTCTATGCCATACTCGGCCTGCTGAAGCATGATCGCGTTGTGCAATGCCTCTGGTACAGGACCGTCCACAACTAAAACAAAAGCGTCGGGAAGTAAAGTGTTCGCATACACACTTTTTACTGCACGCTCAAATAACACAAGATCGTCTTTTTGATAGACGGCCATCAGCACAGTAAAACCACCCGGAAAGCCAGATGGCCGTACACCATCTAACACAGTATTGATCATATTCGCTCCCAGCCCTCTGGGATGAGGTCACGGGTATCTCTTCCGTCTGCAAACCAACGAGCTGGCGCGATAACCATCTTATCCGGTCTTGGGTTGAGCCATGCCCCCCACCAGCTGAAAGAACTGTTAGCAATGATATGGTGGTGGCACATAGACATCAGCCGCATGTCGTTATAGCTATCCATACCCTTGTTGTGGTCCACCAGCACCAATCCGGGATAGCGCGGCTGCAGCACCTGCGACACCCACTGGGGATCGTCAGAAAACGCAAACAGGCGGGCGCCCGGACATCTTTGCAGCAGCGTCCCAATTGCCATATGGTAGTAGTCGGGGGGGCAGATGCCATGAACGGAAAGTGTTTTGGGGTTACTGACGTAATCACCGCGGCGTATGTGTATACTAATTGCAGGGCCTTGAAGAATGGCATGAGCCATCTGCAAATTGGCACCCTGCAGATCCTCCTTGAAAGAAAAATCAGTGCGAATTCGCGCCGCTTGTCCGGAAAAATGACGCTCGCTCTGCCAATAGCCATGCAGGTAGCCGCCCTGCCTTAAACGCTCGTAGAAGGCGGGCCAATACATAAAATGGGACTCTCCGAGAAAGCGCCTGCCGGCAAGCCATGAGTAGGGCCTTTTGGCCAGCGCACGGCGCACAACCGGCAGCGACCTCCCCCAACCCACCAGCCGCGCGAGATCCTGATAGCTGGCAATTTCCAGCCTAAGGCCGAATACACTTTCGAGCTCAAACCCGTTGTGTGCGTTGTATGTGTCAAAAGTATCCGTGGTGAATTTCAGCGGTGCGTTCAGGTTAAGCGAAAGCGCACGGGCACATGCATACTGGAACATCTGGTTCCCAAGACCACCAACGAGATTACATATGATCATTTTTTTATTTCCGTTGAGAACGGAAGTCGGTAATAGGAACCGCTCGAGAAAGATAAGCAACCCAGTAGTACAGGCGGGTGATAACGCGCATCGATACCCAAGCTAAACTTTCCAGAGCATTCAAGATCCAATGTGACTTTGGAGCCAGCCAGACACTGGCATCGGGATATTTCTCAAGAAGGTACGACCTTTCTTGGGTTTCAATCAAACTAACGTCTTCTCTAATAGATGCCGTAATTGAATCCTCGCGACCGATCACAGAGCCAATCTTTAATTCTTTTGAAACACGCCATCGATTTGTTTTTCTTCGGAGTCGAACATAAGCATCAACATCAACTAGCCATTTCAAATTAACATCAAATCGAGGGTACAAATCGCGACGGACGATGAGGCAAGATGTAGGACCAATGACGTTACGTCGATACAAATAGAATGGAATATAGCGAATTACAAACGAACGAAACCATCGTGGCAAATGTGGTCGGAGATGCTTTGATTTATAATCGCAGAGCAGGCAATCCGCGACAATAACATCCAATTCTCTCTCTCTACTAATAATATTGTTTATGGATTCGAAGAATTCACCATTAATCAAAAACTCATCGTGATGCAACAAAAGTACGTATTCCCCGTTAGCAGAATCAATTAAAGCGTTCCAATTTGGTATTGCACCAAGCGAAGGAAGATTACGACTATAAATTATATTGGCAGCCGTAATCTGTTTGTGACTTGATACTATTCGCTCAATCCGGTCATCGCAAGAGTCGTCAAATATAATCAGCTCGACAGGGAAACGAACCATGTCTCGAATTGAAACTAATATTCTCTCAATTCCTGACGGATAGTTATAGGCTGGAATTAGAATACTCAGAAGCATTTAATTATTTTTTTGGTGACAATGAGAATTGAGAAATAATGATAGAAATAGATCTTCGAATTTCAATGCGAATGAATATCTTTTAAGGATATGCAAAGCAAAACAAATATAAAAGTAACTAAAACAGAACCGTAAGCAGTTCCATAAAATGAGTCAACAAACATGACAGAAGCCATAACTGAAGAAGCAAAGACTTGATGGTTTTTACCAGCTGTGCTTGAATACACGCTATCAGCCTGAATCATTATTATAGAAAGAACCAAAATTGTAATTACAGCGGGCAGAATTCCATAGTCTAGCGCAACCTGTAAATGCATTGACTCGGCTATTCCGTAATCAATAATTGTATCCGCACTCATCACATCGAAACTACCACTTAAAAAAGTATGCGTTCCAAATAAAGGGTTTTCGTATATATTCCTTATCGCATTGTCCCAAGCCAACAAACGCAGAAAATTACCACTTTCATCCACTGCAATAAGCCCACTCAAGGCGGTTATAATAAACACGATCGCAATAAATGTTATATATACAATCAACTTAGCATAAAATCGAAATGATTGCACATGAAGAAAATAAATTACACCTAAAAGTATTAGAATTAACGGAGACCTAAATGTTCCATTTATGGCTAAAGCAATCACCGAGAGGTAAATTATTTTTTTATTAGAAAGATAAATCCCAGCAATCATTCCCAATAAAGATATATTCACACTGTAAAATGGATGACCCATAACCCCGCCCATTCGAGGCAAGATATCATCGGGTCTAGCACCCACGGCGCGACCTAGTGGATCGACACCAAACAATAGAGTTGTAAAATTAAACACAATATCAACGAAAAATAATGACACAACTAGAAGAAGAGTATTCTTCAAAAAATCAGAATTAACGCGAACAAATAAAAATAACAAAATAATAACATCTGATGAAATATTCGCTAGCGAATGGTAAAAAGTCCTGTCGGATAAAACGATGTCGACGCCAATAATCCAAACCGCTTTTAAGGCCAATAAATAGGGTATAACTGCATATCGGCCTCTTGGTATGGCATTAAAATGAACAAATAGGGAATAAATTAGAATAAAAATTAAACCGGCCGTCAGATTAAGTGCTGACGCCAAGAGAAGCAAGCCAAATACAAATCCCTTATTCAATTTTAAAATGGACATTGGCCTTGAATGAATTTAAATTTACTAGATGAGTTGATAAAAATCAACAAATACTTTTCAAAAGCTACCCGAAATATTTTAGCGCGAGAGCACACACGCGAATAAAGGCTCCTCGCCTGAGCTTTTTCACCGTATCTAATTCTTTAGGTAGGTTTTCGGCACAGCCAAGAGCAAGTTTATCAAGCTCGTCATTTGTAAGCAACATACTCATTTTTTTTGATTCTATGAGATTTGACGACCATATTGAAATTAATGAGCGCTCAACAAAATGAGATTCACAAGAAAACTGAGCATGAGAAACGAAATTTCTTAAGTTTAAATAAAAATTTTTCGATCTTAGTAAAATATGCTCACGCGGAACAAGGTAGTTTGCGCCGGGTGCGAAGCGAAGATAATCGGGACGGCGCCCTGCATCAAAAATAAAACTGTAATATGAATCAAAATTATGAAAGTAACGTCTATCATACCTACTGACATACCAGCTATTGTTTAACTCCAGATATCCCCCATCACTAGAAACGACTGACGCAGGAAATGAAATTCGGTCCCAGAGCCCGGGCTCCTCGATAGGCGTGAATATCTGCCGGTCACACAAGGCTTCAAATGATTTGCGAGACACATGTCGTTCGAAAACATTGTTCTTGCAGAAAACAATGAGTTCCGGCAGTGAATCGTAATGCTCAATGATATAACTCAGATAACTGTATATGTTGTATCCGACATTTGGAATCTGTATAACGTTTGTCGGTGCATTTGCGGGTAATGCCCCCTTGGCGTAAATAACATAGTTGCTTCCGCAAATACTCTCAACCCATGAAATATCACCCTCAAAATATGAGATGCAAAAAAAAGGTTTCGCCATTTCCTATCCAAAGTGCCTAGGGAAAAACAATGAGAGTGCTTGCTTGGCCTTGCGCCGAAGCGCCATGGGCAAGAACCGTTTGATTCCAGGTTTTTGGACCTGCTCTAGCGTGGTTCGAACAAAATAATTTGCATCGTACTCAGCCGCGGTCCCCTCGCACTCTGGACGGCATTCCTCGTGCGTAGAGAGCCGACCATCGGGCGACTGCCAAAGCCAAGATTCATAAAGGTTAGCGGGCGAGGCCCAGCGCCTGTAGGGATTCGCGTACCGTGCCCAATATTTTGGGGCGATGACCATCTTACTGTTCCCACCCGTCTTCACCGGGAAATAGGCAAAGCTTGAGTTGGAAATAATTAAAAATTTTGCGTTATATAGACTCGCGTAGCAGTCGCCGACGCCTCCATGCAATACGTCAAATCCGGGAAACATTGCACGTGCGTAGCGTGCATCATCGGTCACTACCAAGAACTTGTGCACATTCGCAATACGCTTCATGTTCTCAATCGCGTTCTTCCAGTACGACTCGGGAAGGATGAAATTTTTATGCCTCTTGTATTCACCACCACGCAGGTTGATGATGCAGGTGTCGTCTGGAACAAGATTCTTCGCCTTCAGACCTTCATCGAGAATGAAATATTTTTTAGGTCGATCCAAGTCGCCAAAAAAATATCTTTCACTCTGAAACAGCCCGTCGAGCTTGTTCGTCTCACGCAGTGCCAGAACTCGAGAGTCGAATCCAGAAGAGATGTAATCGAGGTTTCGGTCATAAAAAATGGCCTCGTGAAAGCTGTTCCAGCCCCCACGCTCTAACACAGCGGCAGCTTCTTCCTCTGAAACTCCAACCTGATGGTCAATATGCAGGAAACCATTTCCCTTGAACCGCTCCGCTCCTAGCAAGACAAATGGTAAGTCGAGGCGTTCGGCGATGCTGCGCGAGGCTGCATACACCCAGAGCTGGTTTCCCAAGCCTTGTCCATCATACAGTTCAGTAATGATCATGACTTGATCAGGCTTTCAAATCTCTGCCTGTTCGCTAGAAGATAGGACGGAAATTCGTGGTCGAGTTTGACGGTTCTAAACTGACGACCGGTGTTGAAAATATCGTCATTGTTTTCGATTTTCCTTTGGATTCGCTGCGGGAACACTTTATCCAGGAACTGCAAGAAAAATTTACTTCGCCTTCCCTGATACGAGTAGGCAGCCAGCTTTTCGCGCACACGCTGCTGACCACCCAGAAAGCTAAAATGCCATCCCCCATTTTCCACGACAGGGCCAGGTTGCTCCGAGCGGTTCTCTAAGTGGTAACGCATCAGGTCGACGCTCCGCCCCTTAAGCGTCGCAAAATCACATATGCGTGTTCCGAACCACTCATTACTGCAGACCACGTTGAAGTAGTACATATACCACTTCTGGCAAAGGTTATAAATGGTGCCAGGAATAAAGGAGTCGATAACCTGTAGTACCGCCGCCGGATTCGGCAACTCATCCAGGTCGCTTATCATAATAAGGTCATCGGGTTGTGCTATACCGAGCAACCCATTGATAACTGAGTCTCTTTGGTAGACCTCGCGCTGGAAATCAAGGCTCAACTTCGATAGTGGTATGCCGCCGCTCTTGTGCGGATAACTCACGTCCCGTTGTGTGAAGTACTCGTTGGGCGGCTTAAACGATTCGAAACTACTAGGAGTTTTCTCGATCACGTTGTGTATGATTTTTGCTTCGAATTTCTTGTATCGCTCCTTGTTCTCAGAGTAATACAATGGTTTAGGCTTGCCCGAAAAAGTTACCCTAGCTTCAGTAATAACAAAATGATCAACAAGATCTCCTAGCGTGTGTAGCCGAAGCTCAAGCAACTCTAGCTCATTGTAAAATAGAAACGTATCATAGATTTTCAACTATTTTCTCCCTTAAATCTTCCAACGAAAGTCGATATATTGAACTAAAATACAAACTGATTAATTTCAAAAAGACAAGTTAAGGACTGGCTGTCGCTTAATGTGAGTAAGGTCGATGAAACGGTAATTTTTGTTAACGGACTCATGGATTGGAATAGCACCAGATCGAGTTACTTTGTCAGCACTTGCTCCCGATACATTTTTTAAGGCGTGGCTTCCAAGCCCTCTGTAGCTTTTTTGGTAAGGGCTCTAACTCAATAAGCTAGTTATTACATGAAAAGTAATAACTAAATGTAATTTCTCTAACACTCTATACATGAAAAATTTTCGAAACTTTTCAACAAATTAATCTTATTTTAGCTTGAACATTCCTGTCAACGTAAAAGATATTATATTCTACTCCGGTTTTTTGAGCAATTTTAGTAAGTGCCTTGGAGGCGTTGTCTACAATTACTAGATCCGCACCTACAGCCTCTTTTTTCCAAAGAGGATTATTCTCATCTTTTCTATATAGAGATCAAGATTAAGCTCCAGTAAATTCATTCGTCTTCATTTTTTCTAGGAGTTGCAATTATAAGATACTGCACTACTGAGCAATGCCCAAGTCTACCGAAAGACAACCATTTAAGGAGTTTATGTTTAGCTCCACAACTTGCATTTGTCCCCACAATCTTCGCTTGATATCCAGAATCACTAAATAAGCTCAAGATAGTTGACCGAGTAAAGAACCGAAGATGTGTCCTATCTAATATCCCGCACTCTTCGTATGCAAATGTGTCAGTCAATAATTTTCGTATCACCGAAATGTGCGCCACATTAGGAATGCTCGCAACAATCACTCCGCTAGGAGACAGCATTGTCTTCATACGATTGAGCATAGTCCAAGGATCTTTCATGTGCTCTAAGACATCACCGCATAAAATACAGTCGAACTCTGCCCAAGGTAATTCTTGTACCTCAAGGTCTGCACAAATCACTCCGTCTAACACTTCTGCAGCCATCGCTGCTGCCTCTGAGTCGATCTCTACGCCGTAAACCTCAATGCCTTGTTGCTTGCACAAACGCCCTGTATGTCCCGGTCCACAGCCTACATCTAATAATTTCTTTGTGCTTGGTGGTACAAATTTAATTAAGTCTTGACGATGGTTGCTATAGTAATCCAAGATTTTTCCTTTCTGAGTTGATTTGATTATTAAAAAGTTAAAGATACGGGGTTGAATTTATTAATTTATTATTGAATCAGGCTGGCTCTTTAAATTTTTGAATAAAGAACCCTATAAAGGATCGAAGATTTTAGATTGCATTCACTAGATTCCAGAGAATTTTGCAGCAAATGTCTTACCATAAGACCAAGTAAAGTCAATTCAGTAATTAAAAATACAATAGACGCACCTGCGTGCGAGTATTTTTCTGTAAGGGGCCACATCAAGGCAAGATGCAAAATGGCTACGTAGACTATTATTTTGCTATAAAACTGCTCGAATCCAAGAGGAAGCATAATATATGTAGAAAGAACCGAATTACAAAATGTCAAGATAGTTACGAGCATTAATATTCTCAAGGTGTTTGTTGCTTCAATCGCCGCAGTTCCAAAAATCGTAGTTAAAATTTCAGAACTGAATATACCTACTAATGCAGCTAAAGTAGCCGCAACAATTAAAAGATATGACCCAAGCCTCCTTACAGTACTTAGTGCTTTATCTTGAGATTTTGAAAACTCTTCAGATATCTTCGGATATGCGACCATTGATACTGGTGTAAGAATACTTTGTAGGCCTTGCCTAATCTTATCTGCTATTAGATATATTCCAAGAGTATGTGCCCCTGCGATGGAATTTATAATAATTGGCGTTAATAATGCAGTTGAGCTTCCGGCAGCAGATGACTTGAAAAGGGGGAAAGCACTAATCACCTCCGCCTTAATCCTTATTAAATTTGGAATTTGGAATATAATATATCTTTCTTTTGTCGCCACCCATACGCAAAGCATTCCCGTAAAAACATATGGAATAACATTCAGAAACATTGCCGTATTTAAATCAGACTCCTCTTTAATTAGTAAAAATATTACTGGAAGCATCAATATTTTCGGAATAATAGTTAAAATCAACCATTTTTCGGCGGCATGTCGACCCAAGAAAAGCCAAGTAGGCGTCAACGCTTGACCAAAAGCTAATAAAAACCCAATATATATTAGATTTTCTAATTGCTTTTGGATTTCTAATACATGCATCACCATAGAAATGAATATTGCACCTAGAAGAAAAGTTAAGAATTTTACGGTTGTTATGTCTGCAAAAAGCTGACTTCCGTCTATTAATTTATTGTCGCTTTTGGCAATTTTTCTCGCTGCTATCAATTGGAAGCCATAATCAACTATTAACTGAAAGATCTGCGTTACTGCTAGAGCTGCGCCAATGTACCCGTAACCACTAACGCCTAGTTTACTGACATACCAAGGAATTGTTATGAACGGTATACCTACGTTAATTATTTGCAATAATCCGTTTTGCGATATTTTTTTTAACATAAACTAATTAGTTTTAATTTTTAGGCATTATTTTCGTTTAATTGTTGTTTATTTTTTATACATTAAGTTATTACCGTATCTATTCGATAGCAACTTTTACACCGAAGCCATTTTTCTTTAGAAAAGCAAGTTTTCTTGCTTCTTCCAGGTCACTTGCCATCATTTCTTTGCACATCTGCTGGACTGTGATTTCAGGAGTCCAACCGAGTTTCTGTTTGGCCTTCGTTGGATCTCCTAGCAGCGTTTCCACCTCTGTTGGGCGGAAGTAGCGAGGGTCGATGCGAACAATGGTCTGTCCGACCTTTAGGGCCGGGCATTTATCGCATTTAATTTTTTCGACGATGGCGACTTCAGTAACACCTTGGCCTTCAAAGCGCAGGGTGATGCCCAGTTCTTGCGCGCTCCACTGGATGAACTGGCGCACGCTGTATTGAACGCCGGTGGCAATGACAAAGTCTTCAGGCTGCTCTTGTTGCAGCATAAGCCACTGCATGCGCACATAGTCTTTGGCATGGCCCCAGTCACGCAGGGCGTCGAGGTTGCCCATGTAGAGGCAATCTTCTAAGCCCTGGCTGATATTGGCTAGGCCTCGGGTAATTTTGCGGGTGACAAAGGTTTCGCCCCGGCGCGGGCTCTCGTGGTTGAACAGAATGCCGTTGCAGGCGTACATACCGTAGGCCTCGCGGTAGTTCACCACAATCCAGTAGGCGTAGAGCTTGGCGGCGGCGTAGGGGCTACGGGGGTAGAAGGGGGTTGTTTCCTTTTGCGGGATCTCTTGCACCAGGCCGAAGAGTTCGGAGGTTGAGGCCTGGTAAAAGCGGGTCTTCTTTTCCAGTCCGAGGATGCGGATGGCTTCGAGAAGTCGCAGGGTGCCCATACCGACCACGTCGGCAGTGTATTCAGGGCTTTCAAAGCTGACGGCGACATGACTTTGGGCGCCCAGGTTGTAGATTTCGTCGGGCTGGGTTTCTTGCACGATGCGCACCAGGTTGCTGGTGTCACTCAGGTCGCCGTAGAGCAACTTGAAGTTGGCATTGTCTATATGCGGATCTTGGTAAATATGGTCCACGCGCTGGGTGTTGAAGCTGCTGGCGCGGCGCTTGATACCGTGGACGATGTAACCTTTTTCAAGCAGAAACTCGGCGAGGTAGGAACCGTCTTGACCCGTGATGCCGGTGATGAGGGCTACTTTTGGGGTTGCATTGGGTGTTGTCATCATTTTTTCTCTATGTTTATGCGGCGTAATGGGCCAAAAAGTCTTCGTAAGCAGCTTTCAGACCTACTTCCAGTCCGACCTGTGCTTGCCAGCCCAATGCGTTAAGACGGGTGCTGTCCATGAGCTTGCGCGGCGCACCGTCTGGCTTAGTAGGGTCAGTGTGGATGGGGCCGGTGTAGCCCACGGTTAGAGCTACGGCTTGTGCCATTTCCAAGATGGTCACGTCTTCCCCACATCCCACGTTGATGTGGCTGAGCATGGGCTGGGTGTACTGGCTGTAGGTTGCTTGGGGCAAGTTCATGACGTGCACGCTGGCCGCTGCCATGTCGTCCACGTGCAAGAATTCGCGCTTGGGTGTACCCGTACCCCAGATGGCGACGCTGGGTGCGTTGTTGACCTTTGCTTCGTGAAAGCGGCGGATGAGAGCTGGGATGACGTGGGAATTCTCAGGGTGGTAGTTGTCGCCAGGACCGTATAGGTTGGTGGGCATGACGCTGCGGTAGTCCACCCCATGGCTTTGGCCGTACTGGCGGTTGTAGCTTTCGCAGAGCTTGATGCCAGCGATCTTGGCGATGGCGTAAGGCTCGTTGGTGGGTTCCAGCGTGCCTGTCAGTAAGGCGTCTTCGCGCATGGGCTGATCTGCCAGCTTGGGGTAGATACAGCTTGAGCCCAGGAAGAGCAGCTTTTGCACGCCATGGTGGAAGGCCGCGTCGATGACGTTGGCCTGCATCATCAAGTTTTGGTAGATGAATTCGGCTGGGTAAGTGTTGTTGGCGTGGATGCCGCCCACCTTTGCGGCGGCCAAGTAGACTTGGTCGGGCTTTTCTTCAGCAAGGAACGCGTTAACGGCGGCTTGGTTTGTAAGGTCCAGCTCGGCATGAGTGCGGGTGACGATGCGTTCGGCCGGTTGCCCCTGGGCTAGCAGCTTGCGCACGATGGCCGAGCCCACCATGCCCCGGTGGCCAGCGACGTAGATTTTTGGATGTAGGGTCATGATTGCACCCGTCCGTAGGTGTCTTCAAAACGGACGATGTCGTCCTCGCCCAAATAACTGCCCGACTGAACCTCGATGATTTCGAGCGGGATCGTGCCAGGGTTGGCAAGTCGATGAACTTCACCCAGCGGGATGTAGGTGGACTGGTTTTCGGTCAAGGTCAGCACCTTGTCGCCGTTGGTGATCTCGGCGGTGCCAGTCACCACGATCCAATGCTCGGCACGGTGATGGTGTTTCTGCAAACTGAGACTAGCTTTGGGCTTGACCTGAATGCGCTTAACCTTAAATCGACCGCCCTCGTCGATGCTGTCGTACCAACCCCATGGGCGATGCACTTTGCGGTGAAGGGTTTGCTCTTCCCGTTTTGTTTTTTGCAACTGTGTGACGATGTGTTTGACGTCTTGGCTGCGGGTTTTATCGGCCACTAGTACGGCGTCGGGCGTTTCCACCACGATCAGGTCTTCAACCCCCACCAAACTAACGAGTCGGCTGGTGGCATGCACCAAGGTATTGCGGCTGTCAGTAGTCAATACGTCACCTAAGTGCGCATTGCCAGCTTCGTCTTTTGGCAAGACATTCCAGACGGCGTCCCAAGCGCCCAGGTCGTTCCAGCCAGCGTCCAGCGGGACCATTTTGATGGGGAAGTTGCTGCTTGGGCAATGCTCCATGGCGGCGTAGTCAACTGACTCGGAGGGGATGGCAGCAAACTCAGCCTTGCCGGGGCGAACAAACGTGTTGTCTGCGCTGCGCTTGCCCCATGCGGCCTGGGTGGCTTGCAGGATGTCTGGGCGAAATTGGTCTAGCGCCTTGAGCCAAACTGAGGCTTTAAGCACGAACATGCCAGCATTCCAGTAGTAGCCACCTTCGGCCAGGTAGGCTTGGGCGGTGTTGGCGTCGGGCTTTTCAACGAAGCGCCGGACAGTGTTTACGTCGGCATTCGTTTCAGCTTGGTTGATTTGGATGTAGCCATAACCAGTTTCAGGCTTATCTGGCGTCACTCCGAGGATGACGATAGTGCCGCTAGCAGCCTCTGTCACCGCTTGTTGCATGGCGGCGGTGAAGGCATCGGCGTTTACCACGGTTTGATCGGCTGGCGTGACGATCAGCACGGAGTCTGCGCCGCCTTCCATGGCTGCCAACGCTGCCAATGTGAGCGCAGGTGCAGTATTTCTGCCCACGGGCTCCAGAAGTGCGCAGCCGAGTTCAACGCCAATTTCGCGAAGCTGCTCTGATGCCAAGAAGCGATGGTCTTCGCCTGTCACGATCGTGGGCGATGCAACCTGAATGTCTGCGCTGCCTAGATTGGATAAGCGCAAGGCCGCTTGCTGAAACAAGCTCTCCTTACCGGTCAAGCACAGAAACTGTTTCGGAAAACCGGTGCGGGACAGTGGCCATAGGCGAGTACCGGAGCCACCGCAAAGAATGATGGGTTGAGCGTTGATCATGCTTTTTGTACTTTCTGGCCAGATTTGTCGTCACCCACTTCGGTTTTCAATGCCT
>Ga0172370_10005284_pt1 | contig 16711 bp, 16 predicted proteins | sample LakKiv5m_FD_114538 | JGI IMG/M metagenome (GOLD analysis project Ga0172370, IMG submission 114538) | Freshwater microbial communities from Kabuno Bay, South-Kivu, Congo - kab_022012_11.5m | ecosystem: Environmental > Aquatic > Freshwater > Lake | place: Democratic Republic of the Congo...
AGATGTTGCAAAATTGTAGAAACATTTTGTCAAAGATTTTTCACAACATCGTAGATGTTACATAAAATTATGACAATTTCTACTGCGAAAACCATTCACCTAACTGCCTTTTAATGATTATCAGTTCAGGTGGTCTGGGGTTACAAAATCCTTTGCTCCGATTGGGTATCCAGAATTTCGTTCTGATAATTATTTGTTCCTTGTCCCAGACTTCTGGGATTACCTTTTGAGATTTCCGTTTTCTCCGTTTAAGTCTTTCTCTTTTTCTGTTTGGCTGCTGGGAAAAGTACATTGTTCAAAATCAGCCTGTAACCTGGTGAATTTGGGTATAAATTCAGGTCGGTTGGCGGATCACCAACCAGATGGCGGTAGTCTTCAGGGTCGTGCCCGCCAAGGAAGGTAAATGTACCATTTCCGTATTCTCCATGAACGTACCTTGCTTCGTTGGCTGCTTTAAATTCACCCAATATCAGTACATTCGTTTTTATCTGATCTTTGTTAAATGCTGTGGTTTGCCCCATAAAACCTTTTATAACCTGTAAATGGTTTTGGCAAAGCATTGTTGGAACCGGGTCCCATTTTGCTGAAAAATCGAACAATGTAAAGAAATCATTCTTTTCGGTAATTGTTTTTGACCGGGTTTCGGAAACATCGATGCTTGAAATCTCATATTCGTAAGGGTTGGTCACAAGCGTGAAATTCGTAAAGGCAAAGCAATTGTCGAAATTGAGTTTTTTTTGAGCATTTGGATCAGGCGGGTCGCCGTCGAACATCACGTCCACCACATCAGTTCCATCTGCTGCCAGCGCTTCGTCGAAGCTGTCGGGTGCCGAGCACATCGAAAACAGGTAACCGCCACCGGCCACAAAATCGCGGATTCGTTTGGCAACCGCCAGTTTTAGTTCCGAAACTTTGTTAAAACCCAGCATCCGGGCATTTTCTTCGTTCACCCGCACATCTTCCTGATACCAGGCTGCATTTTTAAAAGTCCGCCAGAACTTCCCGTACTGGCCGGTAAAATCTTCATGATGAAGGTGTAACCAATCATAAAGAGGTAGTGAACCATTCATAATTTCAGCATCGTAAACCACATCGTAAGGAATTTCGGCGTAAGCCAAAGCAAGGGTCACCGCATCATCCCAGGGTTGACGGTTTTTTGGTGAATAAACGGCAACTTTTGGTGCCTTATGGAGCTTTATTTCATCCTGGTTCATTTCGGGAGACGAAATTTCGGAAATAATTGCCGAAGCCTGTACATCTGCAATTATTTCATAAGTAACACCACGAATGACACATTCATTTTCGATCGGCTTTGCAAACTGGCACATAAAACTCCCGCCTCTGTAGTTAAGCAGCCAACTCACTTCCACATCCTGTTCGAGAACCCAGTAAGCAATACCATAAGATTTCAGGTGGTTTTTCTGCGTTTCATCCATCGGGACGAGCAAATATGCAGCTTGTGAAACGATAGTTTGTAAAATAAAAATTCCAATCAGTACATATTTTTTCATAGTGATTTCAGCTTAAAGTTGTACCTAATAAATGAGTTTGGAAAAAAAATATTGCATCCGCTCCAAAGGTTGGGTTTCTTTTGCCCTTGTTCGGGACTAAAATGGAGGATTTTTCGAAAATCCGTCGTCCGAAAGTTCGTCGTAATCGTAATCATCTTTGCTTTCCTTGTCGTAATCTTCAACGGTATCATCGCTGTTCATTTTTGAAGGGCGAATCATCACTTTATTTTCAAAATCATTATTGGGGGACATTTGATCTGACACACTGTAGCCGAAATCTTCTTCGTCGGTAAATTGTGCAAACTGGGCAATAAACCGGAGACGGATGTCCTCCAATGCGCCATTACGGTGCTTGGCAATGATAATTTCGGCTTTGCCCTGCGAAGGGGTATTATCCTCCATGTTTTCGATTTTATAATATTCAGGGCGATAGATAAACAACACCATGTCGGCATCCTGTTCGATAGCGCCTGACTCGCGAAGGTCGGAAAGGATCGGTTTTTTGAGTCCACCACGGGTTTCAACCGACCGGTTTAGCTGCGAAAGAGCAATGATGGGGATGTCCAATTCTTTGGCAAGACTTTTCAACGAGCGTGAAATATTGCTGATTTCCTGTTCGCGGTTTCCTTTTGTACTGTCGCCAGCTTGCATCAACTGGATGTAGTCGATGACGATGAGTTCGATTTTATATTGTTGTTTCATCCGGCGGGCTTTTGCACGGAGTTCAAAAATGGAAAGAGCCGGAGTATCGTCTATGAAAAGCGGAGCATCAACCAGGCCACTGATGCGTGAATGCAGTTGCTGCCATTCAAAATCCTTCAGTTCTCCTTTTTTAAGTTTATCAGCCGAAAGCATGGTTTCGGCGGCAATCAGACGCGTAACCAACTGAACAGAGGCCATTTCGAGCGAGAAAATGGCAACCGGTCGTTTAAAGCCAACAGCTATATTCCGTGCCATCGAAAGCACAAAAGCAGTTTTCCCCATACCCGGACGGGCGGCGATAACGATCAGATCGGATTTTTGCCAGCCTGCAGTTACCCGGTCGAGCTTTGAAAAACCAGATGGAACGCCCCGGTACGATCCGTCATGGCTTTTGGCAGCTTCAATGTTTCTTATCGCTTCCTTAACCAGTTCCGACATGTTGGTGTAATCGCGCCTGAAATTGTTTTCGCTCACCTTGAAAAGCTTTTGTTCAGCTTTATCAAGCATATCGAAAACGTCCGTTGAGTCTTCGTAAGCATCGCGGCTGATTTCTGATGAAATTTCGATCAGCCTGCGCTGGATGTATTTTTGAATAATAATTCGCGCGTGAACCTCAATGTTGGCAGCCGAAGCCACCCGGCGTGTAAGTTGGGCAACATAGTAGGCGCCTCCGGCAATTTCGAGGTTACCCGACCTTTTCAATTCCTGGGTTACTGTTAGAAGGTCAACCGTTTGCGACTTCTCAAACAAAGTGTAAATGGCTTCATAGATTTTTTTGTGCGCCTCGGTGTAAAACATCTCAGGTTTTAAAAAATCGATAATAGCCGACAAGGCATTCTGTTCAAGCATAACAGCGCCTAAAGCAGCCTCCTCAAGATCGATTGCTTGTGGTGGAATTTTCCCGTAATCAAATATACTCTGAGCGCTGCTGCGCATTGTCCTTTGCTGATTGCCAGCGGGCGTTATTACTGTTGTCCCGCCGATCGTATTTTCATTTTCTGCCATTTTCCAAAAGTACAAACATCAGTTTTGCTATGGTGATTTCTTGCCAACATAATTTATCAACAGTCAGATTCCTGTCTGTAAATCAGGGGAAAAGGTGTTTAGAAAGTTGTGGAACGACGAAAAAACAGAATCTTTCCTATCGACAATCAAATTTTTATTTGTAGGATTCATACTTAAAAATATTTTCCAAAAATAATTGGCTGCTTACAAGTTTTACATATTTTTGTAGCCTCATTACTCAAAATAAAATTTGAAATTTCTGTTAAAAAATATCACAAACATCCAAACCGGACTCTTTGCAAAGTCTTCGGGGGTCGGCGATGTGGTATTTTTACAGTCCAAACATTTTGATGAATTTGGACGGTTACTCAGTACCCTGCACCCCGACCTGAAAGCAAACAATATTTCTGAAAAGCACCTGTTAAGAAATGGTGACGTGCTGTTCGCAGCAAAAGGAACAAAAAACTTTGCCACCGTTTACGAAAGCCATAACCCACCGGCCGTGGCTTCCACTTCCTTTTTTGTAATAAGACCAACAGACGACCAGGTGCTGCCTGAATATCTTGCCTGGTTCCTTAATAGTGAAAACACACAAACCCTTCTAAAGGCAATGGCTCGTGGAACTTCTATTCCATCCATTTCAAAACAGGAACTGGAAACGTTGGAAATTTCCGTGCCAACCATTGAAACACAACAGGCAATTCTGCAAATCATTAAACTCCGCAACCTTGAAAAATCACTGAAGAATGAAATAGAAACACTTCGTGAAAAACAAATTCAGCAGCAAATCATCAACGCATTAAAATAGATAACATGGCTAAAATTACGCAGAAAGACATCAACGATGCCGTTTGGAAAGCGTGCGACACCTTCAGGGGAAACATCGATCCAAGCGTTTATAAAGATTATGTGCTTACTATGCTTTTTTTGAAATACCTCAGCGATGTATTTGACGATAAAATGGATGGCTACCTGAAAAAGTACAATGGTGACATGGAACGGGCAAAAAGGGCCATGCAGCACGAACGATTTATTGTACCCGGAAACAGCCATTTCAAATACCTTTTCGATCACCGCAACGAAGCCAACATTGGCGAACTCATCAATATTGCGCTTACCGATCTGGAGGAAGCCAACCGTGAGAAACTTTACAGTGAAGATGGCGCCGGAATCTTCCAGAATATCGACTTTAACAGCAGCAAGCTGGGCGAAGCAAAAGACAAAAACACCCGCCTGAAAAACCTGTTGCTTGATTTCAACAAAGAAGCGCTCGACCTGCGTCCTTCGCACCTGGACGGTGTGGATATTATTGGTGGGGCTTACATGTTCCTGATCGAAAATTTTGCCAGCGATGCCGGTAAAAAAGCAGGTGAATTTTTTACACCCAAAGAAGTTTCTACCCTCATTGCCAAACTCACCAAATCGAAACCCGGCTCACGAATCTGTGATCCGACCTGTGGTTCGGCATCTTTGCTGATTAAGGCAGGCGAAGAAGTGGGTTCCGAAAACTTCTCATTGTATGGCCAGGAAGCCAACGGCAGCACCTGGGCTTTGGCCGTGATGAACATGTTTTTGCATGGTTTTGACAATGCAACCATCCGTTGGGGCGACACCATCCGCAATCCCAAACTGAAAGAAGGCGACCATTTGATGAAGTTTGATACTGTGGTGGCAAACCCTCCATTTTCCCTTGACAAATGGGGAAAGGTTGAAGACAAAGAAGGCGACAAAACCACCACAAGTTACGACCCCGAAAGCGACAAATACAGCCGTTTCTGGCGGGGTGTTCCCCCCAAAAGTAAAGGCGACTGGGCATTTATCAGCCACATGATCGAAACAACGTATGAAGGCCGGGGAAAAGTGGGTGTTGTTGTTCCTCACGGGGTATTATTCCGTGGCGCCAGCGAAGGAAAAATAAGGCAAAAAACCATTGAAGAAAATATTTTGGAAGCTGTCATTGGCCTACCTGCCAACCTGTTTTTTGGCACAGGCATTCCTGCAGCGATCCTCATTTTCAACAAAGCCCGCAGCCTGAGCTTAGCCGAAGCCAGTCGAAGTGTCCTTTTCATCGATGCCAGCCAACACTACGAAAGTGCCAAAAACCAAAACAAGCTGCGTGAAAGTGATATTGAACACATTGTTGAAACGTACCGCAATTTTAGCGAAGGCAAATTTGAGCCCGGCGTGGTGGAAGACAAGTTTAGTTATGTGGCCACTTTTGATGAAATTCAGGAAAACGACTTTAACCTGAACATCCCCCGCTATGTGGACACTTTTAAAGAAGAAGCCGAAGTGGATATTGCTGCGGTGCAACAAGAGATTGAGCAACTGGAAGATGATTTGTTGAAAGTCCAGCGTGAGATTGAGGTTTATCTAAAACAATTAATGGACTAACCATGCCGGGCTTAACCTCGAAATGGTTCAAAACAATAAGATAATCATGGCTAAAGAAAAAATAACAACTATAAATGTTCAGGGAACAGCAATCAATATTGTTAGTCATAAAGAAGACGACTACATCTGTTTGACCGATATGGCCAATAAATTTGGAGGCGATGACCTGATTTACAATTGGATGCGCAACCGAAATACTGTAGAGTTTTTGGGTATTTGGGAACAAATTCATAATCCCGATTTTAAAGGTGTCGAATTCGACACCTTTAAAAAAGAAGCAGGATTAAATAGTTTTCGCCTTACACCCAAAAAATGGGTGGAAGCCACCAACGCAATTGGCATTCAATCAAGAGCCGGAAGATATGGGGGCGGCACTTATGCTCATAAAGATTTGGCTTTTGAGTTTGGAAGTTGGTTAAGCCCTGAATTTAAAATGTACCTGATAAAGGAATTTCAACGACTGAAAGAAGATGAAAACCGCAGGCTTTCGCTGGAGTGGAATCTTAACCGGGCATTATCCAAATTAAATTACCGGATACATACCGATGCCATTAAAGAAACCATTATTCCGCCAAGCATCACCAAAGAGCAACAGCAAGTAATTTATGCCAATGAAGCCGATGTATTGAATATTGCCATGTTTGGTCAAACAGCACAGCAATGGCGAAAGGAAAACCCGGGCAAGGAAGGCAACTTACGCGATTACAGCACAGTGGAACAATTATTGGTTTTGGCCAATCTGGAAAGCATGAATGCCGAGTTTATCCGAATGCAATTGCCACAGGACGAACGCCTGCGAAAACTCAATACCATTGCCATACAGCAGTTGAAATCGTTGGTTGGAAATGTGAATCTTAAAAAACTGGGAGATGGAAAATAATACGAATGATCATGCAGTTTCAGATCACTTCGAGCTTACCCTCGAGGAGATCATCCAAGACAAACAACCCCAAGCAATTAAAATCACCTAAAAAGAAAAAAGATGGCAACTGAAACAAAAAACACAAAATCCTTTTACAATACCGATATTCCGAGTGATTGGGAAGTAAATCGATTGGAAGATGCTTGTAGTCATTTTAAAAGTGGCTTTGGAATTACGTCTGAACAAATATTCGATTCAGGCAAATATCCTGTTTATGGTGGTAATGGATTAAGAGGATTTACAGATACATTCACTCATGAAGGTGATTATTTGCTAATTGGAAGACAAGGAGCTTTATGTGGTAACATTCAAAGAGTAACTGATAAAGTTTACATTTCTGAGCATGCAATTGCTGTTCAAACTAACAAGAGGAATGACATTGATTTTTTGGCATACAAACTGGCATACAAAAATCTGAATCGACTTTCAGAATCTTCTGCACAACCAGGATTGGCAGTAGAGAAACTAATTAGATTGAAAGTTGAATTTCCCCCTCTTCCCGAGCAACGCGCCATAGCCCGAGTGCTGAGTACCGCAGATGCCGCCATCCACACCACCGAAAAACTCATTACCCAAAAAGAACTCCGCAAAAAATGGCTGATGCAGCAGTTGCTTACCGGGAAAAAACGGTTGAAGGGGTTTGAGAAAACAAAGTGGAGAATTCAACCGTTGGAAAGTTTCATTAAACCCGTAGTTAGAGAAATACAAAAGCCTGATGTGCCCTATTTGGGAATTGGCTTAAGAAGTCATGGTAAGGGAACATTCTTAAAACATGATGAACTACCAGAAAAAAACAGCATGGATAAATTCTATGTTGTTCGTCCAAATGACTTAATAGTCAATATAACTTTTGCGTGGGAACAAGCAATTGCTATTGTACGTCCCGAAGATGATGGGGCATTAGCTTCCCATCGCTTCCCTACCTTTGCATTCAATGAAAGGAAAGGGCATCCGGATTTTTTCAGATTTTTTATCCTTCAACCAAGAATGAAATTCATGCTTGGAATGATTTCACCAGGTGGAGCTGGCAGAAATCGTGTGATGAGCAAATCTGATTTTATTAAACTGGAATTTTCATTACCTGATTACGAAGAACAAACCGCCATTGCCCGGGTGCTGCAAGTGGCAGATAAGGAAATATGCCTGCTCAAAGCCAAAGCAGAGAAGTTGAGGGAGTTGAAGAAGGGGTTGATGCAGCAGTTGTTGACGGGGAAGAAACGTCTGAATCAGGATTTTCAGGATTCAGTGATAAACAGGATGGAAAAAGATAAAAGCAAACCAGGTAAATCTCAAAATCCAGCAAATCATGATTCAGACAATTGATGAACTAACATACAAAATAAACGGTTGTGCCATGAAGGTACACAACACACTTGGCAACGGATTTCAGGAAGTCATTTATCAAAGATGCTTAGCCATTGAATTGAAAAGAGAAGGAATTTCATTTGTAAGGGAACAAGAGCATACCATTTATTACCAAGGTATTAATGTAGGCACAAGGCGAGCCGATTTTGTAGTAGAAGAAAAAGTGATTATAGAATTAAAAGCTCTTGTCAATCTGGAAGATGTCCATTTAGCTCAGGCAAAAAATTACGTTGTTGCTTACGATTTTCCAATAGGCTTACTCATTAATTTTGGTGCAACAAGTTTACAATTCAAGAAAATATTCAACCCTAAATACAACCTAAAATCAAGTAAATCAAATAATCCTGTAAATCCTGATTCAGACAATTATGGAAAAGATGGAAAGATTCAAAATCCAAATAGCTTCGGAAGTGATCCCAATCCACTAAAAGATAATAAACATTGAAGCATGAACAAAACATTTAATTTTTATTGTGATGAAAGTACTCATCTGGCGCATGATGGAATGCCTTTCATGATGATTTCTTACATCAGTTCCGCCTATAATCAGCTCGATCAGCATAAAGAGCACTTTAAAATGTTGAAGGCAAAACACAAAGTAAAAGGAGAGGTTAAATGGTCGAAAGTATCAAAATCTTTATATCCGTTTTACAATGATCTTATCGAATATTTCTTTGCAACCGACTTAAAATTCAGAGCGGTAATTGTAGATAAGTCGCAAATTGACGAGAAAAGAGAAGGCTTCTCTTACAATGATTTTTACTTTAAAATGTATTATCAGCTTCTTTTCCATAAAATGTGTAACAACTTCAATTACAACATTTACCTCGACATTAAAGATAACCGAAGTCAGGGTAAACTAAATAAGTTATGTGAAATTCTGAACAATAAAACATCAATACGTAATATTCAATTCATAAAATCATACGAAAGTTATTTATTGCAGTTAACTGATTTGATAATGGGGGCAATAAATTATCATCTTCGAAAGGAAACCAGCATGATCGCAAAATTGCAATTAATCCAAAAAATTGAAACTCATGCAAAAATTGACCTTACGAAGTCAACATTTAAAAATGAGGAAAAATTCAATTTGTTTTTTATTGATTTAAAATAGAATGAAATGCCCATTAATTTAAGTAAGAAATACCCTCAATTATTAGAATTAATGCATCTTTCGCTGGAGGCCAGGATTGATTCATTACGAAAAATCTTTATGCGTGACATTGAAAACAATATTAACTTTCGATTCCTACAAAAAAACATCCGGCCAATCAAAAATGAAGATGGACAACCTGCGATGGATACGCTATTTCAGCATCTTACACATGAATCAGAAAAAGTAACTGACGATAAAGGGAGATTCCATAAATCAAGAAATGTTTTTGACATGGATCGTTCCCAACGACTGCATTGGATAAAATATTTAACCGAAATGCAAAAAAGAGAAAACATCGAAGTATTTACTGTTATGGAGCGGAATCAAAAAGACAGAAAGGACGTAGCCAGAACTTATTTGTATGACATCGAACAAAAATATGTTATTGTTTTTGAGCCTCACAGAAGCAACCTTGATTATTACTTATTGAGTGCGTATTTTTTAAACAAATCATACGGGGAGGGGCAAATCAAGAAAAAACTTAAACAGAAAATACCGGAGATATTATAAAACCGCAAGGCTCGGTAACCTTCCTGGATTATCGAGCCTCGAAACTCCTTCTTCCTAAAATGGCAAGATGAGCAGGACAAAACTACGCCAGAAATTAAAGCTAAAGCAAATATTTAACATTTAATAAGCTAATTTAGAAATGATTAAAATAAATTTGGGTTGTCACAGCCGGATTGTAAAAGCCAATGAAAGCTATGCAAATGCTGATAAATCTGGGCTACGCCTACCTGAGTCCGGCAGAAGCCGAACTATATTAGAATTTGATAACAAACTTAAAAATCCACGATAAAGCAAATGCCTTTATTGTGCAGGATGATAAAACAGAATGATTATGACCATACCAGAACTAAAACAGCTTAAAGAAAGCGAAGATAAAGTTGAGTTTAAAAAAGCAGAAACTCAATACAATTACAACAATGGAAGGCGTAGTGTATTGGGCTATGTGGTGGCATTAGCCAATGAGGGTGGGGGTAAACTCATTTTGGGTGTTCGGGAAAATAAAAATGGATTACACACCATTATTGGTTCGGCAGCCTGGGCAGGTCAGGAAGGCAAGTTGAAAGAAAATATTTTTCGGGATAAACAAATTCGGATTGAAACAGAAGTGCTGTATGAAGGCACAAACAGAGTGCTTGTAATCCATATTCCCAAACGCCCAATTGGAAAAACATTAAAGTTTGAAGATGTTCCGTTGATGAGAGTGGGTGAAGATTTGTTGCCGATGAGTGATGAACAACTTTTCAAAATCCTTCAGGAACAAGAACCCGACTTCTCTGCCAAAATTTGTGAAGGCATCAGCATAGCTGACCTGGACGAAACGGCCATTAAAAAAATGAAGGAAAGCTATGCCCGCAAACAAAAGAATCCCGGCTTTCTGCAACTCAGTACCGGACAGGTATTAACCGATTTGAAACTGTTGGAAAATGGAAAACTCAACTACGCAGCTCTGATATTATTAGCAAAAAATGAAGTTATTCAAGATAAACTGCCCCAGAGCAAAACCATTTGGGAATTCCGCAACAGCGAAGCCCAAATACACCATGATTCCCGTGAGGTTATTGGTGAGCCTTTGTTTATCGGCATCGATAGCATTTGGAAACTGATTAACCAGCCCACCCTCAACAAAAAATATCCGGTACAATCGGGTGCTTACATTTTTGATTTGTATGATTTTAACGAAGAAGTGATTCGTGAGGCTGTTTTGAACGCCATTGCTCACCGCGATTACACAATAACCAGCGAAGTGGCCATAAAACAATTTCCCCAAAAAATCACCATTGCCAATCCGGGTGGATTCCCCAAAGGTGTAACGATAGAAAACATACTTACCGTAAGTAGCACCCCCAGAAGTCGCTTAATGACCGAGATATTGGAAAAGACCGGATTGGTTGAACGCAGCGGTCAGGGTGTAGATAAAATTTACTCCATCACTCTATCCGAAGGTAAAGCCGAACCAGACTATAAAAATTCGGATATGTTCCAGGTTTCGCTTACCCTGCAAACCGAAATCAGTGATAAGGCATTTTATATTTTCATCAGCCATTACCAAAACAGTGAAAAAGAACCCAAGCTGGGCGTGGAGCAAATCATCACCCTTTCTAAAATCCGCAAAGGCATTATTCAAAATCTGAAACCTGAAATTGTCAACCAGTTGGAAAAATCAGGATTGATTGAAAAGGTTTCAGGACACACTAATCGCTACACCTTGTCGGAAGAATACCATAAGCTGGTAAATGAAGGGTTGAAAATTGGCAAAAGGTACATTGTAAAAGAAGTAGAACTGATATTACTCGCATTGCAGGGGAATGCGTTAAAGGTAGGAGATATGGAAAAGATGCTGAAGGACTCCTTATCGAGAAACCAAATAAAATATCTTTTAGGAAAATTAATAGAAGAAGAGGTACTAAAATCCGAAGGGCAGCAAAGAGGCACCAGATATTCTATAACCGGAAAATTTGCAACATTAAGAGGAGATGTTTTAGCAAACACGGTCATTACAACTTTAAGAAGTAAGTACGAATAAAATGGCACTATTTGCAAAATATCAATTCTCCATATTGAGGTTTGGATTCTCCATATTAAATCTCGAACGAACCAGTTTTAATTCTCCATATCGGCAATTTTTTCCCCAAAAACGAATTGATAAAACAATTTTAAGCGTTGATATACAAATGTTTACCAGCATTGTACAATTCTCCATATTGAGATTTGAATTCTCCATATTGAATCATGAACAAGTTAACTTCAATTCTCTGTATCGGGCTTTGAATTCTCCAAAAAAATTGAAAAGTAATGGAAACACCAAGTTTTAAAGAAGACCATATCAGTCAGATTCCAGCATTGCAAATGCTGATAAATCTGGGTTACATCTATCTTAGTCCGACAGAAGCCGAACGTTTGAGGGGCGGTAAAACTTCCAATGTATTGCTGGAGGATGTGTTGCGGAAGCAATTGAAAGAAATCAACAGTATCAGGGTAAGTGCCACCAAAACAAGCATTTTTACTGACGAGAATATTGAACGGGGCTTACTGGCATTGAAAAACCTGCCCATGAACGAAGGCTATATTGCCGCTTGCGAAAAGGCGTACAACCTGCTCACCCTGGGTCAGGCATTGGAGCAAAGTGTGGATGGTGACAAGAAAAGTTTTGCCCTGCAATACATTGACTGGAAAAATATCAGCAATAACGTATTTCATGTAACTGAGGAATTCAGCGTAATGCGCAGCACCAGCAAGGAACATTACCGTCCGGACCTGGTTTTATTTGTAAACGGCATCCCGCTTTGCGTTATCGAATGCAAACGTCCCGACATGAAGGACCCGCTGAAACAGGCGATAAGTCAGCATTTACGAAACCAGCAGGAAGGCGGTATCAGGAGTTTGTACGTGTATTCGCAACTCACATTGAGCATTGCCACACAGGAAGCCGCTTACGCTACCAATGCCACACCTGAAAAGTTTTGGGCAAAGTGGCAGGAGAAATTCAGCAGCGATGAAGAAGGAAAAAAATACAAAAGCGAATTATTGGAACTAAAGAACCAAAAACTTTCCGGCGCAGTAAAAGAGCAATTATTTGCCGACCGATTTAAATATGTTCGCCAATACTTTGATGCATTAGAGCAACAAGAAATACTTCCGACAGTTCAGGACGAATACCTGATTGGTCTGTGCCATCCGGAACGATTGATGGGCATTATCTTCAATTACATTTTGTTTGATAATGGCGAAAAGAAGGTAGCCCGTTACCAACAGTTTTTCGCGGTGAAAAAATCCATGCGGCGGATAAGGAACATTGAAATTGGCAGAAGAAGGGGGGGGGTCATCTGGCATTCCCAAGGCAGCGGAAAATCGTTAACCATGGTTATGCTGGCACAAGCCATCGCCATGGAACCCAGCATTCGAAATCCGAAAATTGTTTTAGTTACCGACCGAACCGATTTAGACAATCAGATTACAGGCACATTCCGCAAGTGTGGCAAATTCGTCGAAAATGCCGCTACTGGTCAGCGCTTGGTAGAATTGCTCGAAAGCAAAAGCGATGCAGTTGTAACCACCATTATCAATAAGTTTGTGGCAGCAGTAAAGAAAATCAACAAACCATTAGAGAACCACGACATTTTTGTATTGGTGGACGAAGGTCACCGGACACAGCATGGCATATTCAATATCGACATGCAAAAGACGTTGCCCAATGCCTGTTTTGTTGCATTTACAGGTACTCCTCTTTTCAAAAAAGACAAAAGCACGGCAGAAAAATTTGGAGGTGTTATTGATGCATACACGGTTGACCAGGCAGTGAGTGACAAGGCTGTTGTTCCACTGCTGTACGAAGGAAGACTGGCTTTGCAGGATGTAAATGCCGGTCCGATTGATACATTTTTTGGAATGGTTTCGGAACCCTTAACTGAATATCAGAAAGCAGACATCAAAAAGAAATTTGCCCGATACGACCACTTGAATTCAGCCGAGCAAAAAATGCGAATGATTGCCTGGGACATCAGCTATCATTTCCGTGATAACTGGCAGGACAGAACACCATTCAAAGGTCAGTTGGTTTGTGATAAAAAAGTGAATGCCATCAAGTACAAAGAGTATTTGGATGATATTGGTATTGTAAGCAGCGAAGTGTTGATTTCATCCATTGACGATCGAGAAGGTGAAGACAGTGCCTGGGAGAAATCAACGGAAAAGGAAAACCAGTTCTGGAAAAAGATGATGGGGGAACATGGCAATTCAAAAAGCTATGAAAAGAACATCATCAATCGGTTCAAAAACCAGAAAGACCCGGAAATAATTATTGTGGTGGATAAACTACTTACCGGATTTGACGAGCCAAAGAATACGGTTTTATACCTCACAAGAAATTTACAAGGGCATAAACTACTGCAAGCAATTGCCAGGGTAAACCGAATTTATCCGGATAAAGAATTTGGTTACATCATTGATTATTATGGTGTAATCGAAAATCTGGATGATGCTTTACAACTCTATTCATCCTTTGAAGATTTTGATGAAGACGATTTAGTTGGAACCCTGACCAATATTTCAGATGAAATTAAAAAACTGCCTCAAAAACATTCTGAACTGTGGGATATTTTTAAAACCATTGCCAACAAGCGGGATGCGGAAGCATATCAGCAGTTATTAAAAGATGAAGCCATCAGGGTTTTGTTTTATGATAAACTGGCTGCATTTGCCCGGAGCTTAAAACTATCATTATCATCTATTCAATTCCATAAAGACGTTGAAGAAAAGACCATTAACAAGTACAAAGAAGACTTGACTATGTTTCTGAAATTGCGCTTATCCGTGGTAGAAAGATACAGTGACGAGATTGATTACAGAAAATTCGAAGGGCAAATCCAGAAATTGATTGATACACATATTACAACCGAGAAAATTGAAATTATAACTCAACTGGTGAACATTTTCGATAAGGATAAATTTCAGGAAGAACTTGAAAAAGCTATTGGTGATGATGCAAAAGCAGACAGGATTGAAAGCAGAACAGCCCGGCATATTTCTGAAAAAATGGATGAAGACCCTGCCTTTTATAAAAAGTTTTCTCAAATGCTGAAAGAGGTAATTCAGGATTATGAGGCAGGAAGGATTAATAGTGCTGAAAGATTGAAAAGAAGTAAAGACATCATGAACAACGTGTTGGCTCATACTGATAATGAAATACCAGAGCAATTAAGGGAAAAAGATGTAGCTAAAGCATTTTTTGGTTTAACCCTGGAAGCACTTACCAATAAAATTCAGGATGATGTGGTCAGAAAAGAAGTTGCATCTCAAACCGCAATTCAAATAGATGAATTTATTCAGAAATCGGTTTTTGACGATGGGAAACCCATTATCGACTGGCAATTCAAAACAAATATTACCGGAAAATTACTCATTGAAATTGGAGATTATCTCATAGATGAAGTAAGGGACAAATACAATGTTGAGTTGTCATTTGAAGAGATGGACAAAATTGCTGAAGATTCTTTAGGAGTAGCAAAAAAACGTTACAAATAATGACAGAATCTATTCAATTTGGGAGTAAAATAATTGATTTTCGGTTGGAATATTCCGACAGGAAATCTCTTGGTATTACAGTAACTCCTGAAATGGAAGTCTTGGTAAAAGCTCCGATAGATACACACATGGAAAAAGTGAAAGAGAAAATTAAAAGGAAAGCTCCCTGGATAATCAAACAGCAAAGTTTTTTCCTTTCCTTCCAACCAAAAACCCCTTTGCGGAAATATGTTAGTGGGGAAACACATTTGTACTTAGGCCGACAATACCGTTTGCAAATACAAATAGGGAATGAAGAATCAGTAAAATTGAAAGGTAAATTCATTGAAGTGGTTGCAAATGATAAAACTGGAGTAAAAGACATACTTCAAGATTGGTATTTACAACATGCCAGAATAAAATTTAATGCCATTGCAGAACCGTTGATCGCCAACTTTAAAAAGCACAAAGTTGAACCCACTTCCATCATTTTGCGAAACATGCCGACACGATGGGGAAGCTGCACACCCAAAGGGAAAATCATTTTAAATCCTGAATTAATTAAGGCCGCCAAAGGTTGTATAGAGTATGTTATTATACACGAACTTTGTCATTTAATTCATCAAGACCACACACAGAAATTTATTGATTTACAAACCAGGATAATGAAAGACTGGGAAAAGTGGAAAATGAAATTGGAGAAATTATTAGCCTAAAAATTCAAAAAACACAAAAACCCGCCATCAAGGCAGGTTTCCTTTTCATTTTGTGTGGTTTTGGCTAAAAGTCAAAACGGGGTTTGGTAATCGTACTTCTGTCGCAGGTAAAGAAATTCATCCATTGGTCGTAGGTGCCAAAGACGATGTAAGCTGTCCTGTTAAATTTTACTGGTGCGGTAAAAATCCCCTGGTCATCACCATTTAAAATTGACATGTCAACCTGTTGATAAATGGCTTTCGCGAATCCGGGATTCAGTTTTGCCATGTCGATCGAAATCCTGACTTTTGGATTTGCTTCATCAATGTCGTTTGTTGCGAAACTTACCAGCGCAAATGAAGCGAGCGCAATCATCAAAAAAAACCTTGTTACATTCATTGTATTCATTGTAACCTCCTGTTTTTTTGGTTAATAATTAAAAAAATGATTTGTTGATTTAATGAACTGTTTGTTTTTTTATCTCGTTGATTATGAAACAAAAGTAGGATGGTGAAAGTGCCTCGAAGTAGCTTGATTCGGGGATACTTAAAATTGGTGGAAAATCAGTAGTGGAAATGCGGAGTTGATTTTCAGTTCACACTAAACTTCGCGCTGTTAAAATCCTTTGCTTTACTTTTGCCTGAATTTTTATTTGATTGAATGGAAACGTTAAAAAACAAAATACAAGTCCTCAGCCATCAATATCTTCATGAAGTAATTGGCTGGCGAAGGCACATACATGCCCATCCCGAGCTTTCGATGCAGGAATATGAAACCGCTGCTTTCATTTCATCCAAGCTTACTGAAATGGGCATTCCTCATAAAGCCGGCGTAGCAACGACCGGAGTTGTAGCTTTAATCGAAGGTAAAAACCCCGGGAAAAGGGCCATAGCCCTTCGTGCTGATATTGATGCCTTACCCATTTTTGAAGAAAACAATGTTCCTTAC
>Ga0172370_10005293_pt1 | contig 16698 bp, 15 predicted proteins | sample LakKiv5m_FD_114538 | JGI IMG/M metagenome (GOLD analysis project Ga0172370, IMG submission 114538) | Freshwater microbial communities from Kabuno Bay, South-Kivu, Congo - kab_022012_11.5m | ecosystem: Environmental > Aquatic > Freshwater > Lake | place: Democratic Republic of the Congo...
CATTGCAATGGATGACAGCGGAGTAAAAGACGAAGCCCACCCTTTACAATATAAAGTTCTTCTAGACTGGCAAAAAGATGTGCCAGGCACATATGAAGCTACGGTAACATACACGCTTTCCACTAGGGGGTCATAAAATAATATGAAAAAATACAAGGCATATAAAATATTCCTGGCAATGATAGCACTATGGGTTGTGTTTTTATTAAATCCTGCTATTGCAGCTGACCAAAAAGACACAGCAGGCCTTACTATGCAGATACCTTCCATGTGCAAGCTTATAATAAATGACTCAGACCAGGTAATAGATTTGTTTCAGGACGCTTCTGGAGAGGGCGCGTATGAGGCAGGTTATGTGCAGGGAGGAGACAGTATGCCAAACCTGTCTGTAAGTGCAAACACAAACTGGAAGCTCAGCGCTGTTGTAAGCATAGACTGGGACATAGTTGAGGGCTATCAAAAAGAAACAGGGGATTTGCTATTAAAGGTTTCGTCTTCCAGAGGTCATCAAACAGGTTTTAGCGATTACACGCCGCTTTCCCTGGTTGACCAGGAGATTGCGAAGAATATAAGAGGAAGCGGCCATGAAATGTATAATTGCACTTATAGAATAAAATTGGATTGGGAAAAAGATGTGCCAGGTTTGTATATTATTATTATAACTTACACTCTTTCTACGCAGCCGTTCTAAACAATAGGAGCCAAAATGAAGTTTTCAAGATTTATAATAGCAGTTTTAGCCATGGCTTTATTTTTAATATTTGGAGATTCAAAGGCATTTGCCGCATTTGTTGTAACGCCAATGGAGTTTCACCTCAATGTGGCGAACAACGATAGCACCACAGGCTCCTTCTGGATAAGGAATAGGGGCACAGAGACAATTTCTCTGAAGATTTATGTAGGGGATTTCTGGATTGACCCAGACGGCAAAGAGGCATTTCTTGATCCTGGCAAGGTTGAGAGGAGCTGTTCCAAATGGATAGAGCTTGCGCCTGAAGAATTAGAGCTGAAGCCGAATGAAAGCAAATCCGTACGGTTCAATCTCAGTGTTCCTCCTGAAAAAACAGGCACGTTCTGGGGGATGATATTTGTAGAGCAGACAAACAAACCCACGATAAAGACTGAACAGAAAGGCAGGCAGCAGTTTAACATACTTTCTTTTCAAAGAGTAGGCGTGAGGATGTATCAGGAGGTGCCTAATTCAAAAAAAGGCGAAGGAAAGATCACGCAAGTTACTGTTGAGAGGAATAAAAAAGATGATTCTGTAAAAGTGAGTTTAAAGATGGAAAATAACGGGGATGTGCTTTTAAGATGTAAAGGCACTGTAGAAATCAGGAATGAAAAAGGCGAGACAGTTGATACTGTTATCATGGATGAGTTTAATTGCTATCCCAAGGCGCCGCGCATAACCCCTGCTTTTTCAAAGGCTAAGCTAAAGTCAGGCCAATATACTGCTCTCGCAGTGATAGACTATGGAGCAGAATATCTTGTGGCAGGCGAAACCTTGTTCAAGGTAAATCCCATAACAGGGTCTATTGACGTGGTCAGCCAGAGCCAACAGGTTGCCAAAAATGTTAAGGTATCGCCATCTGTTAAAGACAATATCTCCAGGCAGGCTAATATAACCAAGAATAATTTTGTGGAATCCATAAAAGGCGCGTGGACAAAGATTACAAGGGCATTCAGTGGGCTATTTAGAAGATAATAAATAATGAAGAAACTATCTTTAATTTTTATAACAGTGTTTGTTTTTTTCGGCATATCAGTTCATAATGCCTGGGCAGCTAATTCACTTACAATAGTGCAGCCTAAAACTGTAAATTTGGGCACAATCGCGATGGCTGATTATGAAACAGGCTATAAAGAAAAGGTCAGGGCAACAGTTTTACTGGCCAAAGACGATACTGATAACTGGAAAGTAATGGTGTCCACGCAGGATTCTAACATGGGGGTTGTGGGAGATTACGCGAAGCCTATAGGAGATTTACAATGGCGCGCAAGCGGGTCTAAGGCAACGCAGCTTACTTATACAAACCTTACAAATTATAATGTGGAGGCAGCCAGCGGCCTGAAAAGCGGCACAACAAATATAATTTATATAGATTACAAGGTGCTTTTGACATGGGCGAACGATGTGCCAGGCGTGTATAATATCAGTATTTTATACACGTTAACTACACAGTAAGAGGAAAATATTTTTGCAATGGATTTTTTCTTTAATACTTGTTTTGTTTCTCCAGACTACTCCGGTTTTTGCTGACGAAGGGCAAGGTGTAATAGCAAAACTTTCTTCAGATCAGCAAAAAACCATTAGCCCCAAAACTTTTTTTACCTCTATTTTTACAATAACCAATACAGGCAGAAAACAAGATACTTATAATTTGGAAATTGACACCCCTCCCGGATGGCAGGTAATAAGCTCTCTGCCCCAGGTTTTCCTTCTCCCAAAAGAGGAAAGAAGTGTGCCTGTGACTATATTTGTGCCTTTGACTGCGCTGGCAGCAGTGCCGTACGAAATAAAATTCTTCGCAATTTCCGACGCCAACACTTCAATAAAAAGCGAGGCCGTAGTAACTGTCCACGTGCTTCCGCACGCAAGGCTGAAACTCACAGGCCCTCCAGGCCATGAGGCAAGGCTTGGCCCTGGCCAGAGCATGAATTATAATTTTACAGTAGTAAATCTTGGAAATGGAAAAGATAGTTTTCAAATAAGTGCTCTCTCTGCCCACGGAGAAAAGATAGATTTATCTAATGATATAATAGAACTTGAGGTAGGGGATCAAAGGGATTTTCAGGCTACTATACATGTGCCTCTGGATGTGTCTCCTGGCACAAAGCACTGCCTGACTGTGAGGGCAAGCTCTATATCTTTAGAGAGAGGCGTTTACAGCGAGGTAATTATCTATACCCAGATTACAGAAAAAAGGCCTAAGATAGAAGGAGCTTATAAAACCCTGGCTTCAAAGATAACAATGCATCTGTCAGGCATTGGCTCTGGAGACAGGTCTCTTGGCCCGCAAATGGAATTTTATACTAGTGGAGCTGTGACAGATAATTATTGGACGAGTCTTAGTTACCAAGGCCCATATTATAAAAAGAAGGATAATTACAGGGGCTTGAGCGAAGAAAGGACGACATTTGATTTTGGAAATAACATATGGGACATAGGCCTTGGCAATAATGCTGTAAATTTAAGCGAGCTTACAGTAACTTCTCTATCTGAAAAAGGCCAGAAGTTTCACGCTCATAAAGGCTGGTTTGATACCATGGTTTTTAATTTAGAGAAGCTGCAGACAGGTTTTAAGGAAAGTATAAAAGGCGGCAGGGTGACAAGCAAACTAGGCGCTAATAATCAGATAGGCTTTAACCTTTACCAGTCAGACGAGACAAAGACTGATTCAAGCTATTCCAGGTCAGCTGAAAAGAAAAGGATTGCCAGTGTCTCAGGCATAAGCAGTATATCGGATTTGGTTACAGAAGCTGAATACGGCAAAAGCAGGTTTGACAATGGGGATGGCTATAAGAATGACAGCGCATTTTGGGTCAATTCCAGGCTTAGAAAAGACAGGTTCTACGCGGACGGAGAATACATAAAATCAGGGCCAGATTATCCAGGCATAAGGACAGATACAAAAGGCCACAGAGCGTATTTTAGCTACAGGATATTTAAGCCTCAGTGGCTCTGGGTCTATGATCATAAGATAATAAATAATCCTGAGAAGGATTCTTCCAAGAACTGGGATGACAATGAGAGAAACGAAATCGGAACCACTTTTAACATAAAGAACCTTCCGTTTTTCTCATTCTCGTATCAGATCAATAGGACCAAGAGCGAAAAACTAACGCCTATATCTGATACGCAGGAAAAGGCCTTTATTTTCAGGAGCGATAAGACAATGGGCCACGTAACAGCGTCTATTGACACGAAATGGTCCAAGCAGGCAGATGATGTAACAGCTGAAAGCTCCAAGCTATCTGAGTACACTGCCAGGTTAAATGGCCGCTGGCAGAAATTTAACCCGTGGATTGGTTATACCTATAATATAGGGAAGGATATTGCGCAGAGTTCAAGCACAACTACCACAAGAAAAGAGATAGGATTATTATATCAGCCTCAGGTTAAATTTAATTCTTCTTTTAGTTTTTCACAAGAAGGCACAAATAGCGAGGCGCCAAGGGATGTGCTTTCGTTTGATATGTCTTATATTCCTATTGAAGACATGGCTTTTACGCTTGAAGGAGAGATGCGCGATAACCATAATGAGCTTGACAGAGAATGGCAGGTATGGCTTACGTTTGTGAAGTCATTTGATATGCCAGTTCCTATAAAATTAAAAGGGGTTCTCGCAGGAATTATATTTATTGACAGAAATAATAACGGCGAATTTGATTCAGGCGAGATTACAATGCCAAAGATAACCATGCGTGTAGCTGACGAGCGCAAGGATACAGATAAAGATGGGAGGTATAAATTCCCAGCTGTTAACCCAGGAGAGGTATTTCTGGATATAGACATCGCGTCTCTTCCAGTAGGCCTTGCCCCTGCTATAACATTGCCATATAAAACAGACCTTGGCATAGGAAAAACAAAGGTTATCAATATACCTTTATTAAAGACAGCAAAGGTAAGAGGCGTTGTGTTTGAAGATGTTAATAAAAACGGGAAGCAGGATGCGGATGAAAAAGGCCTGTCTTTAATAAGAATAACCCTTATTGACGCTTTTTCAAAACAAAAAGAAACATTCACGGACAATAATGGCTGTTATGGTTTTATAGGAGTCATACCAGGAAAATATGAGGTAAAGATAGATGGGAAATGGCTGCCTAATAGATTCATGCTTACAACTGAAGAGGTTTGTCCTCTTGATTTGGGCCAGGGAGCGGAAAGGCTGGATGTTAATTTTGGCGCAGTTGAAAAAGAAAGGCCAATATTAAAAACTTACACTACTAAGCCTGAAGGGCCATCCTGATCCTGTAATAAATAGCTTTTCGATAAAATGGGGCATTAGTTTTATACTACTGCCCTATTTTGTTTCAATAAAACCGCGTTATTTCTGTCTTGTCTTTATCCTGGTAAAGTAGTATGATATTCCAAAAAGAGGCTATAAGGAGAGATTAACATATTTATGATATTTAAGGAGAGTGATATTATGAAAAATGGTTCTTTCGTATTTAGTGTAAGAATCTCGGATTTAATAATCCGCAATGTTGGTGAATTTTAAGCAAAAAGTAATCGATATCCCTATACCCGTAAGCCATTCGTTTAAGCCGCTTAATTTTGTTGTTAAACCCTTCAGATATAGCCGAACTGATTTTCTTTCTAAACCAGTTGAGGATAAATTGCTTTTTGTCTTGAAAGCTTTCAGCTATCGCCTTGAAGATTTCAAGCCCGCTTGATAGCGCCTGCTGAATCCATGCCTCTAAACATACCCTGGCTGTATCTTCGCTATTTTGCATATAAACTTCCTGAAAACTGTCTTTTAAGAGTATAGCTTTATAAATCGGTTCATTAATTTCGCACAAACGTTTCAAATGTTCTGCCTGTTTCTCCGTTAGATTAGCCTTATTCTTCAGCAGAATAAACCGCTTGTGGCAATTCATCATCTCGACCACATCGCCTTGTTTGTTTACTCGCGCCTTGTGTAATTCCTGCCTCCGCACCGTATCTACGGCCATATTCAGCTTCTGGATTACATGAAACTTGTCGCATATAATTAACGCTTTCACCGCATACTGGCTGGTTGAACTTATATATGTTCTCGCTCCGTCTAATGCAACAGATTCAATTTTTTCGCAATTCTCCTGGCCTATCTCCTGGTAATACTTGTCTAAAACTTCGGCTTTACGCCCTTGGCCGTTCCAGACGACTTTTTTAATATCCGTATCGATCACGTTCGTTAAATAACGGTGATACTTTAAGTAGCTTACTTCATCTACGCTGATATTTATTGCAGCTGGCGGAGGAACTAATCTCTTGGCAAATAGTTCCTCCAGTATCTCTCGGTCTATCCGATAAACTTTCTCGTCATCTAAACCTAAATACCATCCTGCTTCTTGATTCGTCGTAATCGCTGTAAGCCGGTAAACTTCCATGGCCAATCTTGTCGTTACTCGCGCTCTAGGCTTAAGCCAAACAACAGATTCTACGTGAATCTGCCCATCTACAGGGCACATCTGCCGGCGCTTGACCACATGCAGATAAACCCGCTTATCAATAATCCTGCGGTCTTCAGCCATAACCTCGATCATTCCGCGCGCTGTGCCCTTATGAATATTCCCGCAGTTTGAACATACAAACATCTTACGCTTATACGGTTCTACGCGGATATGAATCTCTTCTTTTGCTTCTGATAAAATCTCGGTTATTTTATATTCTGGCAGAGATAGAGCCTTTGTGATACTATAGTTTCGCATCGATTGCCTCCTGATAAGTTGTGTTGCGCAAACTAACTTTATCAGATTTTTACTTGGTAATCGATGCTTTTTTATTTCCCCTTACTTATCAAGCCCTTACATTAATTCCATTACACTAAATACGAAAGAACCATAATTTATTCAGGCTTTTAACAGCTGAGACTCTTGGGAAGTTAAGGGCAGGAGATGCTGCTGTTGATATATATATGGCAAAATTAAAAGACAAGGATTCAACTGAGATAGCCAGGGCTGTCAGGGTGTTGGGCCAGCTTTCAGTTGAGAGGACCCTACCTGCAATTATTGAATGTACAAAGGATAAAAACGAGTTTATTAGAAAAGAAGCTGTGTTTGCCTTAGGAGATTTTAAAGACAGAGTTGCCTTGCCTATTTTGGATACATTGCTTGTTTCATTGGGAGATGGTTCTGAAGAGGTGCGTATTCAGGCAGCTAGTTCCTTGGGGGTTCTTTACGAAAGAACAACTCTAAGAAGTATTTTTCATAATAACCTTTTATTAGACGAAGCACAGCTAAGATTTTTATTATCAATGGAAAATGGAGAAAAGGCAGCAATTGAATTAAGAAAACTATTAAAAGGCAGCTCTAATAAATCAAAAATTTGCATTATACGTTCTTTGGGCTTGATAGAAGACAGGGATTCGGCTTCATCTGTAGCAGAAGAATTGAATAATGAAGATGCGCTCATAAGACAAACTGCGGCTACGGCACTAGGGAAGATCAAAGAAGGCTTAGTTGGTTATAAATTAGCCAGCCTTTTTAATGACCCGGATAAGAATGTCCAGGTGGAAGCTGTAAAGGCACTAGGCTTGCTGAAGGAGCAGAGCCTGTCCAAGGAAATGTTAAAGAAAACAGAAATCAGAGATATTAATTTTGAAGTCGCAGTTTTAGTATCAGCTTTTCAATTAGGTGATGCTTCGGTTATTGATAAATGCATTAATGGAATTGAAGAAGGAGATAATACAAGCAAGATTGTGTATACGCAGGCATTGGGTTGTATTATGGTGTCTACAGAAAAAATAATAAAGGCCCTTAACGATGCTTTAAATAGTGAAGACCAGTTAGTAAAAATAGCCGCTGTCAGATCACTTGGATTATTAAAAAGCAACGCTAGTTTGTTTAATATAATAAATATGCTTGGTGATAAAAATGCAGAAGTAAATATTGAAGCATGTCTGGCACTGAAATCTTTGGAAAATCATCAGGCAGTAGTGGCATTACAGAAAATGTTAGAATAAGCGAAATATCTGCGAGATTGTAGCTCTATAGACACCTGCCTAAATGAAGTATTGATACTATCTTTGATGTGTGATAAAATCAATTCCTAAAGCTAACTTTAAGCTAACTTTACAAATAGTGCCAGGCACTATTTGTAAAGTTAAGTTATTCGGAGAGGTCGCATAGCGGTCGAGTGCGTCGGTTTGCTAAACCGATATACGGTTGAAAAGCTGTATCCAGGGTTCGAATCCCTGCCTCTCCGCCACCGAACCACTCACAAAAATTTTTATCAAAATTTTTGTTCAGGTTCGGTGCAAGTATTGTGTTCAAGTAGTGAGGTGTCCAGTACCCGAGCGTAGCGAGTGGTGCTGGACAAGCGGAAAAGCATGTATTATATTTACGCTCTTTTTAGTCTTAAAGATAGAAAGCTATATATTGGATTTACTCATAATGTTGATGCGAGAGTAAAAGAACATAACTCAGGAAAAGTACCCAGCACTCAAACTAGGCGCCCTCTAAAACTTATTTATTATGAAATGCATCTTTCAAAAAAAGATGCATTGAGGCGTGAAAGATATTTTAAAACAACAAAAGGCAGAACAACTATAAAGCAAATGTTACGAAATAGTATGCCTAATGCCTAAAACAAATCTATCCTGATCATGAAAATCCGCATAAAAATACAAGGCGGCCTTATGTTTTTGGGCCTGGGGACAGTAATACTGCTCTCTAATTACGCATTCCCTCACCAGCGCCAGGTTTTTCTGGATGGGGCGCTGAGCGCAGTTGGCATGGGGTTTATTTTATTTGGTTTTTTGTTCCGCGTTTCAGCCAGAGGGTATAAAGAAGAAAAATGTTACAATGGCAATACACTGGTTAAAGACGGGCCGTACGCTATTATCAGAAACCCTATGTATTTCGGGACATTTATGATAGGCACAGGGGTTGTGATAATGCTATTAGAGCCGTGGTTTTTTTTCTTATTCGCTGCTATATCTTTATTAATTTACGTCCCTCAGATGAAAAAAGAAGAGGCGGTTCTTCTGGAAAGGTTTGGCCAGGAGTACAAGGAATATTGTAGTCTTACCCCAAAGTATTTTCCGCGGCTTGATTATTTATCAAGGCTTAATAAATATATAGCACTCAAAGATTTCTGGGTCAAAAAAGAGATCGTCCCAATGGTAACTACGATTATCGTAGTTATATTGATAGAAATCTGGAAACATATCAGATAAACAGCATGAAAGCATTTTTTACAGGGATGGTATTTTTAATATTTGTAGGAGTAATAGCAAGCCTGGGGTTTTTGCTTTTCCCGCTCCTTCTTCTAATAGCCTTTATTTTACGCCTCGTGTTAAGCGCCGCTATTATAGTATTTTTCATATGGCTGCTGGGCAAATTTATACTTTTCCTTAGCAAAAAGTAATGCGTAGAAATAATTTTTATAAGAATTTTTTATGGTTTCTTTTATTCATAATCTATGATAAAATTTTAGCCTATGGGATACCTACCTTTCGCGCGTAAATGGCGGCCGCAGGATTTCGATGAGATAGTGGGGCAGGAGCACATTACCACCACCCTTAAGAATGCTATTTCAATGGACAGGCTTCATCACGCTTATTTGTTCACAGGGCCGAGAGGTATAGGCAAAACCTCTACCGCCAGGATATTTTCTAAAACTTTAAATTGCGAAAAAGGGCCCTCCGCAAAACCGTGCAATAACTGCTCTACCTGCAAAGAAATTACCTCCGGTTCCAGCATGGATGTAATTGAAATAGACGGCGCCTCAAACCGCGGGATAGATGAAATCAGGAATCTTAGAGAAACAGTAAAATTTTCTCCCTCAAAAGGCCGTTTCAAGATATATATCATAGACGAAGTCCATATGCTTACCACGGAGGCGTTTAACGCCCTTTTGAAGACCCTGGAAGAACCGCCGGCGCACGTAAAGTTTATATTCGCTACAACGGAGCCGCACAAGGTTCTTCCGACCATTCTATCCAGGTGCCAGAGGTTTGATTTCAGGCGCATACAAATAAAGGACATCACCGCCAAGCTTCACGAGGTATGCAAGGCCGAGGATTTAAAAATAGACGAAGAAGCATTTTTATATATCGCAAAGGCGTCTGACGGAAGTATGCGTGACGCGGAAAGTATACTTGACCAGATAGCGTCTTTTAGCAAAGGAAAGGTCCATCTGAAGGACGTGATAGAGTCTCTCGGCATGATAGATCAGGAAACTCTGTTTAAAAGCGCGGAGATGATTATTAATAAAGACGCCGCCTCCGGCATTCATCTGGTAAATGAGATATTGAACTCTGGGAAAGACGCGAAACAGTTTCTCCTGGAGCTTCTGGAGCATTTCAGAAATATAATGATCATAAAATCAGGCATAGATTCAGACGAGATAATCTGCCTGCCAAAAGATTCCATAGACAAGATCAAAACTCAGGCGGGCATGCTTACGCAGGGTGATATATTTTATATCATAAGCGTTATTTCTAACGGCCTGAAGATGATAAAGCAGCTTATTCCCGAAAGGATAGCTTTTGAGCTTTCCATGATAAAGCTTGCTTCCAGGGATTCCATCGTCTCCGTAGAGGAGATACTTTCGAAATTGCATGCCTCTTCCGGCAGGCCTGTCAGCGAGGCCCCAAAGCCGGTTTCAGCTCATCCGGTTCATGAAGAAAAGTCTTTCTTTAAGAAGATTTTGCCGGCAGTCGGCGGCGGCGCTCAAACAGCAGCGGCAATTGATATAAACAGGGTCAAAGACGCCTGGCCGATACTTGTAAAGGCAATGGCTGTTAAAAGAATGTCCATATCTTCATATCTGGCGGAAGGAGAGCCTGATTCCGTTAAAGGGAACGTTATAGTCATAGGTTTCCCTAAGGAGCTTAATTTTCACATGGAAGTGCTTGAGGAAAAAAATAATAAAGACGCTATAGAGCAGGCGCTTTCGCAGATAATGGATAAATCCGTTAAAATGAGCTTTATCCCGACTGACAGGAAACAAAAAGAAACCGCAGTTGATAACGGCGGGACAAAAGAAGACCTGAAGACTAAAGAGCCCGGCATAGATTCGGCGTTGAATATATTTGGCGGAAGGCTTTTTAAGACAACAAAGAACAATCAGATATGAGCGCTTACACAAAGTCGATGCAGGAATTAATAGAGTGTTTCAAGAAAATGCCAGGGATAGGCTCTAAGACAGCCGAAAGAATGGCTTTTTACGTGCTTAAATCCCCGGCTGACGAGATGACAAGGTTTTCTTCCGTGATACGCAAGGTCAAAGAGGATGTCAGATTCTGTAAAATTTGCGGAAACTTAAGCGAAGAAGAAACCTGTTCGATTTGCAATGACCCAAGAAGAGACAAAACTATTATATGCGTGGTGGAGGAGCCGACGGATTTGATATTGATAGAAAAATCAGGCAGGTACAGAGGGGTTTATCATGTCCTATTCGGGGTTATATCCCTGCTTGACGGCATAGGGCCGGAGGAATTAAGGATAAAAGAACTTATAGACCGTATCAAGTTAGATAAAGTGAAGGAAATAATACTCGCTATGGACTCAAACGCAGAAGGAGAGACCACGGCGTTATATCTTTCGGAAAGTATCCAGCCGTTAAAGATCAAGATAAGCCGCATCGCGTACGGCATTCCGGTAGGCGGAAATCTGGACTATATAGATCAGGCCACTCTGATAAGGGCTCTTGAGGGAAGGCTTCCCGTATAATATAAGGCGAAGATCCTTAGAAACAGATTTCCTTGACAAATAAAGGTTTGGACTATACAATAGAAAGACGTTTTTATTAATAGAAAGGTATTTTTTATGTCAATGGTAGAAGTCGCGTGGCATGGAAGAGGCGGGCAAGGCGCAAAGACAGCTTCTCAGTTCCTGGGGGAAGCGGCTCTTGATATAGGCAAACATATACAGGCTTTTCCCGAGTACGGGCCTGAAAGAGCGGGCGCTCCTATGAAGGCTTTTACCCGCATCAGCGATGAGCCTATTTATGTCCATAGTTCCGTCAAAAACCCTGACGTGGTGATTGTTATAGATGCTACTCTTTTGGCCAGCGTAAATGTGACGGAAGGCCTGGAAGATAACGGGGTACTACTTGTTAATACCGAGAAATCCCCGGAAGAGATAAGAAAGATAGTTAATTTCAAGCATGGCAAGGTAGGCACAGTAGATGCCACTAAGATCGCTTTAGAGACCTTAAAAATACCTATGCCGAACATGCCGATGCTGGGCGCTTTTCTGAAGATAAACAGTATTGTTACCATAGATGAAGTGAGCGATATAGTAAAGGCGAAATTTCTCAAGAAGTTAGGCGAAGAAAAAACCAAGGCGAACATTGAAGGCATAAAAAGGGCGTATAGCGAATTAAAATTAGGATAATATATGGCTGAGAAGAAAAAAAGTTGGAAAGAGATACCAATAGGCGGATTAATACTAGAAGCAGGAAACGCCAAAGAATACAAAACAGGCGGATGGCGCACGTTCAGGCCTGAAAAAAATGATAAGAAATGCATTAACTGCCTTTTCTGCTGGATGTATTGCCCGGACTCTTCTATAAAGGTGGAAGACGGAAAAATGGCAGGCTTTGACTACGATCATTGCAAGGGCTGCGGCATTTGCGCGTCAGTCTGCCCTGTAAAATGTATTGATATGAAAAAGGAATAATTAAACCTCCCCGTTCTCCGAACGGGAAGTTTCCCGTTCGGAGAACGGGGAGGTAAAGGTGGTTAAAAGTATGGCAAATATAAAGACTAAAAAAATTCCATTAACAGGCGACCAGGCAGTAGCGACAGCGATGAAGCAGATAGACCCTGATGTAGTCGCCGCTTATCCTATTACGCCTCAGACCGAGATAGTAATGTATTTTTCAAATTACGTAGCGAACGGCCAGGTTTCAACGGAGCTTATACCTGTTGAATCAGAGCATAGCGCGATGAGCGCGTGTGTCGGCGCTTCAGCGGCAGGCGCCAGGACCATGACAGCGACTTCCGCGAACGGCTTGGCACTTATGTGGGAGATTGTTTATATCGCGGCTTCTTTAAGGCTTCCTATAGTAATGCCTGTTGTAAACAGGGCGCTTTCAGGGCCTATTAATATACATTGCGACCATTCCGACACAATGGGCGCGAGGGACTCGGGCTGGATACAGATTTATTGCGAAAGCGGCCAGGAAGCGTACGAAAACACAATACTTGCCGTCAGGATCGCAGAGCATAAAGATATTCTGCTGCCTGTAATGATATGCCAGGACGGTTTTATAACAAGCCATGCCGTGGAAGGCGTTCAATTATTCGAAGATAAATTAGTGAAAGGATTTGTAGGCGAATACAAAGCGGCTCACCCGCTTCTCAATGTAGAAAATCCTGTGACTTACGGGCCGCTTGATTTGCAGGATTACTATTTTGAACACAAGCGCCAGCAGTCGGAATCCATGAAAGGCGTACTGAAGATATTACCGGAATTATTTAAAGAATTTGAAAAAACATTCGGCGCAAAGTATGATTTTATAGATACCTATAAATTAGAGGACGCCGAGATCGCGGTTATAGCTTTATCATCTACGGCAGGAACAGCCAGAGGCGTTATTGACGAATTAAGGGCCCAGGGCATAAAAGCCGGATTATTAAGGCCAAGAGTTTTCAGGCCTTTCCCTGTGGAAAAGATTTTAGGAGCGCTTAAAAACGTAAAGGCGCTGGCTGTGCTTGACAGGGCGGAATCCTTTTCAGCGGAAGGCGGGCCTCTTTATACTGAAATTAAAGCCGCGTTGTACGATTCAGATATAAAGCCTTTAGTAGCAAATTACATATATGGCTTGGGCGGAAGAGATATATTTCCTGATGATATAAAGAAAGTTTATTCTGACCTGGGCGCAGCGTTAAAAAATAAAAAAGTTTCTAACCCCATAAATTATCTGGGTTCAAGGGAATAATATGGCAAATATAAAAGAACTTGCGAAGATACCGGAGCGGCTTTCAGGCGGGCACAGGCTTTGCGCGGGATGCGGAGCTTCGATAGTAGTGCGCCAGGTTTTGATGGGCACGAAGGATTATGTGGTAGCCGGTTCGGCAACGGGATGCCTGGAAGTAGCTACGACGATTTATCCTTTTACCGCGTGGAAGATACCTTTTATACATAACGCGTTTGAGAATTCAGCCGCCACGATGAGCGGCGTAGAAACAGCTTACAGAGCTCTTAAGAAAAAAGGCAAGATTACAAAAGAAATTAAATTTGTCGCTTTTGGCGGAGACGGCGGAACGTATGATATAGGCCTGCAGTCTCTTTCAGGCGCGCTCGAAAGAGGCCATAAATTTGTATATGTCTGTTACAACAACGAAGCTTATATGAATACAGGGATTCAGCGTTCAGGAGCTACCCCTAAAGGCGCGTCAACTACTACGGCGCCTCACGGGAAGGAAAGCCATGGCAAACATCAGTTTAAGAAAGACCTTACATCAATTGTAGCCGCTCATAAAATTCCTTATGTCGCTCAGGCATCAGCGTCTAATTGGAACGACCTTGTTACAAAAGCTGAAAAGGCTTTTGCGGCAGACGGCCCGGCGTTTTTAAATGTAATCGCTACATGTCACAGAGGATGGAGATTCCCGCAGGAAAAGTCCATAGAGATATCAAAATTGGCTGTTGAAACAGGCGTATGGCCTTTGATAGAAGTAGAAAACGGCGTATGGCGTTTCACCTATAAGCCCAAGGAGAGAAAGCCTGTAATCGAATGGCTAAAATCCCAGGGCCGTTTCAGCCACCTTTTTACAGAAGAAAATAAATCCATTATAGACGAGATCCAGCAAGGCATAGACGAAAACTGGGCGCGTCTTGAAAATCTTTGCAATTCAACTTGTAAGGTAGCGTAAACTATAACATAATTAAAAATGGGTTACGCTGGAAAAATAAAAGAAAAAGATATTGCCCGCAGGCTAAGACAAAAAGGGTATTCCTAAAGGATTTCTAATAGAGATTTATCCAGAAAAATTAAGGGTTGGATAAAAGGAGTTTTATTCAAGTGATAAATGTTCTTTTATAAAAGCATACTCCCTGGTAGCTCAATGGTAGTAGCGACTGGCTGTTTTAAAATGGCAGCTTCCACAGGTAACTGTGGTCGAAAATTGGGTGAATTCAGGAAACCCTAAAGCGAAAGCCAAGGCAATCCTGAGCGAAACTCGCTGAATGATATATATAAGTAAGCGAGAGCGTGCAGAGACTAAGGGATGAGGATATCAGCCAATAAGCCCTATTAGTACCCGACATCCTAGGAATAGGATGATGAGATAGTCCAGACCTGATAGAAATATCAGGATTAACTGTAACCAGTAGGTTGCTGGTTCGAGTCCAGCCCAGGGAGCCAATTCTCTTTAAGCCCTATTCCCGATACAAGCGAATAGGGCTTTTTGGTTGAAAATAAAAGGTTTCTGTCTTTTAAGATAAGGTTCGAGCCGAGAATTTTCAGAAAATCGCGCTTGGCGCTGGGGTTTCCTTGCCAAGCGACAGAACCCGCCGCATTACAACTAGATATGAACTCCTTTGCCGGTTCGAGCCACCCGCCGCCCGATTTCTCTATCTCGCCAAGCCGCCCCTGTAAATCTTTCTTTTCGTTGAGTAATTTGGCTTTCTTCCGCTGATATTCTTCTTGCGAGATTTCCTTTGTAATATAAAGATCAATTAACCGCTCTATCTTTTCGTCAAACTCTTTTAACTTGTCGGCGGCTTGGCGAGCAGCAAGGGAAGAGGCTTTGCCTTCCTCCTTAGCTAATTCTTCAAAGTGGTTAATTATTTTGTCTTTAATGTCATTATCTATAAACACTTTTAAGATAGCGTTGTTTATCTGCTCAAGCAGAGCCTCTTCCCTAAGATACTTTTGCGTGCAGGCGGTAACTTTTTTGGTACAACGATAATAAACATGGCCTTTCTTAAGCTCTGCTGTAATACTTGCCCCACACTCGCCGCATTTCATTAGCCCAGTAAAGTTAAACCTATCAACCGTCTTTTTAATAACCCTTGTCTTTTGTGCGATTACCGCCTGCACGCTATCGTAAAGTTTCTTAGTGATAAGCGGCGGGTGGCTCGCCTCGAACCTTTCGCCCTTATAGACCATTACCCCATAATAAAACGGATTGCGTAGCATTTTGGCCAGACAGCTTTTAAAGATAGGCTTGCCCGCCTTCGCCGTAAGCCCCCACCTATGTACTTCCCTTAGCAACTCCTCAAGTGAATAATTACCTGTAGCGTATAACTCAAACGCCTTATAAACAAAACGTGCCTTTTCCAAGTCAGGTTTTACTGTATGGCTTACGGCGTCGTTGTAGTAACCAAGCGGCGCAGTGCCCGGCCATTCGCCACGGCGCAGCTTCTCTCGTAAGCCGCGCTTAACATTTTCAGCAAGGTTATCCACATAATATTTACTTTGGCCGAAAGCAATAGAAAGCATAAACTTTCCTTGCGCCGTGGCGTCAAAGCGGTAAGTAGGAAAACGAAGATCAGCGATTTCCCCGGTATCTATTAAATAAATAATCTTCCCACCGTCTATTGAGTTGCGGGCAAGCCTATCAGGATGCCAGGCCAAAATGCCGCCCGCAAGTCCACTTTCAATTTGCTTAAGCATATAGGAGAATATCGGTCTCCCTGGCTCTTTGGCGGTCTTTGCTTCGCTAAATTCCTCTATAATCTCTAATTTCTCTCTTTTTGCGAATTCTCGTAATTCGTTTACCTGCGATTCAATAGACAACACTTGCTTATCTTCAACGTTGGTGGACTTGCGGGCGTAGAGAAAATATGCGTTCATTTTACCCTCCAGTGTTCTGTCGCTTGGCTAAGAAAATTTTTGAGGTCTCGCTTAACCTCAAAAACTTTCTTCTTCGCCGAAGGCGAAAAGGAAACCCCAGCGCCAAGCGCGATTTTCTGAAAATTCTCGGCTCGAACCTTATCTTAAAAGACAGAAACCTTTTATTTTCAACCAAAAAGCCCTATTCGCTTGTATCGGCAATAGGGCTTAAAGAGAATTGGCTCTCTCTAAGCGACGAA
>Ga0172370_10005295_pt1 | contig 16697 bp, 17 predicted proteins | sample LakKiv5m_FD_114538 | JGI IMG/M metagenome (GOLD analysis project Ga0172370, IMG submission 114538) | Freshwater microbial communities from Kabuno Bay, South-Kivu, Congo - kab_022012_11.5m | ecosystem: Environmental > Aquatic > Freshwater > Lake | place: Democratic Republic of the Congo...
ATCAAAATCAAATTGAGAAATACGCTTTGTTGCAGAACTACCCGAACCCATTTAATCCTTCTACTGTAATAAAATATGCTTTGCCTTTTACAAGTAATGTAAACATCACTGTTTATAATACCCTTGGTCAAAAAGTAGAAGAATACTTTGAAGGGACAAAAGAAGCCGGATATTACGCCATCAATTTCGGTGGTGAAAAACTTTCATCGGGTGTTTATCTTTACAGCATTAATGCAGTTTCTACCAATGGAAAACAAAACTTTAATGCAACAAAAAAAATGTTGCTGCTCAAATAAAAACAACCCAATCATGTTTCCCTCTCCTTACCAAGGAGAGGGACTAAGGGTGAGGTCAATTTCCTTCAAAAAGATGATATAAAATTACCCTTGCTTCTCTCTTTACTTTTTCCTTTATTTTAACGGAACAAATAAATTATTTTATTTAATAACAATTTTGGGAAAAATGTTATGGCAAATTTAGAAACGGGTCACGCAAAGAATGTAGCTAACTTTGAAGCCCTCATTTCCTTTTGCACCGGTTACGGCGCAAGCTACAATCCTTCTAAATCATCAATCAAACTTCCAACTTTAACCGCCTTACTCACAGCCGCAAACGATAAAATGTCCGTAGTTAAAACTGCGGAATCCGCCTGGTCTGATGCGGTGGGTGCAAGAGAAGTTCTTTTCAAACCGTTAAGCAAACTTATAACGCGCGTACTTAATGCCCTTGCCGCAAGCGAGGCGCCTGCCCCTTCGGTTGATAACGCAAAAACCATCGCGAATAAAATTCAAGGAAAAAGAGCGACGCCTAAAAACTCTCCTCCTCCCATAGACCCCGCTGTTCCTAAGGAAGAAATCCCGCAAAACATTTCTGCTTCTCAAATGGGATTCGATAACCGGATAGATAATTTGGATAAACTTATTAAACTGTTAATTGCGCAACCCGGCTACGCTCCCAACGAAACCGTTTTAACTACCGCTTCTTTAACAACTTTACTTGCCGATATGAGAGCGGCAAACACCGCTGCAATTAATACCAATACCGTTTTAAGCAACGCCCGTATTGAAAGAAACAAAGTTCTCTATACCCCGGAAACGGGCTTAGTTGATGTTGTAGATGACGTAAAAAAATATGTAAAAAGTCTCTTCGGCGCTTCAACTCCGCAATACAAACAAATAAGCGGCTTAAAATTTACCAGACCAAGAAAATAACCAAAAAGAAAGAAGCCTCTTCTATTTAGAATGAGGCTTCTCCCTTTTAGAAACAAACACAACCCAAAAGGAAACAGCCTCCCTACTTTAAGAAACATCCATCATAATTTAGGAAACACCGACCCCAATTTAGGAAACAGCCGTCCTAATTTAGGAAACACGCTTCCCAATTTAGGTTTCTTGCACAACGCAAAAGGAAACAACCATTACCATTTAAGAAACAACCATGCGGAAATAGGAAACTTTCACCCCAATTTTAGAAACACGCTCCACCCAAAGGGTTTCATTTATGCAAAAAAAGGAAATACCCTTAAAAAAAATCCGAAACAGCTTAAAAATCCAATTTTTAACATTTCGTGCTTAATAAACCTTACTCACAAAATGCTCATTTCAAATCAAAATCAAACTAAAAAGTACTATTTCCCATCAAACAAAAGGGCAACCGTTACGGCTGCCCTTTTTAGCTATCACAAGATCGGGGAAATTTATTAAACGTCGTAGTACAAACTGAATTCGTACGGATGCGGTTGAAGCGCCATCGGTTTAATTTCTTTATCGGTTTTGTATTTAATCCATGTTTCGATAACATCTTCGGTAAATACATCACCTTTGAGTAGGTAGTCGTGATCTTTTTCAAGACAAGCCAACGCCGCATCAAGACTTCCAGGCGTTGATGGAACGCCTTTTAATTCTTCAGGTTCCATATCGTAAATATCTTTATCAAGCGGTTCACCCGGATCGATACGATTGATAATTCCATCCAATCCTGCCATCATAATAGCAGAGAAAGCGAGATACGGATTTGTTGATGGATCAGGGCAGCGGAATTCAACACGTTTTGCTTTCGGACTATTTGAATACATCGGAATTCTGATTGAAGCGCTTCTGTTTCTTTGTGAATACGCTAAGTTTACCGGCGCTTCAAATCCGGGCACAAGTCTCTTGTATGAGTTTGTAGTTGGATTTGTAATTGCAAGTAACGAAGGAGCGTGCTTCAAAATTCCACCGATATAATAGAGCGCCATTTCGCTCAATCCGGCATACCCGTTGCCGGCAAAAAGCGGTTTACCTTTTTTCCATAAACTTGAGTGAACGTGCATACCGCTTCCGTTATCGCCAAAAATTGGTTTCGGCATAAACGTTACGGTGCGGTTATTCTTTTTAGCGGTATTCTTAATGATATATTTGAACATCAATAATTGATCGGCAGCTAAAACCAACGGTTGAAAACGGCAGTCGATTTCGCACTGCCCGCCGCTGGCAACTTCATGGTGCTGCGCCTCGATATCAAGACCGGCATTCATCAAATTAATAACCATTTCATTTCTCAGATCAACAAGTGAATCTGTTGGTGCAACCGGGAAATATCCTTCTTTGTATCTCGGTTTGTATCCAAGGTTCGGACCCTCGTCGCGTCCGCTGTTCCACTTTCCTTCTACAGAATCAACAAAATAAAAACTGCTGTTCTGAGATGAATCAAAACGGACGTCATCAAAAACGAAAAATTCTGCTTCCGGTCCAAAATATACCGTATCGGCAATTCCGGTTGATAGAAGATAGGATTGAGCTTTTTGCGCAATGTTTCTCGGGCACCGGGAATATTTTTCTTTGGTTGCCGGTTCGTAAACGTCGCAGGTTAAACTTACTGTTGGCGCATTTACAAAAGGATCAAGCCACAACGTGTTTGGATCCGGAATGATTAACATATCGCTTTCATTAATTGCTTTCCAACCGCGGATGGAAGACCCGTCAAAGCCGAAACCATCTTCAAAAGAATCAGCGCTGAATTGTGTTACCGGAAACGTAATGTGTTGCCACTGTCCCGGCATATCCATAAATTTTAAATCCACAAACTGTATCTTGTTCTCTTTGATAAATTTGAGGACTTTGTCTATCGCAGACATTTCCTTAGCCATAACTAACCTCTTTATTTATTTTTTGATTTTATTGTTTCTTTTTTTCTTACTTATTTCATAGAAATTTTTGTTGATTCTTTAATTGAAGAAAGAACAAAAAAGGATTTCGTACTTACAACTCCGGGCCACGATTGAATTTCTGCAAGCAACTTTTCCAACGCTTCGGTATTTTTTGCAATCACTTTAACGATGTGCGATCCTTCGCCGAGGATTGAGTGACACTCTAAAACATTCGGATGCTGTTCAATCTTTTGCGCCAGCGTTTTATAATGTTTGGAAGAATCCATCACTAAAAGAATAAACGCCATAATGTCGTAACCAAAAGCTTTGCGGTTAATTTTTGTATAGTAGCCTTCGATAATTTTTTTGTCTTCAAGTTTGTGAAGCCTTTCACTAACCGAAGGGATTGACATGCTTACGGCTTCCGCAAGCTGGTTTCGTTTCGTTCTTCCCTGATCTTGCAGCAGCTCGAGAATTTTAATATCTAAGTTATCAATCATGTTCTTCCTAATTTTTTTAGGGAAATTAATATTATTGGTTGTAAATATAAGATATTATTTGGATAAGAGGCAAATAAAAAGGAAAGTTTTTTGGAATATTTATCGAATGTTTCCGGTTATTAATTAGCCGGAGCCGAGAATTTCGGAAAGTTGTGTTAAAATTCAACACAAAAAGTTGAGTGAAACGAGTTTACCGGTTCCGCCGGGAATACTTATTCATGCACGCCGGTTGCTCAAGCTGTTGCGTCTTTCGGTTCATCCGGTGTTTGCTTTTCTTTCTTTCGGTTGTACGTTTTTTTTGAAGTGAGAATTTTCGGAGGCTTCTGCGGCAGCGGAATTCTCTTTTTCTTTTTCGGCACCTCTATTTTTATCTTCTTAATCATGCTTGCACTAAAAGATGGCGTAAATAAACGGCGCCAGCGCTGATCCTTGCGTTAAAATAATCAAACCGCCGAGGAGAATAAGAAAAAATAATATCGGGGCAAGCCACCATTTCTTGCGGACTTTTAAAAAATCCCATAACTCTGATAAAATTGAAAGTTTGCTCATTGTTGTTCCTAAAATTGCTTTTCGTATTGAGTTTTGTCGAATGTTTGCTGCGGTCGTTTTTGCCAGTAAGTTGCCGCCGACCGGTTGATTCTTAAATCTAAAAATTTCTTCCCGGATAATTTATAAAGAATTCTTATCGGAGTAATAACAAAATAGAAGAGAAGACCCAAGATTATTCGCGTTGAAAAAAAACCGAGAATAATGCTAAAACCCATCCAGATTTTATGAATCCACTTTAATGCTTTGGGCAATACGAGTGCGAGAAAAATGAAGAGAAGTCCAAGTCCGCAGAAAACAACCGTCTGCTTCCCATCCAATATTATCAACACAATTCCGATGAGGCTTAAGAGACTGCCAATTGTGAGTCCGAATTTTTTTAGTTCTGCCGGTGTGGATTTAATTTGTTTAATTTCTTCTTTAATCATTTTTTATCTGTAAATATCTTTCCGGTGACCAACTTGAATAATGATAATTTTCTTCTCTTTGTCAATTATTTTATAGATAACGCGATAATTTCCATATCTAATTCTGAAATCATTCTCCGTTCCCACAAGTTTTCTACTTCCAAAAGGATGTGGTTCTTCCTTCAACCGTGTAATTTTTGTCCACAGTTTATTTCTCTCATTTAAAGGAATTTGTTTAAACTCTTTTACAACAGCATCTTTGAATTCCAGTGAATACATTACTGTTGCGACATTTTTTCTAAAAATTCTTGTTCGTCAATTGTAGGGTCTTCCTCTCTTTCTTTTATAATTTTGACGCATTCCGAATCCTCAATTAATTCCACCATTTCTTTATATGCCTTATAATCAATGAGTACACTTTTTGGTTTCCCTCTTTTGTTATAAAGGATTTGTTCATTAGTTCTCAATTTTATCATAGCCATACCTATTATTTTAAATTACAAGCAATTTCAAATTTTCTACTTAATCTAACACAAATTCTTTCTTCCAATCAACATCATTTTTAAGTTGCTTTTGCTCAGTTTTGTTTAGAAGAAAATTACCAAGCACAAGATGATCAATATCTGTACGCATGAAACAGCGATACGCGTCTTGCGGCGTGCAGACGATCGGTTCGCCGCGAACGTTGAAAGACGTGTTCACAACAACTCCATAACCCGTCAATTTTTCAAACGCAGAAATGAGTTGATGATATTTCGGGTTGGTTTCTTTCTGCACGGTTTGAACGCGCGCCGAATAATCGATATGCGTAACCGCCGGAATATCCGAACGCAAAATATTTAACTTTTCAATTCCGAAAAGTTTTCTCTGCTCATCCGTCATCACTTTTTGCCTCTCTTTTTTTACTTCGGCAACTAACAGCATGTAAGGACTTTCGCACCCCATTTCAAAATAGTCAGAAACTTTTTCCGAGAGTACCGATGGAGCGAACGGACGAAATCCTTCACGGAATTTTATTTTAATATTCATTGTTGCCTGCATTTTTGCCGAGCGCGCATCGCCAATAATTGAGCGGTTCCCCAGAGCGCGGGGACCGAATTCCATTCTTCCTTGAAACCAGCCGATAACTTTTTCATCTGCAAGCAGAGCAGCCGAATGAGCATAAAGTTCGTCATCATTTAGTTGTTTAAAGGGGATTTCGTTTTTTTCTAACCAGGTCTGTATTTCGTTATTAGAAAATTCAGGACCAAGATACGCTCCATCCATAGCATCGGTTTTTCCGTTTGCCGTTCTCTCATTTCCAAGGTATTGATACCAGGCTGTTAATGCAGCTCCTAAAGCGCCTCCGGCATCGCCGGATGCAGGCTGAATCCAGATATTTTCAAAAATATTTTCGCTCAAAAGTTTTCCGTTTGCAACACAATTCAACGCAACACCGCCGGCAAGACAAAGATTTTTTTGTCCCGTTTCTTTCCGTACGTGCTTTGCCATCCGCAGCATAACTTCTTCCGTAACTTCTTGCACCGACCGCGCAAGATCCATTTCTTTTTGCGTAAGATTCGTTTCCGGTTTGCGCGGCGCACCGCCAAAAAGCTTGTTGAATTTTTCATTCGTCATGGTTAAGCCGGCACAGTAATTAAAATATTCCATATTCATTTTAAAAGAACCGTCTTCTTTTAAATCGATTAACTCGGAATAAATTTTATCAACATATTTCGGTTCGCCATACGGCGCCAGACCCATCACTTTATACTCGCCGGAATTTACTTTAAATCCGGTGTAATACGTAAAAGCGGAATAGAGAAGTCCGATTGAATGCGGAAAATGGATGTCGGAATCAATTTGAATTTTATTTCCCGAACCAACGCCGAAGCTTGAGGTTGTCCACTCTCCAACGCCATCCATCGTAAGAAACGCTGCTTCTTGAAACGGCGAAGGATAAAATGCCGATGCTGCGTGCGACTCGTGATGTTCCGGGAAAAGAATCGTTCCCTCAAAGCCGAGTTCATTTTTTATCACTTCTTTCATCCAGAGTTTTTCGTGTATCCACAACGGCATTGCTTTGATGAAAGATTTTATTCCGACCGGCGCAAAACTTAAATAGGTTTCCAGAATTCGTTCAAACTTAAGGAAAGGTTTATCGTAAAAAACTACGTACGCCAAATCCTTTCCGGTTATTCCAGCGTGGCGCAAACAATACGCAATTGAATGTTTGGGGAAAGCGTGATCTCCCTTTTTGCGGGTGAATCTTTCCTCCTGCGCAGCGGAAAGTATGTTGCCGTCTTTCAATAAACAGGCGGCGCTATCGTGGTAAAAGGCTGATATTCCGAGGATGTACATAAAATTATTTTCTAATTTTCAGACCAAGGTATTTCACCATTGGTTCAAAATCACTATCCTTTTGTAATAATTCAATTTCATTCTCAATACAAAATGTACCAATTATTAAATCAACAGTTTTTCTAATGGTCAATCCTTTTTTTCTTAAAGACCTGAAATTTTCAGCGCTTTTTATAGCAATAATTTCGTTACAGATAGTTAGACAAGGAAATGATTGCATGATTTCTTTAGCAACTTTATAATCCATATCGCTTCGGAAGCCTTGTAAAACTTCCGCCAGAATATAATCCCCCACCACTATTAATTCCTTACCGAGCAAAACATCTAATTCTTCCGTGTGCCAATTCTTTACACCATTGAAGTAATCAATAAAAACAGAAGAGTCAACAAGAATCATTTCGCGAGTCTCATTTCCTCAAGATTGCCTTCCCATTTTAATTTACCTCTGAATTTTTTAAAACCGGCTTGTTTCTTAAGCAGTACAAGTAATTTTAATCCTTCCTCCACAACATCTTTTTTAGTTGATAACCCCGACAGCCTAAGAGCATTTTTCATCAACTTGTCGTCTATCGAAATATTTGTTCTCATATAGTTTCCATTTAACGTGTATTGTTTATTTCAATTATACAGATATTATTTTTAGAAATCAATTACTTACCCATGAAAGCAATTCTTTATTATTTTCTTTCTTCTCATGTCTCGTATTAATTAACCGGAACAATGCTTGAATAAAATGGGTGGAAAATGCCCAATCATTGCTGCGGCAATCGGAATAGGTATATACATTTAAATATTTCCTTCATTATTTCCAACAATAAATCCTACTTTCTTCCTGCGCAGCGGAAAGTATATTGCCGTCTTTTAATAAACAGGCGGCGCTATCGTGGTAAAAGGCTGATATTCCGAGGATGTACATTGGCAAAGTTAAAAGTTAAAAGTTAAGAGTGAAACGGCTTTGCATTTTATAGCAGAAATGATACGGTAGCAAGTCAAGGGGAAATATATTCCGCGATTTCAAAGCCGAGAAAAAACTGTTTGTGTGGTTGCTATTTCGTACCTTTTCACAGCAGCATTATAATTAATACCACTTTAAAAAACAATTTATTCGGTGATGAGTTTGTGCGTTTTTTATTTTGGAATTGTGAGTGAAGAGAGACAATCTTTCCGATTGGCGGCAACGCAACTGCAAAAGAAAGCCGCACTTATTTTGTATTTTGGTTTATCATTTTGGAAAGTACATTGGAAAAGAAACAAAAAATTATTCTCTGGTTTTCAGCTTTGTTAATTACGGCTCTGCTCGGTTATTATAAAACCGTAACTTCCGCAGAGTATCCGGTAACCGGCACCATTGCCGTAAGCGGAGAAAAAGTTACGTATGCGTTTGAAAAAATTTTTCGAGGGAAAGATGATTTCAAAATCTCCCTCCGCACCGATGCAAAAGAATTAACGGGCTCGGTTGTCTGGCGGAAGGAAAAAACAAAAGCGGTTGATACGCTTCAATTAAAAAAAGAAAAAGGATGGCTGCTCTGTTCAATTCCATTGCAAAAACCGGAGACGGAAATTGTGTACAATGTTTTTTTGTACAACAAAGATTCGGTTATTCAAATTCCTTTTAACCAAACGTTGAGAACAAAATTTTACGGCGCGGCGCCGGCATCCATTACTTCAACATTTGCACTTACTTTTTTTATCGGATTGCTTCTTAGTATTCGCATCGGACTTTCCTATTTTGAACTCCACTCGAAAGCAAAAATGTTTGCAATCTTCACGCTCATCTCGTTTAGTTTGTATGGATTGTTTCTCGTTCCGGTAAAAAAATTATTTGAACTTGGCGCGGTAAATCAAGCGCCGCCTCAAATGCTTGAAATGTTTTCTCCCGCGGAATTGTCCTTTGCGTTTCTGTGGCTTGTTGTTTCGGTGGGAATGTTTAATTCAAAAAGTAAATTGTGGAACGCTGCCGGAGCGTTGTTTACCGCTGCCGGTTACTTACTTCTTCACTAAAAATAGTTTGAAGAAGAAGTAGGAGAATCGTTTTATGATCGGTAGAAGTTGATTTAACCGCAACATCGGATTCAAACAAAACTTTGCTTATCTCCAGAAGTTTCGCATTGCCGAACCGCTTTTGCGCGGCGATAAAATTTTTTAAATAATAAGGATGCGTTCCAACGATTCTTGCGATCGCTTGTTCGGGAAGTTTTTGTTCAAACATTTCCGGTATTTGCACGAGCGATGTAAAATATTTATTCAACATGGCAAGCAGAAGAATGATCCCTTCTTTTTCCAATAATTGAAACGCGATCTTCACCGCTTCCGCTTTTTGATTTGCACCGATGGCATCCTGTAGGTTAAAGATGGTGTACTCTTTTGTTGAAATTACGTTTGCTTCAATTTCCTTAAAGGTAATTTCATTCTTCTCGCCGAGCGAAGCAATAATTTTCTCAAGCTGCATCTCTATCATCGCGCGGTTATCTCCAACAAGACTGAGAAGAAATTCCGCGTCAACTCTCGATATTTGTTTTTTATTAAGCTCGCTATATTTTACAATCCAGTTTACAAGCGACGGTTCCTTCATCGCTTTCGCTTCAAAAATAAAATCATGCTCGCTAAAAATTTTCACATACCCTTTTTCAGTGCCCTTTAACGGTGCGTTATAGAGCAATACAAGCACTGAAAAATCGGGAGGATTTTGCGCGTAGCGTTCAAGCAGCGTTGACTGCTTTTCTTCTTTCATTTTTTCAAACTCTTTTACAAGGATGAATTTTTTTCCATCACCAAACGGAAACGACTGAGCAAAATCAATTACTTCATTTATCGAAACGGAACTTCCATAATACACTTGCTTATCAAATTCACTTGAAAGAAGAGGCGTAATTGCTTTTTCAATTTCTTCGGCAACTTCATTAATGCTGAAAGCATCTTCCCCCGCCAGAAAATAAACGGGGGAAAACTTTTTAAGTTTGCAGTGTTTGTAAACTTCCGAAATATCAAGAAAAAGCTGCTTCGCCATTTGCTGAATTATTTTTTAGTGGAATCGTTTTCTTTTTTTGTCGATCTTTTTTCAATCGTCACGGTTTCCATAACTACGTCTTTAAGCGGTTTGTTAGACGATGGAGATGTTACAACTTTGCCAATCGCCTCAACAACATCCATTCCGTTTACAACATGACCAAAGACGCTGTGTTTGCCGTCTAACCAGGGAGTTGGTACGAGCGTAATAAAAAATTGACTGCCGTTGGTGTTGGGTCCGGCGTTTGCCATTGATAAAACACCGGGAGTTTCATGTTTCAATTCCATATTGAATTCATCCGGAAAAGATTTTCCCCAGAAGCTCTCGCCGCCTCTGCCGGTGCCGGTGGGGTCGCCGCCTTGAATCATAAAATTATCAATCACTCTGTGAAAAATAATTCCGTTGTAGTACCCTTTTTCCGCAAGTCCTACAAAATTTTCTACTGTCTTCGGAACAAGTTTATCAAAGAGTAAAACTTCAATTGTTCCCATGCTGGTTTTGATTACGGCAATCGTTACCGAATCGTTGTCGTTCATATATTGTGTCACGATATCACCTTTTTGTTGTGTTGTTGATTCACTTTTACAACCGAATGTAAAAGCTATAATTACGAGAAGAAAAAAATATCTCATCATTTTTCCTCTTATGGTTTTAGCATATTTAATGAAATTAAAACTAAGATTAACGCGCCGAGCGCAATTCTATAATAGATAAAAACGAACGTGCTGTTCTTGCGCAGATATTTTAGAAGCAAATCAATTGCAAGATAACCGCTTACGCCGGAAACGATTGTTGCGATAATAAGATTAACTACTCCGGCGTGATCAATAAATTTTATCTGTTCATAAAGCTCAAGCATACCGCTGGCAAATACGGATGGAATGCTGAGGAGAAACGAGAATCGCGCTGCCGACTCGCGCGTTAAGCCCATGAATAATCCGCCGGTAATAGTTGTGCCGGAACGTGAAGAACCGGGAATTAACGCCATTGCCTGCGCAATACCGATGACGATTGAATCGAGAATGGTAATGTCTTTTATCTCTTTTTTGAATTTTGCTTTTCGTTCGGCAACGGCAAGAATAATTGCGAGTACAATTAAACTGCACGCAATCACCACAAGATTTTTCGTTAGCGTTCCTTCAATAATTTTTTTAAATCCGAGTCCGAACGAAACAATCGGGATTGTTCCGAGAATAATAAACCAGCCCATTTTTGCATCAAGCGATTGCGCAGTAAACTTTTGCCGCGAACCGACATTCTCTTTAAAAAAAGCGAAAACGATTTTCCAAATATCTTTCCAAAAATAAACGAGAATGGCAACCAGCGTTCCAAGCTGAATTACCGCTATAAAGGATGTCCATGCCTGCGGATTCTCTTCCGAGATAAGATGGAACATCCTTCCGAAAAGCGTTAAATGTCCCGTACTGCTTATCGGTAAAAATTCAGAAATTCCTTGAATGAGTCCAAGGATGATAGCTTCAAATATAGACATGAGATTTCCTTATAGAGTTACGGCAACGCCGAGTTTAATTCCTGCCGAAAGAGAATTAGAAGAAAGCGATTCGTTCGTTAAATTATTTATCTTCTTTTTTCCACCGGCATCACTTATCGTCCCCGTGAAATTAAGCCGCAGATCAAAACCGAGATAAGCATAAAAATTTCCGCCGAGAGAAGTAATACCGTCAATCTTTCCAACTAATCCGTATCCGCTTCCGCTATACTTGAGCCAATCGGAAGTATAGTTAGATTTTTCAGTGACAAAAATAAATCTCGGTCCAATTCCACCGCCAAATTTAAATTGAAAACCATTTCCGTTAATTGTGTAATACCCAAGCAGCGAAGGTTGCAGCAGTTGGTATGAAAAAGTATATGTACCGAATGTTGATACAGAAAATGAATTGTATTCATAATCAAATTCAGCGGCAAGTTGAAAATTCTCTTTTAGTTGGTAACCGACTTCGCCGCCAAACTCAATCGCCGGTGAAAATTGACTTAGCCCGTTATCGTTCATCGAAAAATAATTTGCATTTAAATAGTCTCTCACGTCCGGCATGCTTACCATATTCAATCCCATGCTGGTGCGCACTACCCATTGGGCTTGCAGACTTGCGCTAACAATCATTATCAAAAAGAAAAACTTTTTCATTTATTGTTCTCCTCCAAATTGAAAAGAGAAGTTTGCTTTAACGCCGCATATTTTTTTCTGAAATAGAAAAAGTAAACCAATGCGGCAACCGAATGGATGATATACGAAATTGCGTGGGTTAACGTTGCGTACGCAATACTCACATCGGGTAAAAAAGAATAAAGAGAAATAAGGACGGATTTTGTTATCGTGTGGTACGAACCGATTCCGCCGGGCGTTGGAATCATCACGCCGATTGAACTTATGCTCATCACTACCCAGCCTGAAGTTAAAGAAATATTTGCGGCGTTGTGCATATCAAAAATTAAAAATCCGACGTAAGAGTTCAATCCATACGTTAGCATGATTAACACGCTGTAGAAAAGAGCAAGCGCGTAATTTCGCCAGCCGGTAAGACTGCCAAATCCATAGGTTAGTTTTTCAAATATCGATGCGATTTTTTCAGCAAAGGCTGCGGAAATTTTTTTTGTGAGAAAAAGAATTACCGAGTAGAATTTTTCTTTATATCGGATGCTTAACACGAGAACGGCAATAACAAAAATGATGATTGCGGAACCGAAGTACATCGTTAATCTCAGCCACGGAAATTCTGCGTAAAGATTTCCTTGATACAAAAACGCCGAAAGAATAACGGCAACTCCGAAAAAAATAATATCGATAACCCGTTCAACTACAATGGTTCCGAAAATAGATGAGCGTGAAATTCCTTCCAATTGCCCAACGGAAACAGCTCGTGAAATTTCTCCCAGACGCGGAACAACGTTATTCACTCCGTACCCGATTAACAACGAACCGAAAAGGTGATTTACTTCCACATCTTTTTTAATTGATGAAAGAATAACTTTCCACCTTAAAGCGCGGAGGTAATGCCCGGCAAGACAAAGTAGCGCAAAGACGATAATCCACAATAACGAAGCGCCGGAAATGATTTTTAGCAGGCGAGAAGCGTCAACACCCGCAAAAGCAAAATAGAGAAAGACGACGCTCAGCAAAATCGAAACTACATAGCTGAGCGCTTCTCTCGGCGTAATCCGTTGTTTTGATTTAGCGGAGGTCAATAATTTTTGTTCCTTGAGGAATCTGGAAAGTAAATTTCTTTTTACCGAAGTTTTGATTTCCTTTGAAGTTAGAAAACTTGAAGACCGCTGTGCCGCCGTCCATTCCGGCAATCATTATTTCTTGAATTGTGTTATCGGCATTCGGAAATATTTTTGCTTGTTTATAAATGCCTGAAGTAGTTGGAATCAATTCAAGATAGGTTTTTCCGTCTTCGGTTACCTCTTTCACTTTGCACTGATTAGGAAAATCAAACACAAATCTCTTAGAAGAAAAAAGAGAAGCGTCATCGGGATCATAATTACTGATGATAACTTTTTTATCTTTTTTGTTGTAGTTCCAATTGGTAACGCCGTCGGAAACAATCACCAAATTTTTCAAATCGAGGATGATCATGTTTTCTTTTTTATAAGATAATTTTCCCGTGAGCATTGGTTTACGTTTTACTTCTTGAGTAAACTCAACCGAGAAATCCTGCGACGAAGAAAATTTATTCTGCAGCGCTTTTAAAAGCGTACCATCTTTTCCTTGAGGAAAAAGAGTTGCAAAAAACAGAACGAAAAGGAATGGGATTTTTTTCAATTAAATATTTCTGAGAATAGTTTCTAGTTGTTCTTCATTTTCAACAATTACTTCGCGCGCTTTACTACCGTCGTTCGGACCAACAATACCGGCTTCTTCAAGCTGATCAACAATGCGCGCCGCTCTTGAATATCCGAGTTTCAATCTTCTCTGAAGCAGTGAAACCGAACCTTGCTGATGCCGCACCACAACGCGCGCCGCGTCGTGAAATAACGGATCAACATCATCCATGAACTTTGCGCCCGCCTCTTTTTTCTTATCATACAACGAAGGCAAATTATACGGTTTTGAATATCCTTCTTGTTTTGAAATGTATTCTGTTAGACGCTCAACTTCATCGGTGGTTATAAAAGCGTTCTGCATGCGGATAGGTTTTGGCATTCCCGGAGGAAGAAAAAGCATATCGCCGCGTCCGAGCAATTGTTCCGCGCCGTTCATATCAAGAATAGTTCTCGAATCAATTTTAGAAGCAACCTGGTACGCCATGCGCGCGCTGAAATTTGCTTTGATAACGCCGGTGATAACATTTACCGACGGACGCTGCGTTGCAAGTACAAGGTGAATGCCGACCGCTCTTGCCAACTGCGCCAACCGTGCAATCGGTTCTTCAACTTCTTTTCCGGCGGTGATCATCAAATCCGCAAGCTCATCAATAATCACCACGATATACGGCAGATGATAGTGCTTCATCGTTTCCGTATCCTTAGGAGCTTTTTTAGGATCGGCAATTTTTAAATTATAATCAACAATATTTCTTACGCCGGCTTTTGCAAGTTTGTCGTATCTTTTTTCCATTTCATATTCAACTGATTTAAGAAGAAGCACCGCGTTGGTTGGAACGGTTACAATGTCTTCATCAAAATCGGGAGAAACGGCCAGGTAATGTCTGCGTAAACAATTATAAAACGAAAGCTCAATTTTTTTCGGATCGATGATCGCAAGTTTTACTTCGGAAGGATGTTTTGAATAGAGGAGACTTGCAATAATCATATTGATGCCGACACTTTTGCCGGAACCGGTAGAACCTGCAATAAGCAAATGCGGCATCTTTGCCAAATCGGAAATCAGCACTTCACCGGCAATATCTTCACCGAGCGCAAGAGGCAGTTCGGCTTTTGTATTTGCAAGTTTGTTCAATACGGATTTTGCCACAACCAACGATGGCTCCGAGTTAGGAATTTCAACACCGATAGCGCTCTTACCCGGAATCGGCGCGATGATTCGTATTCCTCGCGCAGCAAGCGCCAACGCAATATCGTGTTCAAGACTAACGATTTTACTAATCTTAACGCCGGGTGCGGGAACAATTTCGTACAGCGTTACCACGGGTCCGGGCGTTACGGAGATATCCTGAATTTCAATATCGAAAAGTGAAAGTTTATCTTTCAGCAGCTCGGCATTTTTCTTTAATTCTTCTTCGGCAACTTTAAAATTCTGCGCAGGAATTTCATTCAGCAATTCGAGCGACGGCATGTGGTATTTAATTTTTTCTTCCCACGGATCGGGGAGAGCCGCTTCAATATCTCTGTTAGCAAAATTTACAAGATTGTCTTCCGGGTCTCTTGGCTTTGCTGCCTCTTCTTCCTTTAAATGATCTTCCTTTTTTTTCGCTTCAACTTTATTTACCGGAACTTCATCTTTTCTGATAATGCGGATGCGCGTCTCTTCCTTCTGCTCCTCGGTAAGTTCTTGTTGCAGTTCTTCGGCGGCTGTTTCGCTTACGGGTAAAATCGTTTTTTTCTTTTTCTCACGGAGTTGTTTAATCTTCTCAAGATTATCTTTTTCTTTGTCTTGAATTTTTGTTTCTTTCACACTTTCCGGCTTATCTTCATGAACGCGTGAAAATAAAGAAACAATCCAGAGAAATATTTTTTCAATTTTTATATCGAACGCAATAACGAGTGTAATCAACATTAACGCTATCAAAAGGATCAGGCTTCCAACTCCGCCGAGCAATGTGCCCAAAGCTTTTCCAAGAAAATTTCCGAACGCGCCGCTGAGTTCATAGGTTTGATAGAAAAGACTGTACTCAAGTCTTACAACGCCGAACATTGTTGAAATGAGTAACGCGGAAACGATGAGAAAATTTGAAACGTTGAGGAGTGTTTTCAATTCAATTTTTTTGAAAAAGGAAAATCCTAAAAGCCCGATAATAAAAGGATAGATGATTGCGGAAATGCCAAGCGTAAGATTGATGCTGAATTCAGCCAAATATGCGCCGACGATTCCGAGCCAGTTTTGTGCGGTATGAAGTTCGCGCTGCAATTCATCGCTGCTGAATGTTCTGAAAAAATCTTTTAGTTGATAACTGAGCAGCGCGCGGTCAAAACGGGAATAGGAAACGATGCTCAATAAAAGGATGAGCGCAAAGATCAACAGAAAGAGTCCGAGGATTTTTTTGTTTTTTTCCGCGGTTAAAGAAAAATAAGGGGAATCCTTTTTTGCTTCGGTAGTTTTTCCGTTGTTTTTCTTTGCCATTTTTTTTAACTGCTTGTTGTTAAACCGGATGCGTGATTTTCCGAAGCGGCGTATTGATGGTTCTTAATAACGCCGGAAGCAAAAACGGGAATGGAGTCGGTTACATTTAATTTGGCGCAGAATTTTAAATCCTCTTCAAAACCGTTTTCAATTAAAATTTTTCCGTGCTCGGCTTCGGCAAACATTTTCTTCAAATTTTTCCCGAACGTTTTTGCAATTGATACGGAAGCCAACCCGGCATCTGTTAATTCAACATCTTGAACGAGCGTTGAAATTTCCGAAATCAATTTACCGGCAAAGACGGTATCTTCTAAGCAGAAACTATTGTTTCTTCCCGAGCAGAGTATTTCAAACGGCTTATTCAATTCTGCCAAATATTTTGCAACTGCCGAAAGATTGAGGAATGAAGCGATGAGCACTTCGTCGGAATATTTTGCTTTTACTATCGCCTTTGTTCCGTTGGTTGTAAAAAAGACAAGCGATTTGCCGCCGATTACTTCCTGTGTAA
>Ga0172370_10005296_pt1 | contig 16696 bp, 14 predicted proteins | sample LakKiv5m_FD_114538 | JGI IMG/M metagenome (GOLD analysis project Ga0172370, IMG submission 114538) | Freshwater microbial communities from Kabuno Bay, South-Kivu, Congo - kab_022012_11.5m | ecosystem: Environmental > Aquatic > Freshwater > Lake | place: Democratic Republic of the Congo...
GCATTGGTCAAAAACCACGGTCGCTTATTCCGCCGCCAAGCCGACGACGACGCCGGTTGCTTCCTTGGCTCCGGCCGGCGCCAAGGGCTGGACGGGATTCGTTGAGACGGCGACCAAAAACGGCGGCGAGATATATTATCAGCTGTCGGACGATGACGGCGCGACTTGGAAATATTGGAATAATTCGTCTTGGGCGGCAATCGCTTCCTCCACTGACTATAATATCGCCGCTGTCATCAATTCCAATATAATGAATTTTTCCGCCGCAGCGGGCAAGATCAGGTGGCGGGCGTTTTTGGCGGGCAACGGCTCCCAGCAGGTGATATTGGACAATATTTCCATCGGCTATACCCAGAATGCGACGCCTGCCGTCCAAAGCCTGACTGCGGCGCAAGACGCTTCTTCCGGCCATATCCGGGTCGATTATAATCTGCAGGACGGCGACAGCGATCAGATCAATTTGTTGAATTACGAGTATTCCTTGACCGGAGCTTTCGCTGGCGAACAATCGGCCATGACGCCGGTTTTGACCGATCCGGCGCATAGCGGAATTGCCGGCTTGGCCAGTTCGCCGGCGGGCGCGGCCCATGCCTTTATCTGGAATGCGGCCGCTGATTTGGGCGCCGTCTATTCGGCCACGGTTTATGTCCGGTTGCGCGCCAGCGACGGCATCGCCAACAGCGCTTATGCCGTTTCTCCGGCCTTTGCATTGGATTATGTTGCGCCGCTTGTCGCCAATGTTGCGGCGTCACAGGTTCCGGCCGGTTCCGATATCCGGATAAATTACGATCTGTTTGACAATACCGCCGGCAATATTGCGGTGGAATTGCAAATTTCCAGCGATGGCGGCTTGACTTGGGCCGTGCCGGTTGCCAGCGTCAGCGGCGATGTCGGCCCTGCGGTTTCCAGCGGCAATGGCAAGGCGATCATCTGGCAGGCGGGAGCCGATTATCAGAATCAGGAACAGAATAACATGTTGGCGCGCGTCCGCGCCAAGGATAAATACCAGAACCAAGGCGGCTATGTTGATTCGGCTGCCTTCATTTTGGACAACCGGCCGCCGGTTGTCGCCGCTGGCGCGGATTTGTTGGCTCAGCCGCTGGCTGGCGCTTCGGCCGTTCTGGTCGGCGGCAGTTTCAGCGAAGGCAATCCTGGTACCAATGATTTTTATTTGGCAATAAATGGCGGCGCTTACGGTCCGGCCGCGGCCGGCGATGCCGGGACGGCCACGCCGTCGGATAAAAGCGTGCCGGTCGGCACCGTTTTGGACGGCAATGATTATATTTCCAAGGTTAAGATCGTCCATACTGATGATTTCGGCCATTTGACGGCCAATGAAAATGTTTCGCCCGATGCGGCTTATAAATATGTCAAGCCTTATGTTCCGCCGGCGCCGACGGTCGGCAATCCGGGCGAAAGCTCTTTGGATATCACGATCAATAAGCATGCCGCCGAAACTGACGGCTTGGAATACGCCATATATGAAAGCACGCAGAATATGTATGCGCAAAGCGACGGCGCGCTCGGCGCCAGCCCGTATTGGCAGGTTGCCGGCACGGTGGCGGTGAGCGGCTTATCACAGCCGATTTCCAATTATATCTTCCAAGTCAAATCGCGCAACGCCAGCGACAGCGGCCATTCGGCCGCCAGCGAAAGCGATTTAAGCAGCGGAGCGTCGTCTGATTATAGATCGCCGCAGATAACCATCAACTCCGTGGCGTAAACAACCGACGGCACGAAATACGTCGTTATAAATTACTCCGGCGTTGATCATCAGAATCAAGCCAATAATCTGATCAAATACGAGTATTCGCTCAATGGGGCGGATTGGCAGGCGATGGCCGAAAAATCCGGCGTCGGTTCTGATGGCGTTTCCGGCTTGCCTTTTGCGAGCGGCGGAAAAAATCTGATGTTCGCCTGGGATGTCGGAGCCGACTTGCCCAATGTGGAGGATTCCGCCGTTTATGTCAGGCTGCAATCTAACGATTTCGTTACCGCTAGCAATCTGGCGGCTTCGGCGGCGTTTGCGGTTGATACGGCCGGCCCGGTAATCGCCAATCTTTCGGCGACGCAAAATTCCGGCGCAGATAATATTTCCATCGGCTATGATCTGGCCGACGGCGCCGGTTCCAATATTGCCGTGGCCCTGTCCATATCCGATGACAGCGGCGCGACTTATGCCGTGGCGGCAATGAATAAGAGCGGCGATGTCGGTTCGGCGGTGACGGCGGGATTAAATCGCAACATTATCTGGAATGCCGGAGCGGATTTTCCCGATCAGGAAAAAAACACCATGCGGGCCAAGCTCATTGCCGCCGACAGTTTCGGCAATCAAGGCAGTTTTGCAGAATCGGCTGATTTTTTCGCAGATACCAAAGCGCCGGCAGTGAGCGCTGTGACAGCAACGCAAAGCGCCGGTTCGGCTTTAGTGGCGGTGTCGTATGATTTGGCCGATTTAAGCCCGTCAGATATCAAATTTTATATTTCTTCCGATAGCGGAGCCTCTTGGGATGTCGCTACCACCACTTATACGGGCGATGCCGGTCCGGGAATGACAGCCGGAGCCAAAAGCTTCAATTGGAATGCCGCCACGGATTTTCCCGACCAAGAATCAGATACGATGCGCGTCCGTCTTCGCGCCATTGATGCCTACGGCCATCAAAGCGCCTATGAGCCGTCGGCGGATTTCAGCGTCAATACGAAAGTCTTGTCCATTTCCAATATTGCGGCCGTTCAGACGCTCGGTTCAAAAACCGTCGCCATCCGTTATGACTTGAATAAAACTGCCACGATCAATGCCGAAATTTCAGCTGACGGCGGAGCAAGCTGGCTGGTTGCCACTTCCACTTTGGCCGGCCAGATCGGCGCCGGAATTGCCGCCGGCTATAATAAGGCGATTACTTGGAATCCGGCGATTGATTTTAATAATCAGGAAAAATCCGCCATGCGAGTGCGTTTGCGCGGCATAGATATTGGCGGAACAGCCAGTTCATATTATGAATCGGGCGATTTTTCCCTGGATACTGCCGCGCCTCTCGGGTTATTGTCTCTGACCAAGACGGCCAGCGCCGATAATTCCGTCACTTTGGATTGGCCGGCCGGAATTTCTAATGCGAATTTCAAATATTACGAGCTCTGGCACGGAGCCAGCCAAAGCGATGTGGCGAGCCGCGGCGGATCGGCGGCCAAGTGGGGCGTAGCCGATGATGCTAATTTAAGCAATATCGCCGCCGCTTCCACCACGATTACCGGCTTGAATCTGACCGGCGATTATTTTGTAAAGATTTGGGCGATAGACAATTACGGCAATGAAGCGTCGGCTGACAGCATCAATGTCTATTCGGCGCCGGTTTTGCCGCCGCCGCCTGCGGTCAGTATCGGCGGCGGGGGAGGCTATGTCTTGCCGCCGGCCGATACGGCGCCGCCGGACAAGCCTATTGTTTTGTCGCCGAAAGATAACGAAACGATCAGCGACGCCAATCCGACTCTGATCGGCGCGGCCGAGCCGCAGGCGATCGTGGAAATAACGATTGATAATTCGCTTACACAACGAGTAGCGGCCGACGCCGACGGCGCTTGGCGCTTTACGGTTCCCGCCAGTTTGGCTTTGGCTGACGGCTTGCATGTTTTTGCCATCAGGCAGATTGATGCCTCTGGAAATGCCGGTCCCAGCCTTGATTTTAATCTGACTAAGATTACGGCGGCCATTCCGGCGGCAGCAGCCGGCCAGCCTGCTGTTGCGGTGTCGATTGCCACTCAGCCGGCGGCAGCGCCTCAGACGCCTCCGGTTCAGCTGATCACTGCCGCGGTTTCCGCCGTGGAACTGCCCGGGATTCCGGCGCCGGCAGTGGCGGCTGTCAGTTCCCAGCCGGCCGTGTCCGGCGATATCATGACTTTTTCCGGCACCGCCTTGCCTAACTCCGATGTGGTGGTCTATATCCATAGCGATCAGGCGCTGATTTATCGGGCGCATGCCGACAGCAACGGCCTGTGGACAGTCAATCATTCCCAGGCGGCGGCTGAGCTGGCGCCGGGCCAGCATACGATCTATGCCGTTACCGTCGATACTGCCGCTGGCGTCAAAAGCCGGCCCAGCCCGATCAGCTCGTTTACGGTGAACCGGAATTTCTGGGTGATGATGCTTGAATATCTGAATCTGCGGACTACCGCCATCGCTTTGCTTGTTTTGTCCCTGGCCTGGCTGTGGCTTTACCGCGTCAGGCAAGTCCGGGAAACGGCGGCTTGATAATATTTATGGATTATTTTAATTTTTTTTCAGTTAAAAGTAAAAATAATTCTCATCCAGCATCGGGAAAATATCATAATGATGATGCTGCTCTTTTTAATTCCATTGTCCAGTCTATTTATAGCGCCATACTGGTTATAAGCTTGTCGGGCAAGGTAATCTATGCCAATGATAAATTCGGAAAGCTTTGGCGCATATCGAAATGGCTAATAAATGAGAAAAATGACAGGAAATTGCTTAAATTTGTAATTAAAGAATTGGTTAACCCCAAGGAATTCATCAAGAAAGTCAATTATTTATACAAGCATAAGGAATTGTAATCAAGGGATATGATACCCCTTAAAGACGGCCGCATATTGGAAAGAATCTCATTGCCGCATTATAATCGCGACAAGAGGATTATTGGCCGAGTTTGGAATTTTAGGGATGTAATCAATAAAAAAATGGCTGAAATCGCATTAATAAACAATGAAACGCGTTTTAGGGCGATTTATGAAAATTCTCCGGTATCAATATTCCTAGTCGGGCTTGACGGCCGTTTTCTTAATGTTAATCAAGCATCGGAAAAAATGCTCGGCTATAGCGAAAAAGAAATGCAAAAGATGACTTTCGGCGATATCACTCATCCGGATGAAGTCAAAAGGGATGTGGGAAAAATTAAAGAATTGGTCACTGGCAAGATTCCCACATATGAGGTGGAAAAGCGCTATATCAGAAAAGATAAAAACATAATTTATGTCCGTATTCATGTCACTTTGATCAGGAGCGAAGATAATAAGCCCTTGTATTTTTTGACAATTGTTGAAGATATCACCGATCATCATGCATATTTGGATCAAATCAAGCAGTCGGAAACGAAATACAGCGCGTTAGTGGAAAATAGCAATGACGCGGTGGTTGTCATTCAAGACGGATTATATGCTTTTGCCAATAGAAGTTCGGAAATCGTCACCGGTTACCAAGCCAAAGAAGTCATAGGCAAGCAGTTCATTGATATGATTGCGCCCAAATACAAGAAAATGATGGCGGATATGTATGTCAGAAGGATAAAGGGCGAGCAAGTTGCCAGCCGTTATGAGTTTGACATCCTTAAGAGAGATGGAACATGTATGCCGATTGAAACCAACAGTTCGCTGGTGGAATTCAACGGCCGGCCGGCAGTCATGGCGATTATCCGCGATATGAGCAAGGCTAAGGAAATAGACCGGATGAAATCGGAATTCATCGCCGTGGCTTCGCATCAATTGCGGACGCCGCTGACCGGCATCAAGTGGTTCAGCCAATTGCTTCTGACCGACAAGGCCAACGCCATGACGGAAACCCAGAAGGATTACCTGTCGGAGATAAATGCCAGCAACGAGCGGATGATCAAGCTGGTCAACGACCTGTTGGATGTGTCCCATATAGAGACCGGCCGGAAATTTTCCGTGGTGAAGAAGAGTATTGACATAATCGCTCTGATCAGAAGGGTTATCGGCAGCGAGCTTATTTGCCATGGAGTCTGCAGGATTAAGATTGAATTTGACGGGCAGACGCCGGCCAGGCTGGTTGTTCCGGCGGATGAGAAGAAGATTGAGCAGGTCTTCATCAATCTGATCGGCAACGCCATAAAATATTCCGGCCAAGGCCGGAAGATCATTATCGGCGCCCATAAGATCGATGATTCAGCGTATTTTTTCGTCAAGGATTTCGGCGTGGGCATACCGAAAAGGCAGCAGCATCTGATTTTCCAAAAATTCTTCCGCGCCGACAATATCGCCACGGTTTCCCAGGACGGCACCGGTCTGGGCTTGTATATCGCCAAGAGCATCATTGAAGGCCATGGCGGGAAAATCGGCTTTGAGTCCAAGGAAAGCAAAGGCACGACATTCTATTTCACTCTGCCTCTGAAGTGAATTGAAAAGGCCGCCGGCTCATAAGAGGCGGCGGCCATAAGGGGCGATTTCAGTTAAGCTCGCAGTATTCTTCCGCGAGCTTGTTTTCTTCTTCTTTCTGTTCCTGCTCATCTTCGGCGATTTCGCGCAGTTCCCGCGCCAGGCCGTCGGTGAAGGCGAGTCCGACCAGACAGACGGCGATTACCAGCGCCGACTGCCAGGCTGTCCCGTATCTGGCGGACAGGGTGGCCGTGGCCGCGACCAGCGCTATGGCGTTCATGCCGCAGAGCAGGGAATATACCCGCCGTTTCGCCGGGCCGGGACAGCCGTGGCTTTCCTCCATCCTTTGCGCCGCAGTCTGGCCCAGCAGGGAAATTCCCAGCGCCAGGCCGATGGCGAGGCTGGTGGCGCCGGTGACGGCCAGCATGCACATCAATCCGACTTTCCAGCCTTCGGTGAGTCCCAGAGAGTCAACGTGCCATTTTAGCCCGATCATGGCGGCTAGAGTGATGATTCCGCCGGCAATCATCCGGCCGGCGTCGCTTTTGCAATCCTTGAAATGTTGCAGATCATACTCGGTTTTCATGCTGTTTCTCCTGGTTTTTTGTTGTTTTAGGTTCAATCTTGCCCGAATGGCAATTACTCCAGTATAGCATACTTTTGGTAATTTGTCAAGCCCGCCGCGGCGGTTTATGCGCAGCATTGTTATTTTATCTAAAATAGGATAAATTATAGTAATTTAGGCGACAAAATCACCGCCATGTGCTATTATTCAATATAGCCTTAATTCTTAACCGTTTTATAATATGATCAGGGAAAAATCAGTCGGCTTGATCGTTTTCCGCCGCAATCCGCAGGAAGGCATCCAATACTTGGTCTTGTATCATCGAGGCAGTTATTGGAATTTTCCCAAGGGTAAGATGGAAGAAGGCGAGAGCGAGCTGGAAACGGGACTCAGGGAACTGCAGGAAGAGACGGGGCTTGCCGGAATAAATGCCATTGACGGCTTTAGAGAGCAGACGGAATTTTTTTTCAAGGAGCACCGCGCCGGCAGGACGGAATTGATAAAAAAAGATTTTATTCTCTATTTGGGCGAAGCGCCGATGTCGGCCGAATTGAAGCTGTCGTCCGAGCATAACGGCTATTGCTGGCTCGATTTCAAGACGGCTTCGAAATTCGTAAAATTCAAACGGACCAAGGAAATTCTGGCCGAAGCCGATTTCCTGATCAATCAGAAATGAAGTCCGCCAAGCCGAAATTATTATTCCATGTCTGTTGCGCTCCTTGCAGCGGGCTGTTGTCGCAGGAATTAAGGAAGAAATTCGATGTCGCTGTCTTTTATGATAATTCCAATATCCATCCTCGCCAAGAATTCTTGAAACGCGCGTCGGAAGCGGATGATTTTTTCCGTCAAGAAGGAGTTGATTTCATTCTGGCCGATTGGAATCATGATGACTGGAATAATTTGGCCAAGGGATTGGAGAACGAGCCGGAAAGAGGCAAACGCTGCCAGCTGTGCTACCGATATCGATTAAGCAATACCGCGAGATATGCGGCGGAAAACGGCTTTGAATATTTTTGCACCAGCTTGTCCATCTCGCCGTGGAAAGACAGCCGGGCGATAAGATCGATCGGCATGGATCTGTCAAGCCGATACGGCATAAAATTCTTGGCTGATGATTTTCAAGCCGATGACGGCTACAAAAAATCCCGGTCGTTCGCTAAGAAACGGGGATTTTATTTTCAGAAATATTGCGGTTGCGAGTATAGCGTCAAAAGTGGTATAATTTAATTACAATGCAAATAATCATAATCCAATCGTATGAAAAACATCCCATTTATTAATCGCGACCGCTTGGCTACGCCGGTCGGGCAAGGCGTCATCACTGGCGTCATGGAAGTCTGCTATATCGCGCTCGTCGCGATATTCATGGTCGGCACGGAATCCTTTTTTAACAACACGGCTCCGTCGCCTTGGCTCAATGTTTTCGGCATCGTCTGCTTATTGTCGCTTCTGGTGCTTAGCGTCGGCATATCCGGCGTCTTGGTTTTCGGCTGGCCGGCGCATTATGTGATGGAAAAGAAATATGATAATGCCTTGTCCGCATTCATCGCCACTGTCGCCACGATGTTCGTGATTTTCGGCTTGATTTTTTCCGTCGCTTCTCTTACGACATTAATCAGATTCTAACTTATGATGTGCCGCCCTGATTTGCAAATCGATCGGAAGATGATTTTAGCCGCAGCAATGGCGGTGTTTGTTTTCGCCGGCATTATCTTATTGGCTGCCAGAAGCAATAAGCCGCCGATGGACGCGGATCATCCTCTGGCGCAGATTGCGGCGCCGCAACCGAAAATCGATCCTGTCCGATTAGCTGATGAATATCAGGACGCATCCGCTAAGATATTGGATGAATTTTTTTCTGCCTATCAAGCGGAAGAAGATGTTGCCGCGGCCGCCAAGTCCGCTCAGCAGGCGCTTCTGGCTTTAATCCTGCCGGGAGAACTCAAACAGAAGCATTTGGCTGAAGTCTTGAAGCTGGGAGAAATCGCCGAATTGTCGCAGGCCGGAAAGGCTGCCGCTTTAAAAGCGAAAGTGAGCGAGCTAAGCGCTCTTGCCGGCCAATAATATCATCATATGCTTTTTTTGCTCTTGAGATTCCTGCCCTACATTATTCCGATCTTATATTTTATCGCTGTCAATACGGTTTTTTACAACAGCGATTATTGGCTCTGGCTATTATCGTCGACGATAGTTTTTCCTTTGGCGTATTTTTTCCTCTTGAGAAGGGATAATAAGGATAAGCCGGTTTTTTGGCTGGCAATATTTTCTGTCATTTATGCCGTGACCGGCTTCGCTTATGTCTTGATTTTGGAGAATGCGGCCATAATAAATATTTTTACGATTTTATGGGCGCTGATATATTGGTTTTATCTGGAAGCGGTCTTCCATGATTTTTATGAGTCAAAAAAGGCGTATATCATGAATCTCCGCAATATCGCCTTGTATGGCAATATCCTGATAATATTTTTTGCCACAGCTTCGCTCGTCAGCTTTAACATATTCCTCAATTTGTCTTGGGTTTATCTGCTAGTGATCGCCGTTGCGCTTTATTTTTCCGTCGTTTATCTGGCATTTCTGCGCCTTGGCTTAGAAAAAAAACAGACGCTGCTTTATTCCGGCTTGACCTGCTTGATTCTTTCGGAAACTTTGGCTGGACTGCTGCTTCTGCCGGCGAGTTTTTATGTCATTGCCATAATCATCTCTTTGTGCTATTATCTGCTAATGCAAACTGTTTCCTATGCGTTGGAAAAGAAATTGAACCGCAATTTATTAATCAAATTATTGGCTTTTTGCGGCTTGATCATGCTGGCGGTAGTATTGACAGCCGCATGGTTCTAATTTATAATTCTTCTTTATGGCTATGAAACCATCAAATTCATTCTTATTTATAATTCTCGCTATGATTTTTGGCGCCATCTCAGGGATTTTGGCGGTCATAATCATCGGCGCGGGCAACCTGAAACTGCCTTTCATCGGCCAGATCAATTACGCCAATCCCAATCTGGACAATAAGATCGTGATTGAACAGCCGCGTTCCGTGGTAATCGAGCAGGATACCCAGATGCAACAAGTGGAAAACGACCTTCTGCCGGCAGTGGTCAGTATTTATCGGTCAAGGGCATCGTCTGATCCGCTGGCCGCCGCCTACGCCGATAAGGATGTTTTGGGCCATGGCTTTGTCTTGACGGCTGACGGCTGGATGGTTTCCACCAGGGAAGCGCTGGATAATCTAAGGGGCGGTTATTCCGCCATTGGCTATCAGAATAAGAAATACGCTCTGGCCGGATTATTGGAAGATAAGGCGACCGGCTTGGTTTTTGCCAAAGCCGCAGCAGCCAATCTGCCGGTAGCTCGATTGGGAAAATCATCCGATTTGCAATTGGGCCAGACGGTCATTGTCGTTTCCGGCCGCGATCAGCTGCTTTTAATCCATATCTCCAAAATCGGCTATAGTTTTCCGACCGGAAATGATCTGGTTTTGAATTCTGATTCGCTCCGCAAGCGGATTTATTTTGCCAATCAGCTGGATAAGTCTTACGAGGGATCGCTGGCCGTTAATTTCAAGGGCGAAGTCATCGGCGTCGTCTCGGGCGGTTCGGCCATACCGGTTGATTATTTTTCCAATATAATTTCCACTGTCTTGAAAAGCCAAAAGGTCATACGGGCTTCGCTGGCTGTTGAATATCTGGATCTGGCGCAAGTCGGCAATCTGATAAATATCGCCGATAAGGGCGCTTATGTCGCGAGCGATCCGATCAAGGGCGCGGCCGCTTTCGGCCTGCTGAAAAAAGGCGACATAATCAAGAAGGTCAATGATTATGAACTCAACGCTTTCCAGGGCTTGGCCGATGCGATCAACCATTACGGCATGGGCGACAAAGTTGAGCTGATCGTCTCGCGCGCCGGCAAGGATATGAGCGTGAATGTGACGCTTAAATAGCTTGGCGATTGCCATAAAATCAGTTATAATAAAGACAGCTCATAAGATTTTTCTCATATAACAAAAACCTCTTGCCAAAAGGGGTTTTTGCCTTTTTATCATATATTTTTACGATATCGGCTATGGCTAAATTTGTCCATCTGCATGTGCATTCCCATTACTCACTCCTTGACGGTCTGGGGCAGATTGACGAATTGGTAAAATTGACCAAGAAATACGATATGCCGGCTATGGCTTTGACCGATCATGGCGTGATGTACGGCGCGATTGAATTTTACAAAAAAGCCAAGAAGGCCGGCATCAAGCCGATTATCGGCGTGGAGGCGTATGTGGCCAGAAACGGCCATCTGAACAAGCGCGCCAAGCTGGATGAACGGCCGTATCATCTGATACTTCTGGCCAAGGACATCATCGGCTACAAGAATCTGGTCAAGCTGACGACTATCGCTCATCTGCAGGGCTTCTATTACAAGCCGCGGATAGATTTTGAATTATTGGAGCAATACCATGAAGGACTTATTTGCGCCACAGCCTGCACGGCCGGCGAACTTTCCCAGCATATTTTGAATAATGATCTGGATGCGGCGAGGTCCATGATAAGGAAATATCAGCGGCTATTCGGCCAAGAGAATTTTTATTTGGAAGCGCAATCGCATCCTCATTACGACAAGCAGAATATCGTCAATGAACAGATATTCAAATTGTCGGATGAAACCGGCGCGTCGGTAATCGCCACCAACGACATCCATTATCCCAATAGCGACGACGATTACGCGCAGGATGTCTTATTATGCATCCAGACGAAAAAAGTCTTGTCAGAATCCGATCGCATGAGTTATATCGGCTTTGACTTGTCTTTCAAGTCCGGAGAAAACATGGCAGAAGCATTTGCGGATCATCCCGAAGCCATAGAGAATACGGTAAAAGTCGCTGATGCCTGCAATCTGGAATTGGAATTGGGCAAGAATATTCTGCCGAATTTCCCTTTGCCCGAAGGTATGACCGCCGATCAGTATCTGAGGGAAATCTGCGAGCGGGGGCTTGTAGAGCATTTCGGAGCCGAGAATGTCACTGCGGTCATGCGCGAAAGATTGGATTATGAATTGTCGGTCATTGCCAAGACCGGTTATGCCGGCTATTTCTTGATCGTGTCCGATTTTATCAACTGGGCCAAGGATCGCGGCATAGTCGTCGGTCCGGGCCGCGGTTCGGCGGCCGGATCGCTGGTGGCTTTCGTGACCAAGATCACTAATATCGATCCGATCAAATACGATCTGGTGTTTGAGCGTTTCCTTAATCCGGAGCGCATCTCTATGCCCGATATTGACACTGATTTCGCCGATTCGCATCGCGACAATGTTCTCAATTATGTGGCGGAAAAATACGGCCGCGACCATGTGGCGCAGATCATCACTTTCGGCACCATGGCGGCCAGAAATGCCATCCGCGATGTCGGCCGGGTCATGAGCCTGCCCTATAATTATTGCGACCGGGTGGCTAAATTAGTGCCTCTGGGCATGGATCTGGCCGACGCTTGCGACACTGTGCCGGAATTCAAGGATATCTTGGCCGACGCCGACGGAGCGAAGCTGATCGCCACGGCCAAGCGCCTGGAAGGCGTCTGCCGCCACGCTTCCACGCACGCCTGCGGCGTGGTGATCACGCCGGAATCGCTGGACAGCTACGCGCCGCGCCAGAACGGTTCCGGCGAGTCAATCGTCGTCCAATACGACGGGCACGGGGTGGAGGATCTGGGACTGTTGAAGATGGATTTTTTGGGACTCTCCAACTTGACGATCATTGAACAGACTTTGAAAATAGTCAAAAAAATCCATAATCAGGAGATTGACATCAATCAGATTCCTCTCGACGATAAAAAGGCTTTTCAGATATTCCAAGACGGCCGGACGACCGGCGTATTCCAATTTGAAAGCGCCGGCATGAAACGGTACTTGAAGCAATTGCTTCCTACGGAGTTGGAAGACATCATCGCCATGGTGGCTTTGTATCGTCCGGGTCCGATGGAATATATTCCGGATTATATTAATGGCAAGCATGGCCGGAAAAAACCCCAGTATCTGCATCCGAAACTGAAGCCGATTTTGGAAACGACTTACGGCGTCGCCGTTTATCAGGAACAGCTGTTACGCATCGCCCGCGACCTCGCCGGCTTCACTTACGGCCAAGCCGATGTGCTGAGAAAGGCGGTCGGCAAGAAAATCAAGGAGCTGTTGGACGAGCAGGAGCATAAGATGGTGGACGGCATGGTGGAAAACGGGATAGACAAAAAAGTGGCCAAGCAGATCTGGGAATTCATCCTGCCGTTCGCCGCCTACGGCTTCAACCGGTCGCACGCCGCCTGTTACGCCATGATCGGCTACCAGACCGCTTGGCTCAAAGCCAATTATCCGGCGGAATTCATGGCGGCGCTTCTGACCGCCGATCAGCAGAATCTTGACCGCATCGCCATTGAAGTGGACGAATGCCGGCAGATGGGCATAGAAGTGCTGGCGCCGGATATCAACGAGTCGTTCGCTGATTTCGGGGTGGTGGCCGATTCGCTGTCCGCCGGCAAGCCTCGCATCAGGTTCGGGCTTCTGGCGGTCAAGGGCTTGGGCGAGAATATCGTGGCCGAAATGATCAAGGAACGGAAGGAGAACGGAGCTTTCAAGGATTTGGAAGATCTGCTGATGCGGGTCAGAAGCAAGGATCTGAACAAGCGGTCGCTGGAGGCGATGGGCAAGGTCGGCGTCTTGGACACGCTGTCGGAACGGAACGCGATATTGCGGCACATGGATAAATTATTGTCGTTCATCAGCGAATTCAACAAGGGCGCCGCCAGCGCCCAGGAGAGCTTGTTCGGCGCCTCGTCTGTTGCCGGCCGAGCCCGCTTGAAACTGGAAAAAGTGGAGCCGCTGGACAAGAAACAGCGGCTCACTTGGGAAAAAGAGCTTTTGGGGCTGTATATCAGCGAGCATCCGATGACGGATATTTCCGGCGTCGTCAGGAATTACGCCGTCAGCTGCGCGATTCTGCGAACTTGCGCCGACGGCGCGCAAGTGCGGGTGGCCGGCGTCATTTCTTCAATCAAGAAAATCCTGACCAAGAAAGGTGACGCCATGCTTTTTGTCAAGATAGAAGACACGACCGGCGAGGTGGAAGTCTTGGTTTTCCCCAAAGCGTTGGCGGCCAATCCCCATATGTGGCTGGCGGACACGATCGTCATCGTCAGCGGCACGGTGTCTGACAAGGACAATGAACGGAAGGTCCTGTGCGATTGCGCCACCGTCTTGAACGCCGTCAATCTCAAAGAGACTTTGGACAGTTTTTTGATTTCGTCGCGGGAAAACAGCCCAAGAAAAAGATCTAATTTTTCCGGCGGCTTCGGCGCGATGACCAAGCCGGGCGAAGTCAAAGCCGCCGAACCCCTGCCCGGCAAGGCAATCAACTTGAAATTGTTCCAGCCGCTTGATTACGATCTTTCCCGGCAATTGAAGGATCTGATTCTCAAGCATCAAGGCAATCAGTTGCTGGAGCTTATCGTCACCAGGGGCGAGGCCAAAGAAAAAATCCGCACGACTTTCAAAGTCAATTATAACGATGATTTCCGCCGGACCGCGGAAGAACTGCTGGGGGAAGGGGTTTTAGAGGTTTTGGATTGATCCGGTTTTTCCACAAGCGGCGGCTGTCTTGGTGCAAATAGCCCATATATGGTATAATGAAGGCAAAGAATAATTTTCGTTCATTAGCTTATGACCGAGTATCTATCGTTAATCATCTTTATCCTGCTTATTCCGGCCGGCTGGTATTTTTACAAGCAGAGCAAGACGGGAGGGGAGAAGGGCGGCAGTTTTTCTTCCGGTTCCATCTTGGCCAAGTATTCGCGCGATCTGACGCGATTGGCGCAGTTAAATAAGCTTGATCCGGTGATCGGCCGGGAGCATGAGATTTCCCGCGTGGTGGAGATTTTATCCCGCCGGACGAAGAATAATCCGGTTTTGGTCGGCTTGCCGGGCGTCGGCAAGACGGCGATCGCCGAGGGCTTGGCCTTAAGGATCGCCAATAGGCAGGTGCCGCAATCGCTTTACGGCAAAAGAGTCCTGGCGCTGGATCTGACGGGCATTTTGGCCGGCACCAAATACCGCGGGGAATTCGAACAGAGGCTTAAGAAGATCACCGATGAAATCGTCGCTTCCCAGCGCGTGATCATATTATTCATTGACGAGATCCATATCTTGGCCGCGGCCGGCGAGGCGGAAGGCGCGATTAACGCCGCCGACATCCTGAAGCCGCTTCTGGCCCGCGGCGAGATCCAAGTCGTCGGCGCGACGACCAAGGAAGAGTATTTGCGGTTCATCAGGCAGGATAAGACATTGGATCGCCGCCTCCAGCCGGTCATGGTGGGCGAGCCGACGGCGGAGCAGACCGAACAGATCCTGTACGGCATCAAGGCGGTTTATGAGAAATACCATCAAGTCAAGATTCTGCCGGAAGCGATCAAAGCGGCCATCTCCATCACCAAGCCGCTGAAGAACCGCTCTTATCCGGACAAGGCGATTGACGCGGTTGACGAGGCTTGTTCCCGGGTCCATATCAATAATTTGGGCGCCGGCCAGGCGTCAAAGAAATTGACCGTCAAGGCGAGCGATGTCCGAAACGCCGTCAAGGAATGGGTAATGTAATATTATGAGCCGATTGCATCTATATCGCAATATTTCCATCACTTTCATTGTTTTTGCCGCCATGATTTTGTGCGCTATTTTTTTGCTGTTTTATTCATCGGCGACGATCATTATTACGCCGGACGCCCAGACAGTCAATCTCAGCTTTGTCACGGAAATAAGGCCGTCATCCACGCCGGCCGATATCGCCAAGCTCGCTTCGGTCGGCGGGACGATGAAAACGGTTTCCAAGACGGTGGAAGCGGTTTTCAACGCTTCCAGCACCCGCCTGGCATCAGCCAGTAATCTGGTCGGCAGGGTAAGGATAAAAAACAATTATTCAAAAAATCAAAAACTGGTCAAAACGACCCAGCTTCAAGCGGAAAACGGCCAGATTGTCAGGACAAATAATGATATTGATGTGCCGGCCGGCGGCAGCGTTGAGGTCGATGTTTTCCCTAAAGATGCGGCCGCATTCACGAGTATTGAATCGGGAAAATTGACCATAATAAAATTATGGCCCCAACTTCAGCCATTGGTCTTCGGCGAAATCATTGAACCGCTTCAGAAATCAACCGGAGGTGAAGTGAGATTCGTGGCCGAAAGCGATGTCAATGCCGCCAAAAAGGCATTGATCGCCAAGGCGCTCGCTGAAGTTGAGGCGGATCCGGCCAATGCCGGCACGGTATTGAAAGGGGATTTGGCCAGCTATAGCATAGATAAGAAACTGGGCGATGAAGCCAAGGTTTTTACCATGAAGGCGGTCGTCACCGTCAGGATAATCAAGGCGAATGAAGAACAGCTTTCTGCCTTGATACGGGATAAGGCGCAGAAAACCGATTTGAAGGGCTTATCGCCATCAAGCATAGATGTCTCCCAGGTCAAATATGTGATTATGGACGCAACTAATCCCGACAGTATCGTGATTAAAGTGAGCTATCCGGTCAAGGCGTATCTTACGGCGGCCAGCGAATTGGCGGCCAAAAAGAACTTTGTCGGCAAGACCAAAAGCGAAATCGTAAATTATGCCGCCAAGGCGGGAATAATCAAGAATGTGGAAGTCATTATTTCTCCTTATTGGCGGGACAGGGCGCCCAATGACGAAAAAAGCATAAAAGTCATAATCAAATAATATGGCTAAGAAACAAACGCAAACGGCGGCTTATAAGTCATCAGTGACGACAGTCGCTAGCATGACAGCCATGATGCTGGGCGCTTCCGCCGCCATCGCTTTCATCCTGATGGTTTTTTTTGCCGCCAAATAATATTCGCGCCGCGTTTTCGGCAATTATTGTCACCCTTGAAATAAGGGTGATTTTTTGTTAGTATGATTCACTATGGGAAACAAGTATCACTTATGGGTTTTAGGCTGCCAGATGAACGAGGCCGATGGCAACGGGATGAAAAATA
>Ga0172370_10005298_pt1 | contig 16693 bp, 14 predicted proteins | sample LakKiv5m_FD_114538 | JGI IMG/M metagenome (GOLD analysis project Ga0172370, IMG submission 114538) | Freshwater microbial communities from Kabuno Bay, South-Kivu, Congo - kab_022012_11.5m | ecosystem: Environmental > Aquatic > Freshwater > Lake | place: Democratic Republic of the Congo...
ATGGGCATGGCCGACATGGCCGTGGCGCTGTGGGGCAGCCACCTGCGCCACAACCCGGCCAACCCGCGCTGGATCAACCGCGACCGCTTTGTGCTGTCCAACGGCCATGGCTCGATGCTGATCTACGCGTTGCTGCACCTGACCGGCTACAAGCTGCCCATCAGCGAGCTCAAAAACTTCCGTCAACTGCACAGCAAGACGCCGGGTCACCCCGAGGTAGACGTCACCCCCGGCGTGGAAACCACCACCGGCCCGCTGGGCCAAGGCATCACCAACGCGGTCGGCATGGCACTGGCCGAAAAGCTGCTGGCGCAAGAATTCAACCGCGAAGGTCACACCGTCGTCGATCACCACACCTACGTCTTTCTGGGTGACGGCTGCATGATGGAAGGCATCAGCCACGAAGCCGCCGCGCTGGCCGGTGTCTGGAAGCTGGGCAAACTGATTGCGCTGTACGACGACAACGGCATCTCGATCGACGGCCAGGTCAGCCCCTGGTTTGTCGACAACACCGCGCTGCGCTTTGTGGCCTACGGCTGGAACGTGCTGGGCCCCATCAACGGCCACGACGCCGCGCTGGTGGCCGAGACGATTGCGCGCGCCAAGGCACAGAGCGACAAGCCCACGCTGATCATTTGCAAGACCACCATCGGCCAAGGCAGCCCCAACCGCGCCGGCACCGCCAAGGCGCACGGCGAGCCGCTGGGCGCGGAGGAAATCAAACTCACGCGTGAGGCTCTGGGCTGGCCGCACGCACCATTTGTCATCCCCAAGGACGTAGCCGCCGCCTGGAACGCCAAGGCCGCAGGGGCCGCTGCCGAAAAAGCCTGGAACGACGCCTTTGCCGCTTACAAAAAAGCGCACCCGGCACTGGCCAAAGAGCTGCTGCGCCGCATGAAGGGCGATCTGCCCAAAAACTTTGCCCAGGTGGCGGTCGACGCGGTGGTGGGCGCACACACCAAGGCGGAGACGGTGGCCAGTCGCAAGGCCAGCCAACTGGCGCTGGAATCCTTCACCGCGGCACTGCCCGAACTGCTGGGCGGCAGCGCCGACCTGACCGGCTCCAACCTCACCAACACCAAGAGCACCCCGTCGCTGCGCTTTGACAGCCTAAGCGGCGCGGGCAACGGCGGGCGCCACATCAGCTACGGCGTGCGCGAGTTCGGCATGGCCGCCATCATGAACGGTGTGGCGCTGCACGGCGGCTTCATCCCCTACGGCGGCACCTTCCTGACCTTCAGCGACTACAGCCGCAACGCCATCCGCATGGCCGCGCTGATGAAGCAGCGCGTGATCCACGTCTTCACGCACGACAGCATCGGCCTGGGCGAAGACGGCCCCACGCACCAATCCGTCGAGCACGTCGCCAGCCTGCGCCTGATTCCCAATCTGGACGTTTGGCGCCCCGGTGACACAGCTGAAACGGCGGTGGCCTGGGCGGTAGCGTTGCAAAACAAGACCAAGCCGACGGCGCTGATCCTGAGCCGCCAGAACATCGCCTACGCGCCCAAGGACAGCCTGGGCGACATCAGCCGTGGCGCTTATGTACTGGCCGAGCCAAGCGAGGTGGGGTTGAAGAAAAAAGCCCAAGCGGTGCTCATCGCCACCGGCTCTGAAGTGCAGCTGGCCCTGAAAGCGCAAGAACTGCTTGCTGCAAGAAAGATAGCTATCCGTGTAGTCTCTATGCCGAGTACAACCACTTTTGGCCAACAAGAAATGGCGTACAAAGATGCCGTGTTGCCCAAGGGCCTGCCGCGTATTGCGGTAGAGATGGGTGTCAGCGAAGGCTGGTGGAAATACCGCTGCGCTGCGGTGGTGGGCATCGACCGTTTTGGTGAATCAGCCCCGGCACCGGATTTGTTCAAACACTTCGGGTTTACCCCGGAAAATGTGGCGGATACGGTTGAAAAAGTGCTGCGAAAATAACAGGCTCCTGTTTTTGTCTTTAACTTAGGAAGAAATCATGACGATCAAGATTGGTATCAACGGCTTTGGCCGCATTGGCCGCAACGTGTTGCGCTCTGCTATCCAGAATTTCAGCGACATCGAAGTCGTCGGTATCAATGACTTGCTCGAGCCCAATTACCTGGCTTACATGCTGCAATACGACAGCGTGCATGGCCGCTTCAAGGGTCAAGTTTCGGTCGAAGGCAACACGCTGATCGTGAACGGCAAAAAAATTCGCCTGACGCAAGAGCGTGACCCGGCCAACCTGAAGTGGGGTGATGTGGGTGCCGACGTGGTGATCGAATCCACAGGCCTGTTCCTGGACAAAGCCAGTGCCCAAAAGCATATCGACGCAGGTGCCAAAAAAGTCATCATGTCCGCGCCGTCCAAGGACGACACGCCGATGTTTGTGTTTGGCGTCAACAGCGCCAGCTACGCCGGCCAGACGATCATCAGCAACGCGTCGTGCACCACCAACTGCCTGGCGCCGCTGGCGATGGTGATCAATAACAAATTTGGCATCAAACGCGGTTTGATGACCACGGTGCACGCAGCCACTGCGACCCAAAAGACGGTCGATGGCCCGTCCAACAAGGACTGGCGCGGCGGCCGTGGCATTCTTGAAAACATCATCCCCAGCAGCACCGGTGCGGCCAAGGCGGTGGGCGTGGTGATTCCGTCCTTGAACAAAAAACTCACCGGTATGTCGTTCCGTGTGCCCACCAGCGACGTGAGCGTGGTGGACCTGACTTGTGAGCTCAACACCGCTGCCACCATGGCCGATATCTGCGCCGAAATCAAGGCGCAATCTGAAGGTGCCCTCAAAGGCATTCTGGGCTACACCGACCAGAAGGTTGTAGCCACCGACTTCCGTGGTGAAACCCGCACCAGCGTGTTTGATGCCGACGCCTCCATTGCGCTGGACGGCACGTTTGTCAAACTGGTGAGCTGGTACGACAACGAGTGGGGCTACTCCAACAAGTGCCTGGAGATGGTGCGCGTGGTCGCCAAGTAAGTTTCTCGATCCTGCAGCGGACTTGGGAATCATCGGCTGCGAATCGACCGCAGCGGCCCAATTTTTAACGTCTTTTTGGCCCATCGTCCGGCGATGTGCCTGCGCATTCAGCAAAGACGGGGCTCGCTGGGGCCGATTCTCGTTAACGACGCCCTGATCATCACCCGAAACGGTGAGCAGTCGCTGGTGATGCTTTCACTGGACGATTACAAGGCACTGGAAGGAACCGCCTACCTTTTGCGCACCCACGCCGGGTATCTGCTTGCCGCAGCAGCGCAGTTGAATGCAGGCAACGGGGTTGAACGGTCTATTGCGCAATGAAGCAGGTCTTTGCGGACGGACTTCAACCACAGGAGCAAGATGACTTCGCTGCGCCGCACCGCGCTGGATAAACTGTCCGACGAAGAATTGCAGGTGCTCGGCCTTAGCCGACACTGACAGGCTGTCAGACTTTCGGCACAGAAGCGCTATTCGGCCATTGACACGGCCCGTCCAAACCGGTTAGTTGCGTACCGACGCCAACTGCATGCGGTGCCACCCCAGACTCCTTGAGACATCACGCGCTAGACGCCGCACGTTTCACGCCACCATGGCGCATTTCGTCGCAAAGCAGTGGCCTGTCGCGGTGCCGCTTCTTAGAGTTCGCTCCAGTCAAACCCACCGGAGCCCCTCATGCGTTATTTGTCCAAAACCCTTCCCCGCCAGATCCTGGCCACGGTCTGCCTCACCGCTGGCCTGGTTTCAGGGGCTTGCGCGGTGCCCGACGCGCAATTTGTCCCCCTGTTTGAACAGTTTGAAATCATCCAAAACGGTGACCAAAGCCGCCTGCCCCACGTCGCTGACGGCTTTGCGGCCCTGCTGAAAGCCGAGCCCGCCAACCCGGTGCTGCTGGCCTACAGCGGCACCACGCTGGCCATGAAGGCCAACACCACTTGGTTACCCTGGAAAAAGATGGCCTATGCCGAAGACGGCATGGCCATGCTGGACAAGGCCTTGCTGCTGCTCACCCCCGCGCACGATGCACCCCTCCAGCACGCCACGCCCGGTTCGCTGGAGGTCAAACTGCTGGCGGCCAAAACCTTTTTGGCCGTGCCCGGTTTCATGAACAAGCGTGCACGCGGCGTCAAGCTGGTTGAAGAACTTGTTGCCAGTCCCCTGCTCAGCCAAGCGCCCATTGGCTTTCAGGGCATGGTGTGGCTGACTGCGGGCGAGCTGGCCGCCCAGGACAGCCGCGTGGCCGAGGCCCAAACCCGTTTCAAAAAGGTGGTGGCCCTGAACGCGCCGCAAGCCGCAGCGGCACGCACCAAGCTGGCGGGGTTGTAGGTCATGGCCCCATCGACATCAGACGCTGTGGTTGAACTGCACGGCGCTTACAAGACTTACCGCCTGGGCGCGCATGTGATCCCGGCGCTGCAGGGCGTGGACTTGTCGGTACAGCGTGGCGAACTGTTGGCGCTGACCGGGCCATCCGGCAGCGGCAAAAGCACGCTGTTGAACCTGTGCGGACTGATCGACACGCCTGACCGCGGCAGCATTGTGCTGGGTGGCCAGGTGGTGGATGGTTTGTCTGAGGTACAGCGCACCTTGCTGCGCCGGGATGCACTGGGATTTGTGTTCCAGAGCTTCAACCTGGTGCCGGTGATGACCGTGGCAGAGAACGTGGACTACCCGCTGTTCATCGCCGGTGTGCCCACCGCAGAACGCCGCCAGCGGGTGGCCGCGCAATTGGAGGCCGTGGGCCTGCAAGACCACGCCTTGCACCGGCCCGATGCCTTGTCGGGCGGGCAGCGCCAGCGGGTGGCCATTGCCCGCGCGCTGGTCAAGCGGCCCAAATTGGTTATTGCTGACGAGCCCACCGCCAGCCTGGACTCGCATACCGCCGATCAGGTGCTGCTGCTGATGCGCGAGCGCGGCCACGCCGAAGGTGCGGCTTTTGTCATTGCCACCCACGACAGTCGACTGACTGGCCGCTGCGACCGGGTGCTGACGTTGCAAGACGGCAAACTGATATCAAACAGATAGCAGCATAACAATGATTTACATGGTCCACAGGTCTAAAACATCCAAAATATCAGGAGCATCCATGAACCTCATGTGGCTGAAATTTGCGCTGCAAAACACCTTGCGCAACCGCCGCCGGTCGCTCGTCACCGTGGCGATTGCGGCCCTGGGTACGGCCAGCATCCTGCTGGCGGGCGGATTTGCGCTGTTTACCTACGAGTCCTTGGCCGAAGCCTCGGCGCGCGAATCGGGCCATCTGGTGCTGGGCCAACCCGACCACTTCACCCGCGAGGAAGACACGCCGCTGCAATGGGGTCTGGATCACGCCGCTGAGCTGCGCACGCGCCTGATGGCAGAACCTGAGGTGCGCGCGGTGTTGCCCCGTGTGGCGTTCAGCGGTTTGATCAGCAACGGTGACAAATCGGTGGTGATGGTGGGCCTGGGTGTGGAGCCGGACGCCGAGTTTTCGGTCAAGGGGCCGTTTTTGACGGTCAAAGCCGGTGCGGTGCTGGGCAGTGGCGCCAGCGCGCCTGAAGTCATGCTGGGCGAGCCCCTGGCGCGCAACATCAAAGCCACACCTGGCAGCAGCGTGACCCTGTTGGCCAGCACCACCGACGGCGCGCTCAACGCCATGGACGTGACGGTCAAGGCCGTGTTTTCTACCGGTATACCCGAGGTGGACAAGCGGCTGATCTACACCGACATCACCACCGCACAAAACCTGCTCAATACCCGGAAAGTGTCGAGCCTGGGGGTGTTTTTGAGCCGCATGGAACACACGCCAACCCTGCAACAGCGTCTGGCCGCCGCCAACCCGGCGTTGACGGTGCAAACCTGGGAAGAGCAGGCCGTGTTCTACCGGGCGGTGCGCGACCTCTACAACCGCATCTTTGGCGCGTTGGGGCTGATCATTGCGGTGATCGTGGTGTTTGTGGTGACCAATGCCATGTCCATGGCCGTCATCGAGCGCACCCGAGAGATTGGCACGCTGCGCGCGCTGGGCACATTGCCCCACCAACTGCTGACCACCTTGTCGCTGGAAGGCATGGTGCTGGGCGGCGTGGGCGGTGTGCTGGGCGCAGCGATCGCCATGGCAGTGTCGGTGACCTTGCTGCTGATGCCCATCGACATGCCGCCGCCGCCCGGGCGCTCGGTGGGCTACCCGCTGAACATCACCCTGGATCCGCTGATGGTCCTGGTCACCCTGCTGACCATGGTGGCGCTGACCATGCTGGCTTCGGCCTGGGTGGCGCGCAAGACGGTCAATTTATCCGTGGTGGACGCACTGGCCCACACGTGAAGCCCACAGCCTTGATGCAACCTTGATAGCTATTCACACAATCAGCATAACCGCTCAAAGAAAAAACGTATTTGAATCATGAACCCCTTGCCCATGCCCATCCAACGTTGTTCTTCTTTTGCCGCGGGCCTGCTCCTGCTGCTTACCAGCGCTGCCCACGCCCAGCCCGACGCATCCAATCTGCTCAAAGCGGCCGACAAGTTCCGCATGACCGCCGCCAACTTGCAAGTGCAAACCCAGATCAACGTCAGCAACGCCGACGGCACGCCGGACAAGGAACGCCGCTACACGGTGTTTGCCCAAGCCGGGCGCAAGTCATTGGTGCTGATGCAAAGCCCCGCTGAAAAAGGGCAAAAGGTCTTGATGCTGGGGGACGATTTCTGGCTGCTGATGCCCGCCAGCCAGCGCCCGCTGCGCATCACGCCCATGCAAAAGCTGCTGGGTGATGCCTCCACCGGCGACATTGCCACCCTGAGCTGGGCCGACGACTACGCGGGCCAACTGGTGGGTGAAGAGCCCTGTGACGATGCCGGCCAGACCGCAGCCAGTTGCTGGCATGTCAGCCTGCACGCCACCGCCAAGGGCGTGACCTATCGTCGCATCGAGCTGTGGCTGGGCAAGACGCGCCATCAGCCAGTGCGGGCTGACTTGTATGTGCTGTCCAACAAGCTGGCCAAAAAGGCCCGGTTCGTTACGGACCAGCCCGCCACGCCCACCATGGTGACCGAAATGGTGCTCACCGACCAGGTCAGCAACCATAAGACCACCCGGGTACGCTACCTCAGCCGCAAAGAGCGCGTGGTGCCCCCTGAATGGCTCAACCCGATGTTTCTGGTGCGCAACCCGCCGCTGGACTGAGCCATGAGCTACGCCACCCGCAGCCGATTCCCAACCCGGCCCAAGACACATCTGCTGACGTGGCTGCTGGTGAGCGCTGCATCAGCCAGCCTGCCCACCCAGGTGCAAGCGCAAGACCTGCCCTTGAGTGGCCACGTGCGTGTGCAGCAGGACGACCAGCAACCCAACACCACGCTGACCACACCGGTGCCCACGGGATATTCCACCGTGCAGACCGAGCTGCGCGCGGCCAGCCATGGTGCTTCGGCGGTGGTGACGCTGCAGCAACGCCAACAAGGCACGGCCACGCAAAGCCGCGCTTGGGTCAACGAGCTGTACGCCACGCATGACGGCGGCGCCTGGCAGGTCAGCGCGGGCAAGCGGGTGGTGTCGTGGGACGTGGGCTACGGCTTTCGCCCCAACGATATGGTGCAACAAGAACAGCGACTGAGCCTGGCCAGCAGCACGCTGGAAGGCCGCCCGCTGCTGATGGCCGAACACTTCAGCGCCGATGCGGCCTGGTCGTTGGTCTGGGTCAACCCCACCGGCGCAGCGCAGAACAGCGCAGACCGGGAGCCCGCCTGGGCCGCCCGCGTGTACCAACAACATGGCGCGCTGGACTGGTATGGTTTTGCCCGTGTGGGTGCGCACAGTGGGGCCAGCATGGGTGCAGCGACCACGTGGGTGGCCACCGACGCCCTGGCCGTGCATGGGAGTGTGCGTGTTCTGAACCACAGCGCCACGCAGGTGGTGCTGGGCGGCAGTTGGACTGCTGCCAATCAGTTGGGTGTGCTGCTTGAAGCCTGGCGTGACGGCACAACCCAGCAGGGCCACCACCGCTTGCTGCGCATCAGTTGGGCGTTTGAGGGCTGGAGCCCGAGGCTTGATGTGCTCCATACCCCGGCGGACTCGGGTCGGGTCGTCACCGCCGCACTGGCCTGGCAAGGTGACCGCGTGAACGTGCAAGGCGCGCTGCGGGCTTTCGGTGGACCACCCGGTGCAGCGGTCATGCAGTCGCCCGTGCGCAGACAGGCCACCGTGGCGTTGACCTGGGCGTTTTGATGCGCGGGTGACCGGGCGGCCAGCAGGCCAGCTCACATGGCTTTGAACAGCCCCGCGTAAAGCCGGCTGACGATCAGCTTGTCGGCATGCCCCTTGAGGGACAGGCTGAGTTTGCCGGCCTCGTCGCGGCTGATGGTGTCGATGCAGCGCACGTTCACCACCGTGCCGCGATGTATGCGCCAAAACACGTCGGCATCCAACTGGGGCAGCAGCTCTTTCAGCGGGGTGCGGATCAGGTACTCGTGCTGCACGGTGAGCACACGCACATATTTGTCGGCGGCTTCAAAATAGATCACCTCTTGCAGCGGCACCATGCGGATGGCGCCTCCGACGCTCACCTGGATTTGGCTCAGCCGTGGCATCGCAGGCTGGGGCGCGATGGGGGCAAGCAAGGCTCGCAACTGATCCAGCGTCGTTTGCAGAGCAGGCCCAAGGTGTGCGCTGGGTGTTATTTCTTTTGTAGCTGATTGCGCTTGCATGGCAAGGGTGAGAGCCACTTTTGACACTGTTTTTTGGAGACGGGCCGGTTGCACGGGTTTGAGCAGATAGTCCACCGCCTGCGCTTCAAACGCCTGCACAGCGTAGTGGTCGAAAGCGGTCACAAACACCAGTGCTGGAAACGGTTTGCTGCCGGGCGCGGTGGGCCAAGCGTCCGCCAGCTCGACGGCTGCGTCCAGGCCACTCAGGCCGGGCATCTGAATGTCCAGAAACAGCACGTCGGGCAAGCACTGCAACGCTTGCGTCACCGCAGAATGCCCGTCTCCGACGCTGGCCACCACACGCAGCTCAGGCCAGGCACGGGCCAGTTCGGCCTGCAAGGCAGCGGCCAGCAGCGGCTCGTCTTCGGCAATCAGGGCGGTTGGGGCGTCGGTCATGGGGCGATTTTTGAACAAGGAAAGGTGGCTCTGACCATGGTGGAACCGGTGCTGGACGACATCAATTCAAGCGCGCCTTGCGCGCCGTACAAGGTGGCCAGGCGCTCGCGCACCTGCGTCAAACCAAACCCGGCAGACCCAAGGTCGGGCGGCAAGCCCACGCCGGTATCCAACACTTCCAGGGTCAGCGTGTCGCCGTGCAAACGCGCTTGCACGGTGATCGCGCCGCCTTCCACCTTGGGTTCCAGCCCGTGCTGAATGGCGTTTTCGACCAGTGGTTGCAGCAACAGCGTCGGCACCGGCACGTCAGCCAGCTCGGGCGGCAGGTCTAAGGCACAGCGCAGGCGCGCGCCCATACGCACCTGCATCAGCGCCAGATAGTCACGCAGGCGGTCAAATTCCACGTGCAACGGGTGCAAGGTGGTGCGCGACGCGTTCAAGGTGGCACGCAGATAGGCCACCAGATGATCCAGCATGGCTTGGGCCCGCGCTGGGTCCTGTTCAATCAAGGCGCGCAGATTGGCCAGCGTGTTGAACAGCATGTGCGGTTCCAACTGGCTTTGCAACAGCGTGAGCTGGGATTCAGCGGCCTGGCGCTGCGCTGCCTCGGCCTGCGCCTGGGTGTGCGCCAGACTCAGCCGGGCAGCGGCCAGTTGCTCGCGGCTGAGAAAAAAATAGGTGATAACGCCGCCAGCGGCCAGGCTGACAAACAGAAAACCCAGCAACTTGGCCGGCTCGTCAAACCACCGCGCGCTGTCATGCGAGGCAAGCATCGCGCTGGCCAGCGTGCTGCCCAGCCCATAGCCCAGCACCACGGCCGTCGGCACGATCCACAGCAAGCGGCGCCACTGGGTGTCGTACTGCCGGATCAGCTTGTATTGCACAACATCGATCAGCGCCCAAATGGACAGGCCGATGCATTGCGAAAACACCAGGTTGCTGGCCAGCGTGTATTGACCAAAGGCGCTGATGCCGATGGCAATCACCGTGTTGAACGCGACGGCTTGCAAAAACCGCTTGAGGGTGGGGGCGTGTTGCATGAGGTTTGCATCATGCCATGCGTGGATCGGCGCAACCCTGCTTTTGCGACGAATTGCATTGGGGTGGGTGCGAAATGCTTTTCCATGGCAATCGACTTGTCCCACTTGGCATCAGCGAGCCGCGCCAGCCCGATCAGCAAGACCTCTCCACATCTTCTTTATGATGCGGCACACACGATCAGAAAAGAGGAGGAACGCCCCAACATGAAACGCATCGAAACCGTCGAACACCCCGCCGCGCAGACGTCATGCCAAGAATTTTTGACAACATAAATAAACCCCTGTTGCCTGCCCAACGAGTTGTTGGCGTCGCGAAAGGCCGCAAACCTGGCCCGGGAGACAGTCGTTTTGTCGGCTTCGATTTGTCATCGCCAGCCACTTCGGTGATAATCCAGCCAACAACACCCGCCACGCCTCTCAACGATGCGCACCCTGGCGGGTTTCTTTTTGGGGGCTTGACAGCGTGAAGTTCACCAAGCCAGCGCTGTCTGTCGATGATCAAATTGCCCTGTTACGCCAGCGCGGCATGGGGTTTGCAGACGAGGCCGCAGCCCGTCAAACCCTCAGTCATGTCAACTATTACCGCCTGCGGGCCTACTGGCTGCCGTTTGAAGCGGCTCACACCGCCAACCCAACGGCGCTGCATGCCTTTGTGCCGGGCACCCAGTTTGCGGCGGTGCTGGCCAGCTATACCTTTGATCAGCGCCTCAAGCTCCTGTTGATGGATGCCGTGGAGCGGGTCGAGATTGCGCTGCGCACCCGCTGGGCGCATGAACTGGCTCTGCGCTACGGCAGCCATGCCTACCTGGACAAGGCCATTTTCAGGGATCAGGCGCGTCACACCAAATGCCTGCAATCGCTGACGGACGAAGTGGTTCGCAGTCAGGAAACCTTCATCAAGCACTACCGCGCCACCTACACCGACCCGGCCTTGCCACCCATCTGGGCGGTGTGCGAGGTGTTCACGCTGGGCCAGCTCTCGCAGTGGCTGGACAACCTGAAATTGCGCAGCGACCGCCAAGCCGTCGCTCAGGCTTTTGGTTTTGACGAGGTGGTGATCTGTGCCTTTGCCCACCACCTGGCCACCGTGCGCAACCTGTGTGCCCACCATAGCCGGGTCTGGAACCGCAAGTTCACCATCCAGATGAAGTTGCCCACGCGCCCCGCTGCGGTTGCGGCTTGGTTTAACCCCGCGCAAGACCGCAAGATTTACAACACCTTGTTGATGCTGGCCTTGTTGCTGCAGCGCATATTTCCGGATTCAAGCTGGCCAACCCGCTTGACCCAGTTGATGGCCACCATGCCCACTGGCACTGCACAGGCTATGGGCTTTCCGGTGGGCTGGCAGCATTTACCAGTGTGGATGCCAACGCAGCCACAACCATGAAAGCAGCCCCCGTCATACTGCCCACCGCGCTGCAAGTGCGCTTGGGTGATGACGCGCCATTGCAATTCATGGCTGTGGGAAATACTGCGCTGCTTGATGCACCGCTGCTTGGGCTGATCGCCAGCCGTCAGTGCCCGGGTCAGGTCTTGCTCGAAACTCTGGAGCTGGCTGCGCAGTGGGCGCGGTCGCAGCAGGTGGTTTTAAGTGGCTTCCACTCGCCGCTGGACCAGCAGGCACTGCGCTCGATGCTGCGGCGCAAAGGGCGCGTGGTCAAGCTGCTGGCGCTTGGCATGACGGACTATCACCCAACAGTGAAAGAACGCGAACCGCTGGCTGCAAGCCAGATGCTGGTCATCACCGCCTGCCCACCCCAAGTGCGCCGCACCACCCGTGCCACCGCGCTGGCGCGAAACCGGCTGGTACTGGCGCTGGCCAGCGAGGTCGTTACCCCCTATGTGGCAGACGGCAGCCCATAGGCGCAATGGATGATGGATCGAGGCCACTACATCTTCCGTGAACGGCCTACTTGGTCGAGCAGCCCCACGGGTGGCGCAAACTGAAAAAACTGTCGGACGAAGAACTCAAGGCGCTCGGCCTGAGCCGGCGATAAGCGCCCCACCCCATCCGCCTCAGCAAATTCGCGGCAGTTGCTCGCCCGCCAGCCAGTCCACAATGCGCCGCCCGCCAAACGCGGTGGTGAGTTGCACAAAGTGGTGCGCGTCTTCAATAGCGTGGCCGATCAGCGCGGCTTGGCGGCCCAGCGGGTGCGCCTGCATCGCGGCCAGCACGCGCGGCGCGTCGGCGTCAGCGCAGATGACGATCAACTTGCCTTCGTTGGCCACGTACAGCGGGTCCAGACCCAGAAACTCGCACGCCGCAGCCACCACGGGCTGGATCGGAATGGCTTTCTCTTGCAGCATCATGCCCACGCCGCTTTGGGTGGCAATTTCATTCAACGTAGAGGCCAAGCCGCCGCGCGTGGGGTCGCGCAGGCAGCGCACGTCCGCCCCGGTAGCCAACACGTCGGCCACCAGCGTGTGCAGTGCTGCGGTGTCAGACTGGATGACGGCGTCAAACGACAGGTTTTCGCGCTGGCTCATGATGGCCACGCCGTGGTCGCCCAACGTGCCCGACACCAAAATGGCGTCACCCGCGCGCACACGCGCACCGCCCAGTTCCACGCCGTCGGGCAACACGCCTACGCCGGTGGTGGTGATGAAGATGCCGTCGCCCTTGCCGCGCTCCACCACCTTGGTGTCGCCGGTCACCACCGGCACGCCAGCGTCGCGCGCCGCGCGCGCCATCGACTCGACGATGCGCGCCAGGTCACCCAAGGCAAACCCTTCTTCCAGAATGAAGCCTGCCGCCAGGTACAGCGGCTTGGCACCCATCACCGCCACGTCGTTGAGCGTGCCGTGCACCGACAGGCAACCGATGTCGCCGCCAGGAAAAAACAGCGGTGAGACCACGTGGCAGTCGGTGGACATGACCAGCCGCGCAGGGCGGCCATTCAGCACCGGCGCGGGCAGCACCGCGCCGTCGTTGCCCTGGCCCAGGTAGGCGTTGCCCAAGTGTTTGGCGAACAGCTCGGCGATGAGCTGCACCATGGCGCGACCACCGGCGCCGTGCGTCATATCGACACGACCGTGCTTCAGATCCAGCGGCCTGACATAGCCGCGTTTGACTTCACTCATGGCGGGTTTCCTCTTCCTTCAGCGCCGGTTTCATGTCTTTGTAGCGGCCATAGCTGTAGTGCGCGGCACACGCGCCCTCGCTGCTGACCATGCACGAGCCGATCGGGTTTTCTGGCGTACACACCGTGCCAAAAATCTTGCAGTCTTGCGGGCGTTTGACGCCGCGCAAAATGGCACCGCATTCGCACGCCTTGTTGTCGGGCACCGACTGGTAGTCGATGTTGAAACGCCGCTCAGCGTCGAACGCGCCATACTTTTCGCGAATCTTCAGCGCTGAATAGGGCACCACCGACAGCCCACGCCACTCAAATTCGCGACGCAGTTCAAATACCTCAGCGACCCGGTCCTGGGCTTTTTGGTTGCCGTCGCGGCTGACGGCGCGGGAAAATTCGTTTTCGACCTCGGCGCGGCCGTCGTTCACCTGCGCAATCAGCATCAAAATGGCCTGCATCACGTCGAGCGGTTCAAACCCGGCGATCACCACCGGCTTGCGGTATTCCTCGGCAAAAAATTCATACGGACGGCTGCCAATCACGGTGGACACATGCGCCGGGCCAATAAAACCGTCAATGGGCACCGTGCCCCACTGGCGCACCTCGGGCGACTCCAGAATCTGCGTGATGGCCGCCGGGGTCAACACATGGCAACACAGCACGCTGAAATTCTGCAAATTCTCCTTGACCGCCTGCAAAATGGCCAGCGCCGTGGGCGGCGTCGTGGTCTCAAAACCAATGCCAAAAAAGACAACGTTGCGCTGCGGGTTGTCGCGCGCAATTTGAAGCGCGTCCAGCGTGGAATACACCATGCGGATGTCGCCGCCTTGCGCCTTGGCTTTGAGCAACGACAAGCCGTTGGAGGCCGGCACGCGCAGCGTATCACCGTAGCTGCACAGAATCACGCCGTGGTTCAGCGCCAGGTCGATGGCCATGTCGATGCGACCGATCGGCAGCACGCACACCGGGCAACCGGGGCCGTGCACCATGCGGACGTTGGGCGGCAGCAGGTCCGTGAGGCCGTAGCGCGAAATGGCATGCGTGTGGCCGCCGCAAAATTCCATGAAGCTGTAGTTGCGCTGCGGCCGCGCCAGCGCCGCAATCTTGCCCGCCAGCGTCTGGGCCACGGCCCCGTCACGAAATTCGTCGATGTATTTCATGCCACCACCGATGTTTGCGCATGCATCTCAGAAAACAGCGCCAGCGTGCGTTCGGCCTCTTCAGGGTCAAGCTTGGACAAGGCGTAACCCACATGCAGGATGACGTAGTCACCCACCCGTACATCGTCAAGCAATTCCACCGAAATCTCTTTCTGGATGCCGCCCAAGTCGACCAGCGCGCACTGTCCGTCCGACCCCAGCCCCACTTGCAACACTTTTACCGGAAGTGCCAAACACATGATCCTAGACTCCTCGGTTGGACGCGCTGCCAACCCAATGGTGCATTGGATCAACGCTGAAAAAATGAATGTTCATGACTGATTCGTAAAAAAATAAGCGGTCAACCGAGGAATCCAGGATCTCAGTTACTCCAAAGATTGCATGGCCACCCAGGCCTGCCCCAAAGAAATGCTGGCGTCGCCCGGTGACGTCAACACAGGCTTGAGCAGCGTCAGCCCACGCTGGCTTCCTTGCTGTTCCAGCCCGGCCAGCAGCAACGCGTTGTGAAAACACCCGCCCGCCAGCGCAACAGTGGTCACGCCGGTGTGCTCCACCGCGCGCATCACCCATTGCACCAGACCCGCGACCAGCGTCGCATGAAAACGTGCCGCCGCAAAATCAAGCGCATGCGTGTGCAGCAACGTGGCCAGCAGCGGCGCAAAGTCCAACTGCCCCTGATCATTTAACACCCAGCCGCCGGGCATGGCTGGCGTTGCGCCATGGGCCCGGACGTGACGCGCAGCCGCCTGCTCCAGCAACAGGGCCGCCTGCGATTCGTATTGCGAGTGATGGCACAAGCCCAGCAGCGCGGACGCGGCGTCAAACAAGCGCCCCATGCTGGACGTGGGCGGGCAGTTGAAACCGCGCGCCAGCATATCGGCCACCGTGGTGGCTGCGGCGGGTTCGTCAAAGCGCGCGGGGATGTCCGCGCCTTGCCCCAGCGTGTGCAGCACCGCTGCGCCCATGCGCCAGGGCTCGCGCGCAGCGCGGTCGCCACCGGGCAGGGGCAAGGGCCGCAATGACCCCAGGCGTGCACACTGCGCGCCGTGCACATAGAGCAACTCGCCGCCCCAGGCACCGCCGTCGCTGCCCAACCCAAAGCCGTCCAGCGCCAGACCCAGCACCGGGGCATGACAGCCGTGTTCCGCACACACCGCCGCGATGTGCGCGTGGTGATGTTGCACCGCCTGCGCGGGCACCTGCAAACGCTGCGCCAGCGCTTGCGCGGCGCGTGTGCTGTAGTCGTCGGGGTGCAAGTCATGCGCTATGACTTCCGGGTGCACCTCCAGCAGGGTTAGCATGCGCTGCACGGTTTCGTCCAGAAACTCGCAGCTGGCGGCGTTGTCCAAAGAACCCACGTGGGGCGACAAAAACGCTTCGGCCCCGCGCGTCACACACACGGTGTTTTTCAGGTGCGAGCCAAGCGCCAGCACCGACGGCCCAGCCTGCGCCAGGGCAATTGCGCGCGGCGCAAAGCCGCGGCTGCGCCGGATCAGGCTGGCGTGGTCGTCAATCACGCGCAGCACGCTGTCGTCGCAGCGCGCCACCACGTCACGGTTGTGGTCCAGCAGCGCGTCGGCAATACCGTGCAGGCGTGTGCGCGCCTCAGTCGCGTCGCGCACGATCGGCTCCCCGCCCGGGTTGGCGCTGGTCATTACCAGCACCAGCGGCTGCGGCGCCTCCAACCAGTCGGTGCCCGCCGGGCGCCGCGCGGCTTCGTGAAACAGCAGGTAGTGCATCGGCGTGGTGGGCAACAGCACGCCCAGCGCGTCCAGACCCGGTGCCACACCGGCCAGCAGCGCGTTGCACTGCGGGCGCGCTTGCAGCAACACGATCGGGCGTTCACGGCTTTGCAGCAAGGCTTGTTCGGCGGGTTGCACCTGCGCATAGGGGGCGAGACTGGCCACGTTGGCCACCATCACCGCCAGCGGTTTGGCGTCGCGTTGCTTGCGTTGACGCAACGCCGCCACGGCCTGAGCGTTGCGCGCGTCGCACGCCAGATGAAAGCCACCCAGCCCCTTGATTGCCACGATGGCCCCGGCTTGCAGCAGCGCCAGCGTCTGCGCGATGGCGTCGCCAGCGATCTTTGAGCCATCCATTTTTGATAGCAGCAAATGCGGCCCACATGCGGGGCAGCAGGTTGTTTCTGCATGAAAATGCCGATCCGCCGGGCTGCCATATTCGCGCGCGCAATCGGGGCAAAAGTCAAAACCCGCCATGCTGGTGTTCGGCCGGTCATACGGCAGCGCGCGCGTGACGGTCAGGCGCGGCCCACAATGCGTGCAGGTGATGAAGGGATGGCGCCAGCGCCGGTTGGCCGGGTCAAACAGCTCGTGCAGGCAGGCATCGCACACACCCACATCCGGGCCGATGGCGGTCTGC
>Ga0172370_10005300_pt1 | contig 16690 bp, 15 predicted proteins | sample LakKiv5m_FD_114538 | JGI IMG/M metagenome (GOLD analysis project Ga0172370, IMG submission 114538) | Freshwater microbial communities from Kabuno Bay, South-Kivu, Congo - kab_022012_11.5m | ecosystem: Environmental > Aquatic > Freshwater > Lake | place: Democratic Republic of the Congo...
CGGCATCGGCTCCATCGCCCTCTACATGGCACGCTCTGCCCGTGCGGTGCTCGGCATAGAGCTGGTCGAAGCCGCGGTGCGGGACGCGCGAACGAACGCCGACCTCAACGACATCGCGACGGCCATGTGGCTCGAGGGAGACACCCGCGTGGTGCTCAAGGAGCTGCTGGAGGGCAGCCGCAGCGTACCGCCCGGCGCAGGCCGACCCGACGTGGTGATCCTGGATCCCCCACGGGGTGGGCTGGCCCACAAGGTAATCGCTCGGGTAGCCGCCGCCGAGCCGAAGAGGGTGGTCTATGTGTCGTGCAACCCCTCGACGATGGCGCCCAACATCGCCCTGTTCCAGGACGCCGGCTACCGCCTGAAGCGCGTCACCCCGGTGGACATGTTCCCTCACACGCCCCACATCGAGGCCGTCGGTCTGCTGGAACGAGACCCTACCGCGTCTTCGCACGCCGAGGCGGCCGAGGTCACCTAGCCAATCCGCCTACTCCGGCACCGCCGAACCACCGCCGCCGAACCACCGCCGCCGAACCACGACGACCCACGAGGGCAGGTTGATCACGAGGAAGGCCAGGCTCAGCAGGGGCAGAGCGGGAACGGCCGGTCTCCACCATACCGCCAGCATCACCGTCACCACGAACGACCCCAGCATAGCCGCATAGCCCGCCTTCACGTTCAGTCCAAGCATGCGACTACCGGTCAAGAAGAGGGCGAGAAAGACCAGGTCGCTCATGCCCAGCCCCAATCCGGCCACAGGCCCTCCCAACGGCGTGAAGTGCACGAGGAGATAGTCGAGCATGTGAGGAGCCTGCTCCACCACCCTCCGGGTCGGGCCGGCGAAGACACTCCATGAGTCGGCCAGGATAGCCACTCCGGCGAAGATCGCCAGCCACCAGGCCGCGGCTACCTGCCTGGCCAACACGATTCCGAGGCCCGCGGCCGCCGCCACTTGGAAGGGCACCGCCACCGTGGGCAGACCCAGCCGGGCAGAGGCGAAGGCAACGACGAGTGCCGCCACGCAGGCGATCGCCACGTGCGACGTCGGCCGTGGGCTCGAGCAGAGCACCCACACCAACCAAGCCACCGGAAGCAGGCACAGCAGGAAGCCGAGCACCCCGTCGACCTCGGGCCATGGCGTGTGCGGCAGCCTCGCGACGATTACCTGAACCCCGACCGCGGCGGTGCCGGCGGCCGCAAGCGGAAGCGGGCCGGGCGGCTTCCACAGAGCGGAGCTGCGACCGCGCGCGACGATCAATACGGGGGCTCGTCGCGGAACCACTCACCGACGACCCGGAAACATGCCCAGAACGCCCGTTTGGCGCCGGCGTCGTCGAGGGACGCGTCGATGTCGGGTGTCACGAGTGCCCGGCAGAACGGTGTGAGATCTTGGATCTCGCCCAGTGACCATTCGATCTCGTTCGTCCCCTCGGGCATAGCCCGGTTGACGACATCCAGCGTCTCGCGGCCCATTACGACGACCAGCCTGGGGTGGGTGATGTGGAACTCCTCGAGAAAGAACCCGGGGCAGTTGGTCTCGCCCTCGGCCTGTTCCACCCCTGGGCACTTCACCACGTTCGTACCGTACAGAAGCAGGGGATCGATGCTCAGCCGTTCCATACTCTTGAGCACTGCGGCCCCGGAGCGCCCGAAGAAGGCCACACCCTCACTGGCTTCCTGATAGCGGGGGGCATACTTCACCAAGAGTATGTCGGCCAGCGGGTGGCCGGAGCCCACTGCGGGCATGAAGTCACCGCGGCGACAGGCGCGACACTGGGTCACGCGACGATTGAGGTCGTTGCTCTCGGCGATGGCGCGCTCTTCGAGCTTGCGGTAGAGATCGCCTACTTCCGAAGTGGGCGAGTGGCGATCTCGTTTCTTGATCGGCTCGGTGGTCATCCATCTCCTCGCGCGGAGGGGCGCCTCGTGTCGAGGGACCTCGTCCCCCGGGCGTAGCTACATACTATTGGCCGGTTTGCGGAAAACTCCTGCCTACCGGTGCCCACAGGCGGGTCACCGGACGGGCATCACCCGGTCGAGAGTGGTCTGCAGCAGCTTGAGCGACTGCAGATAGAGGAGGCTCCTCCGCCTGGTCACTATGTCGGCTTCGCGAAGGGATGCCATGAACTCTTCCGGCCCCCGAAAGCGTGGCATGCGCAACATGGCCGTGCCCAGACCGGGCAGCACGTGACTGTCGCTCCCCGCACCGGCGGCCAGATTGTACTTGGCCGCGAAGCGTTCCGCATTGAGGTTGAACGATGCCAGGTAGTTTCGGGCGTTGTAGGTCTCGATTATGTCGATGCGGTGCAGATTGTCGACCATGATCCGGTACGACGGAGTCGTGCGCAGCCGATCGAACGGATGGGGGATATACACCAGGCCGCCCTGCTCTCGGATCAAGGAGAGGGCTTCCTCAAACATGACTCCCTTGGGGATGGGTTCGTCGAGGAACAGGCCGATCACCTCACCCGATTGCGTCATGACCTCCTCGGCCACGATGACGATGAGGCCTTCGCCGACCATCTCCGCCGCCTCCAGCGCCCCGGCGATCGTGTTGTGATCGGCGATGGCCAGAGCCCCCAGGCCCACTTCTCGAGCAGCTGCCAGCACCGCCTCCACGGGCACCGCGCAGTCCTTGGAGTGGCTGGTATGCACGTGCAGGTCCGCGTGGATCCAGTCACGATCATCTACGACCGGAAGGAATGTATGCGTCAGATCAGACACGCGACGCCTGATTCCAGAGCGCTCCGCACCGCGGTGGCGGGAGGTCGCCGTCATCACCTCCTCGTAGAGCTCGAGAGTGGCCCCGGCGACACGCGACATCGTGTGCTCGGTCGCGACCGCACCCGCCGGCTCAGGGTGGCGTGACGAAGGAGCAGCCAGAGACGCCGCCAGAGACTGCTCCATGGCAGGATCGAAGAACCGAGTAGCGGGCAGCAGACCGAGCAGGTCTCGCACCACCGGCAGATCGGGCGCGACTGCCGGCCGCCCCGTCACGACGGCCTCCGAGACCGCGGGCAGCAACCACTCGCCGCCCAGATACGGCAGGAACACCAGCGAGGCAGCGTCGTAGAGGGGTTGAAGCTCTAAGGGGTCGTCAAAATACACCCAGGTCACCTTCGAGCGCACGTGGCGGGGGGCCGGTCGCGGAGGCCAACGATCCGCCGACGGCCGGTGAAGGGCCACGACCACTCCTTGGAGCTCCTGAGGGAACGCCGTGGCCAGGGCACGCACGAACGCCCGAAGGCCCCGACGGTCGTCGCCCCGGTAGACGTAGAGACCCGCACCAGGTGACGGCGGCGGCGAAGCCACCAGTCGCGTGCCTACGGGCACCGCCTGGTACTCACCCCCGAAGAAGTCGCGGAGCACCTGAGTCGCCCGGGCCGACGTGACCACCCTCCCATCCAGGTGCTCGTAGAAGCGGCCCAAGAGACGATGACCCAATTCGTAGCCCAGCAGCCCCACCGGTGTGGAGTGAAAGGTGGCGACTACCGGACTGCGCGCTTCCCGTATGGCCGTGAAACTGAGAGACGGAGCAATCGGCTCATGCACGTGCACGAGATCGAACGCACCCCCGACCAGTAGGCGCTCGAGACGCGAGGTGACGTCCACAGGCAGGCCGATGTTGACTACCGAACCGTTGGCCCACGTCGGGAAGCTCCTGCCCAGCGGCACCACCGGGACGCCGCACTCGCGGCCGAGAGGACCAAGCCCATCGGGCGGCAGGAGATCGGGGTGGGGCGCGGCGTCTGGCGCCCAGGCCCCGAGATATTCGAGGGCCGCCTCGGCGGGACGCCGGCAGAGTCGGCGCATCCGCTGGAGCTCGCCTACCTCATCCGACGAACACAACACCGCCGGTCGATGCCCCCGCACGATCAGCTCGCGCGCCAGGTCGGCCACGTGTTGGTTCACCGCGCTCGGCTCCGGCCAAGCGAAGGGCGTGATCAGCGCGACGCGCAGGCTCTCGGCGCTCACGTCTGCTCCCTTTGGCAGCGGGGCGACGCCATACCGGCGCCGCGACCCGTATGCCCGATCAGCCCGCGGCGGGGCTTCCCGCCTTCACGGTCTTGGCTTTGCCGGCCTTCGCCGCCCTGCCGCCATCGTCGGTACCCGCGATGAAGGCCTCGGTCTTAGACCGCGCGTCGGCATCGCTGTACTGCTCGGGCGGAGACTTCATGAAATACGACGAGGGCGAGAAGAGCGAGCCGCTCAGTCCACGGTCGAGGCCCAGTTTCGCGCACCGGACGGCATCGATGACAATACCGGCGGAATTCGGCGAGTCCACCACCTCGAGCTTCAACTCGATGTTCAAGGGCACATCGCCGAAGGTGCGGCCCTCCATGCGGATGTACGCCCACTTGCGATCGTCCAGCCATTTTACGTAGTCGGACGGTCCGATGTGCACATTTCCCGCGCCCATGTCGTAGTCGAGTTGCGAGGTCACCGCGTTGGTCTTGGATATCTTCTTGCTCTCCAGGCGCTCCCGTTCGAGCATGTTGAGAAAGTCTGTGTTGCCACCCACATTGAGCTGGCTGGTGCGCTCGAGCTTCACTCCCCGTTCGCGCATGAGCCGGGTGAGCACCCGATGCACGATGGTGGCTCCCACCTGAGACTTGATGTCGTCGCCGATGACGGGGAGCCCACGCTCCTGGAACCGCTTCTGCCAATACGGCTCGCGGGCTATGAACACGGGTATGCAGTTGACGAGAGCACAGCCTGCGTCGAGTATCTGTTCCACATACCATTTGGTGGCCATCTCACTGCCCACGGGCAGATAGTTCACCACGACATCGGTCTGCGTATCTTTCAGGATGCCGATGACGTCGGCGGTGGGTCCGGGGGCCTTATCGATGACCTCGGAGAGATACTTCCCCAGCCCATCGTGGGTCATGCCCCGGTGGACCTTCACGCCCATCTCAGGAACATCGGCGAACTTCACCGTGTTGTTCATACCCGAGAAGATCGCCTGGGAGAGGTCCTTGCCCACCTTGGTCTTGTCTACGTCGAAGGCGGCTGTGAACTCGATGTCCGAGATATGGTAGCCGCCCAAATCCACGTGCATGAGCCCGGGCACGAACTCCCCCGCCTTCGCCTCCCGGTAGTAATGCACCCCTTGCACGAACGAAGAGGCGCAGTTTCCCGCCCCTATGATGGCGACTCGGACCTTTCCGCTCACCTGGTTCCTCCCTCTCACTTTGTGGTCCGCCCGGCCCCCGGCCGGCCGACGGGCCTACAGCTGACGATAGGTGTGTAGGACGCGCTGGACGACGGTGATGCCCGTCAAGACGGCGAGCAGATAGATAGCGTAGGGCAACAGCACGGTGAACACCAGGCCCACCGCCAGCAATACTACACGCTCCGCGCGGCTCGCGAGCCCCACCTTGCACTCAAGCCCGAGCGCCTCCGCACGGGCTCGCGTGTAGCTCACAAGGAGGGAGCCGAGCAGGGCGAGCACCGTTATGGCCACAGTCACGTTCTGTCCATCGAGCGCGAACCGGTACGCGATGGCGGCCAGCAGCACTCCTTCCACCGCCCTATCAAGGGTTGAGTCGAAGAACGCGCCGAACGGGGTGACCATGAGTGCAAGACGAGCGAGGGCCCCGTCGAGCATGTCCAGGCAACTGCCCAAGAGGAACACGATGCCCGCCGCCACATAATCGCCCCGCACCACGAGGTATGCGGCCCCTACGTTCACCAGTGCCCCGAAGACGGTAATCTGGTTCGGAGTGACGTGCAGACGCTGTAGCATACGGGTCAGCGGTTCGAGAGACTGCCGAGCCCGTATACCGAGCCGGTCACGCAATGCGACTATCTGTTGCCCTCCTTCCAAAGCGTCGTGATTCTAACAGTATTCATGGGGCTCAACAATCGATGCCGGGCGCGGCGACAACCGCCCGCGCGGGCCGGTCGGCGGTCACGAAACCGGATCCCCGGCGTCTTCCGCCTCAGGCATCGCCGCCGGAGCAGGCGGTCCGAGAGCATCGACGGACACGACGACCCCGTCCTCGGCTATCCAGGGCGCCCTAGAGAGGTGCAGGTCGAAGAAGGTGAGTGTGTGTCTCAGCATCGCCAGGAGCGGCAAGACGGCGAGCATGCCCAGGATGCCCCCGACCTCGGCGGCGGCAAGAAGAGCGAACATGACCACCAGGGGATGCACGCCCACTGTCGCGCCCATGATGTTCGGTACGAGGATGTGATTCTCCAACATCTGCACGATGAAGAAGATGAGCGCCACCCACAAGGCGGTCACGGGGGAATGGAAGAGGGCCAGCACCACAGGGGGGAACGCCCCCAACCAGGGGCCTACGTAGGGGATCACCTCCGTGATGCCGGCCCACACCCCGAACAACAAGGCATATTGACCGCCTTCCGGCCAGATGCCCACGACATCCCAACCCAAGCTCCACACACCCAAGCCGGCCGCCAACCCCACCGAGAGACCCAGCAGAGACTGTCCCTTGACGTAACGGGTGAACGACGTCTGCAGCCCATCGAGATACCGGTGCATCGTGGCATCATCCCCGGGAAGCACATGGGCGAGATATCGCGTGATGCGCCGCCCATCGACCAGCATGTAGAAGCTGACGAAGAGCATGAGCACGAAGGTCGCCAAGCCACCGACGACGCCCACCCCGAAGTTGAACACCGTTCCCGCAGACTTGAAACCCTGCGTCTGCAGCCAGTCGCTCAACTGTTGCCCCAGCGCCTGCAGGTCGACCGCGATGTGCCTCTGGTCGAGGTAGACTTGGAACGACGTCATGCTCTCACCGGCCTGGGTGATCCAATCCGGAGCACGATCCACGAGTTCCTGACCCTGACGCACCAGCGGAGGCAGTCCCACCACGAACACGACTACGATGATCGCGCCGAACGTCAAGTAGACAAGCGGGGCGCCGACCTGCCGGGGAACCCGCAGACGGCGCAGAGCCTCCACAAGCGGGTTCAGCAACAAGGCCACCAGGCCGGACAACAAGAACACGAAGAGCGCGTGACCCACGGCCCGTCCCGCAAACACGGCCAGGAGAACTACAAGTGGAATACCGACCGCTTGAACCCAGCGAGGTATGGTCACCTGCACGCCGTTGCCTCCTTCCCCCTGTACAACCGTCGACCGCACGCCGCGGCGTGCGGTTCGTACCGTGAACGCAGTATACATACACCGGTCGGCATGCAGTGCTCAGCCAAGTCCCTTGGAAAGGGGAGCGTGATCCCCGGTGGCCTTTTCAACAGGTTGGTGCTAGTCTAGGCCCCGATGCCAGCACAGCAGCCTAAACACGCGGCCGTGCGCCACGAGAGGCGCCGGCGGGTCATAGTGCGTCGGCGGAGGGTCAGATTCGTCAGCCTGTTCGTTCTGTTTACCCTTGCCATGGGCGCGTACGTGGTCATGTCCCTGGCCAACAGTACCGCCGCCCAGGTCCCGGAGGCAGAACTCCTCGCGGCCGATCAGATCTCCACGGTGAATCCGGTCGATGCCGCCGGCGCCCAACACCCGGTCTTCTCGCGCCTGGGTGACACCAACCTCGTCCTGCCGGTTCCCGCACAGGATGCCACCATCATCGCCTACCTCCCGCTGAGCGACGAAGGCGCCGAGTCCTTCACACCCGTGGGCGAGCAGGTGAACGGCGGTGTCGTATCGCGCAGCATCGAAGCTGTGTTTGCCGGAGATGCCTCCGTCCGCTACTACATACTGCGCGGTTCCGGACGCGTGGTCACCGAGACCGGCGCCGTGGACGTGGGCGCTCCTCCCGGCACGCCCATCACAAGCCCGGTCTCGGGTGTTGTTGTGGCTGTCAAGACCTACAAGCTCTATGGAAAATACGACGACGTGCAGGTAGACATCCGCCCGGAGGGCACGAGTGGACTGACCCTCTCGGTTCTCTTGTTGGAAGATCCCGCCGTCTGCATCGGTCAAACGGTAGACGAGGGCAAGACCCAGTTGGGTAAGGTGCGTGCTCCACAAGGTGACCTCGGAGAACGACTCGCCGAACTCACGCACGACGAGGGCAGTCATGTGCACCTGCAGGTGACCAAGGACGCTCCCCAGTAGATCCGCCGGTGCCGTCGAGACTGTGTGCTCTGTTCTGTTACCATGAGCGCATGTTTGGAGCACGTTTCGCGCCCAGTCCCTGCACGTCTCTGTTCGAGGTAAGCCTGTGAAACCGTTCCGTATCATGGGAAGGACCATCGATCTTCCCATCGTCCAAGGCGGTATGGGTGTCGGTGTCTCCCTTGCGCCCCTTGCCGGCGAGGTAGCCAGGCTGGGAGGCGTGGGTACACTGTCGTCCGCAGCCCTCGATGACCTGCTGAGTCTTCGGGAAGGGCGCCCATTCACGCCGTTCGAAGCGGCCGCCCACGAAGTGCGCCGCGCGAAAGAGTTGGCCCATGGGGGCTACGTCGCGATCAACGTGATGGTGGCATGCGCCACCACATACGTGGATTCGGTGCGCGGCGCCATCGCCGGAGGAGTCGACGCGGTCGTCTCCGGCGCCGGATTACCACTCGAACTGCCCTTTCTTATGGCCGATGCTCCCCAGGTGGCCCTTGTACCCATCGTGTCTTCGGTGCGGGCTCTGCGCATCCTGGTCAAGCAGTGGTTGCGCCGCGGGGCCACCCGGTCGGCCGATGCCATCGTAGTCGAGGGACCCCTGGCCGGCGGACACCTCGGCTTCAAAGCCGCCGACCTCACGTCTCCCGGAAATCGGCTCGAGAATCTCGTCCCGCCGGTGATCGACTATGCGCGGGCCGAGCTCGGCAACATCCCCGTCATCGCCGCCGGCGGCATCTACACCCGCGAGGACATCGACCGGTTTCTCGATATGGGTTGCAGCGCCGTGCAGATGGGCACCAGATTCCTCACTACCGTCGAGAGCGACGCTTCCCCAGAGTTCAAAGCGGCGATCATCGAGACCACCGAGGACGAGATCGGTCTCGCCAACCCGGCCTCACCCTGCGGATATCCGTTCCGCGTCACCAGCCGCTCGCCGCGGCCCAGCCGGCACTACCCCAGCAACCCCTGCAGGCACCGCTACCTGGTCGACACCGAAGGGCGCTGCCCGGCCAACCTCGAGCCCGAGAGCTTCACGTGCCTCTGCAGCGCCCTGCTCAGTGCCGCCGGGGTCCTCGAAGCACCGGGCGGTCTGTATACCACTGGGGCGAACGGCTGGCGGGTCGATCGCGTGATGACCGTCGAAGAAGTGCTGTTGGATCTGGGCTTCGAGCCGGTTGAACAACAGGTCGGAGCGGCCGCCCGCTAGAAGCCTCCGAGAGCCGAGGCTTTAGCCCCAGAACGTACCGAGCGGCACCCTCAGGTACGCTCCGACACGGCGAACGCCCGCCGCAGGCGACCGTCCGCGCCGTAGCCGGCCGACTTCTCCCGGAAATAGGTCAACACAGCCTGAGCATCGCGCATACCCGAGCATTCGGCGGCCACGTAGTCGTAGGTGTCCTCCCACGTCAGTGCCCGCGCGTCGCGTCTGGGGTCGGAGATGAATTGAGGCCGAAGCCGAGCGAGGAGAGGGGCGCCACTCCACGCAGGGGTAACGTGTAACAAGACGAAAGCCTTGTGGGCCAGCTCGGCCATGTACGAACCGAGCAACCACAGCTTGAGAAGCCCGAACGGACCCTTGTCGAAGGCCACTTCGCGGATGGAACCCGCAAACACTGTGGCCGACCAACCCTTGGCGCCCCGCTCGTACTGCTCCCACCCGACCGGTGTCCGAGGAGTCTCCGTGGACTGACTCGTCCGCGGATCGACGAGGACGAGCGTGTCGTCCGTGTCGATCAACACGGTAGGCTCAGTGGCGGTGGCCTCCTCTTCGTGGAAGGCATTTCGAGCACGCATGAGTGGCATGTAGATGCCCTCTCGTTGGGGCGAGTACCCCCAGTAGGTCACATGGGCGGTGGCAACACCGCGACCAAGCACGCGTTCCAGAAGGCCGGGGAGCGCCCCGGACACTTCGAGCCAGCGGAACACGTTCCACGTAACCGAGCGCTCACTATTCTCGTAGGCCAGCCCGAGATCCCACCCGCGCCGGCGGCCGCCCTTGAGTAAGACCAGGTCATCCTCCCCGGTCCACAAGAGGTTGTCGGCTTCGCGCTCGTAGGCGAATGTGCTCGCCGCCACGTAGATGCGGTGAAGCGGGCACCGGTATTCCGACGTGACTCGGAACAGAGCGGGCTGCAGAGGCACCCGATAGCCGCATCCCCTGACGGGGCAGGACACATCCGACGCACCTATGTCCAAACGAGGCTTCAGAAGCGATACGCCGAACATCCTGGTGATACCTCTCTCTCAGGGACAGTCTCACGCAGTTGAACGGACGAAGGCCTCCCGCGGGCGCGTCCCTCCCACGATGCTACCCGGCCGGAACCTTGGCATCGATGTGGCGCAGGGCGTCGAAGGCCGCAGCCGCCCCCTGACCGGCCGCCGTCACCACCTGCTTGAGCGCATGGTCGGTCACATCTCCGGCCGCGTACAACCCCGGGACCGACGTACGTCCCTCACCGTCGACCTTGATGAATCCGGCCTCGTTGAGATCGGTCAGGCCCCGGGCCAGCTCACTCGTGGGATCGACGCCCACGTATATGAAGACGCCACTCACCTCGAGCAGCTCCTCCGGTTCGCCTTTGGTGGAGGCCAAGCGGAGCCCATGGACCTTGCCTTCTTTGCCCACGATCTCAGTCGGCACCCGGCTCAGGCGATACTCGATCAACGGGTTCATCACGCACTTCTCCTGTAGGCACTCGGTGGCCCGCAGTTCGTCGCGCCGATGGATGAGGTATACGTAGCCGGCGAACTTGGTGAGGAACTCGGCTTCTTGGGCGGCGGCATCGCCGCCGCCGACTACAGCAACATCCTTGCCCCGGAAGAGAGCCCCGTCGCAGGTGGCGCACCACGAGACTCCTCTGCCGGTGAACTCGTTCTCGCCCGGGATGCCGAGTTTGCGAGGAATGGCGCCCGTAGAAAGGATGACCGTTCGGGCCACTGTCTCAGCATCGTCGGCGACGATCACAAAATCATCGCCCTCCCGACGGATTGCCTCCACCGGGCTGAAGGTGCGGAATTCCGCCCCGAAGCGCTCCGCCTGCTGATACATGTACTCGCCCAGGTCGGCGCCGGAGACCCCGTCCGGGAAAGCGGGGTAGTTCTCCACCAATTCCGTCTTGACAATCTGCCCGCCCGGAAGACCCAGCTCGAACACGACGGTGGATGCCCGGGCCCGCGCTCCGTACAACGCCGCGGTCAAGCCCGCCGGGCCGCCCCCGATGATTGCGATATCGACGATATCGGTCACTCTTCACTCCCCATGTCGCGCGGAGAAAGCCCGCGCGGTCGACGCGATTCCGGCAGATCTACAGCAATGCGCGCACTGCGGGCAAACGCCCCGCCGAACCTAGTTTCTCATTCTTATGGGCGATGAACTTGGCGTATTCAGCCATGAAGACCTTACCTGGGTCCCGTAGGTCGAACTTCTCCGGCGTGTCACGGAAGAACTCCCGGTGCACCCGCGTCCACACGAGACGCCCGTCGGTGTCGATATTGACCTTGGTCACGCCCAAGGGCACGGCCTTGGCAAAATCGTCTTCGTCCACTCCCCGGGTGCCCTTCATGGTTCCTCCGGCAGCGTTGATGCGCTCCACCTCTTCGCGTGGCACCGATGACGAACCGTGCATGACCAGGGGAAAACCGGGCAGACGCTGTTGGATCTGTGCCAGCACGTCCAGACGCAGCGCCTGCTCGCCCGAGAACTTGTAGGCCCCGTGACTGGTGCCGATGGCCACCGCCAGGCTGTCGCAGCCCGAGCGCTGCACGAACTCACCCGCCTGATCTGGATCGGTGAGATGGGCATTGCCCTCGTCCACCTGGACGTGCTCCTCCACCCCGCCGAGCTGTCCGAGTTCCGCCTCCACCACGATACCCTTCGCGTGGGCACGCTCCACGATCTCCCTGGTGATGCGGATGTTCTCATCGAATGGTTCGCCGGAGGCGTCGATCATGACCGATGAGTAGAACCCGCTCTCGATACAGTCAACGCAGGCGTCGTAGTCGCCGTGATCCAGATGGACGGCGAACACGGCTTCAGGGAACACCTCGTCGGCTGCACGTATGATGCCTTCGAGCATGCGCTTGTCGGTGTAGGAGCGGGCGCCTTTCGATATCTGGATGATGAAGGGAGCCTCCGAGTCGACGTTCCCGCGGAACAACCCCATGCACTGTTCGAGGTTGTTGATATTGTAGGCACCTACGGCGAACTTCTCATATGCGGCCTTAAACAGCTCTCTGGTGGTGACGATCATCGCCCTCTCCTTAGGTTGTTCGCCCTCTTGACCGGCGGCCCGGCGCCACATCCGGCCTCTGTGCGCCGGGGTCCTCTGTTGAAATGATGGTATCAGCCGCGCACGGGGCGCGCCACGCAGTGGGGCCTGTCGGATTGACCGAACGTCCGCATGGGAACTCCACCACCGACGAGAGAAGTCGCCCGCGAGGAGGAGAGATGGAAGACATCCATGACATCTTCACCACGTTCAAGAAGGAGTTCCCGGGCGTCAACGCGCGGGAGGAGGCCCTCGGGGAAGAGATCCACGTGCACGGCGGCCCCCTTCCCGAGAGTACTCGATGGCTGATCAAGGTGGCCATCTCCGGCGCGAGCCGTCACGAGCGGGCGTTGCAGACCCACATCCGCAAGGCTGTTGCCGCAGGAGCCACTGAGCAGGAGATCGCGCACGCGTTGTTGTTGCTGATCCCCACCTGCGGTTTTCCCACCTTCATGGAGGCCTATCGCATCTTCCGGGGTGATGCAGGCTAAGTACTCCGGCCGAAACGTTAATACAGGGGGGTGCGCAGATGAACGGACCGTACATGCAGTCGGCCGTGCCGGCCGGACAGTACCGTCTCGACCCGTACTTCGCCGTACTCCTGACCAAGATCGAGGGTGTGGGACCCGCTAGGTTGCTTCATCTGCTGGTGGTCCACAAAGCGGGCGAGGCCGCCCCGGTCTTCTTCGTCACGGCAGAGATAGAGCGACGCCCGGACGGATCGGAAGCCGAGCCCTGTCTCTGCACGTTTGCCGAAGACGGTACCCACTCCCATGTGGAGCGGTCTCCGATCTGGGCCGATCTCGATACATTCGCGTCCCGGGCCGTCGAGATGGTCAAACAACGCTACGGCGTGACGGAGTGAGCGCCGTACGCGCCATCCACGCCGGCCGGCTGCGGTGGTGCAACCAGGCGGTGCGCACAGCTTCACCGAGGGTGAACGCCGCCATGGCCGCGTAGATGCCCGTGATGGCGCCCCAGGCGACGGCCCCGAGCAGAGTCAGGCAGATCACCGCCAGAGAGAGGGCGACGGCTTCCGTGATGCCGCGGGTCCGCCGGCTGTCGACTATGAGACCCTGAAACAGGCTCTCCAGGACCGAGAACGCCGGCAGCGGCAGGGCTATCCAGAGGCTTCGCTCTGCCAAGACGGCCAGAGACGGCGGCAGACCCAGCACCCCCTCGAACCACAATCCGCCCGCCACCGGCAGCAGCACGATCAACAGGAGCCCCGTCGATGCCGCAGACAAGTACCGGGCGAACCTCTGGAGCCTCGCGGCGGCGCCGGGCTCGTCGATCAGCGCGACCACGACCTCGTTGTAGGCGAAACCCGGGCTGCGGAGCAGGAAGCTGACCCCCGTGACCACCGGCCACACAGCGAGCGACTCCAGAGCGCCGGGAAGGCGGCTCATGGCTGCGCTGCCGATGGGCTGAACGAGCAGGCCAAGCAACGATGTGAGCGACAGCGGCACGTAGAACGCAAGCAGCGAGCGGAGGGTCAGCCGACGGCCAGGCGTTCCTATGGCAGGCCTCAGTCGGTTGGTGACCACCGGTCGCGCGCTGAAATGGGCGTACGCTGCCTCGCTGAACACGCCGGCCATGATCGCGCAGGAAGCGACCACGACGCCGGAGACCGACCCGACCAAGTAGCCGATGGTCAGTACCGTGGTGTCGGCCGCCAGGCGCACCAGCGTGCCCGTACCGACCATCAGCGAGCGACCGAAGCGTATCAACACCCCTTGATTGAACCTTCGGTAGGCGATCGCCCAACTCCAGGGGATCATGATGGCAAGGCCGACGCGGGCCGGCTCCACTATCTCCGCGGGCGCCCCGATCAGTCCCTCGACCACCACGTAGTACAGCGGCGTGGCTACTATCAGCACATGCAGGAGCGTCAGGGCCCCGCTCAAGCCATGCGTGAACCGACGCAGAAGCACATACGATTGCCAATCCCGGCAGAGCGCGGTAGACGCAGCGAGCAGCATGATGATGGGCGCCTCGATCACCAACGCCATCGGGAATACGATGCCGCCGTACGCGGCCAGGTTGATCTTCGGATCGGCGAGTCGCGCCAGCACGGCGGCGACCATCGGGCCTTCGAGACCCATGAGGGCCCAGCTGGCGGCCAGCGGCCACCACGTGCGCGCGATCAGCCTCAACGTCAACGGCGGCTCAATCAACGGCGTTTGAACCAACGACCGTGTCCCAGGCTCATGAAGCGTTGGTCGCCCAGCAGCCGGCGCGCCGTCAGTAGCGGACGTGCATAGGCGGCGATGGGATAGCGCAGCCGGTCCGAACCGTCGGTCACGGCCCGCCACAGCTCTTCGGCCGCCTCCTCCGGAGACGTGCGCTTGGTGATCGAGCGTTCGTACGCAAGCATGGCCTCCTGCATCGGGCGATATGCTTGGGAAGCCTCCGCGTCGCCTCCCGGCACCACGCCCGCCTTCCGGTAGATGGGGGTGTCTACGTAGCCGGGCTCGACGGCCTTCACCCGGATGCCGAAGGGCTTCAGTTCGTGCCACAGCGCCTCGGAGAACCCTTCCATGGCGTGCTTGCTCGCATTGTAGGGCCCGAACAGCGGGAAGACGACGCGCCCGCCCAGCGAAGTGACGTTGACGATAAGCCCGCTGCCCCGCGCGCGCATGGCGGGTACGAAAGCCGTGGTCAGAACGATCTGGCTGAAGACATTGACCTCGAACAACGAGCGGATGGCGTCGATGCCCGTGTCTTCGACACTGCCAAAGAGAAGCATCGCCGCATTGTTGACCAGCACGTCCGGGACGCCCCGTTCGGCCAGCAGGGTTTCCGCGAACGGCGCGACCGAATCCGGGACTGCCAGATCGAGCAGCCTGAGCTCCACGTTCGAGGGCCACTCGGTGACGTTCTCGCGGCCCAGATCGCGCACCGTTCCCACCACATCCCATCCTGCCTTGGCACAGCGCAGAGCCACAGCATTGCCCAAGCCGGACGAGACTCCGGTCACCACCACAAGCGTCACGGTGTACACCTCCTCAAGCCGGTCCCACCCCGCGGCGGAGTCGCACGAACACGGCCGACGTGTCTATACTTAGGAAGACTATACCTGCATCTGAGCCGGGTTTCTTACGACAGGACATCTCACACTCAGCCACAGAAAGGGGAAGACGTGCGCATCGGGGTGATCGGCTCGGGTATCGCCGGACTGGGAGCCGCCTGGCTCCTGTCGGGCACCCACGAGGTTGACATCTTGGAGGGCGGCGACCATCTCGGCGGGCACGCCAACACCGTCGACGTACAGGTCGACGGTCGGGATATCGCCGTCGACACCGGGTTCATGGTCTTCAACGAGCGCACGTATCCGAACCTCGTGGGCATGTTAGAGACCCTGGGCGTGACCTCTCAGAAGACCACGATGTCGTTCAGCGTCCGGTGCGGCGACGAAGACCTTGAGTGGTCCAGCCGCAACCTGGTAGGGGTCTTCGCCCAACCGGAGAACGCGCTGCGCGGCGGCCTCTGGCGCATGGTTTACGACATCGCCCGACTCTCGGCATCGGCGGACAGACTGCTCGCCGATACATCCACCTCGAACCTCACCCTGGGGGAGCTCCTGGAGCGCGAAGGCTACGGGGGAGGCTTCGTGGAGTGGTACCTGGTACCCATGGCCGCCGCCATCTGGTCGGCGCCTCCTGGCAAGATCTTGGACTTCCCGGCGGAAGCCTTCCTGCAATTCTGCGAGAACCACGGCCTGCTCCACATCACCGGGAAACCAACGTGGCGCACGGTCGTACAAGGATCACGCACCTACGTGCGGCGACTGACGGAGAACATCTCGGGTGACATCCGGCTGGGCCTGGCCGCCACCCGGGTCTCCCGTTCCGCCGATGGGCCGCTGGTGGAGTTAAGCGATGGTTCCACCTCGCGATACGACGCTCTGGTGCTTGCCTGCCACAGTGACGAAGCCCTGACCTTGCTGGCCGATCCGACCCCCGAGGAACGGGCGGTACTGAGCGCCGTCACCTACCAACCGAACCACGTCGTGCTCCACACCGACGGCAGCTTCCTGCCCCGCCGCAGGCTCGCGCGGGCGGCGTGGAACTACTACGCGGGCGAATGTACCCTCGGCGCCGATGGGCTCTCCGTCACCTACGATCTGACCCGGCTGCAGAATCTGCCCGTGAAGACCCCCGTGCTCGTCACCGTGAACCCACCACACGAGCCCCGAACCGACCTGGTGCTTCGCACCTTCTCGTACGCCCATCCCGTGTTCACCCGTGAGGCGATGAACGCCCAACTCCGAGTACCGGAGATCCAAGGCGTGCGCGATACATGGTTCTGCGGCGCCTGGCAGCGATACGGGTTCCATGAGGATGGACTGTTCTCCGCCGTGCGGATGGTCGAA
>Ga0172370_10005303_pt1 | contig 16688 bp, 9 predicted proteins | sample LakKiv5m_FD_114538 | JGI IMG/M metagenome (GOLD analysis project Ga0172370, IMG submission 114538) | Freshwater microbial communities from Kabuno Bay, South-Kivu, Congo - kab_022012_11.5m | ecosystem: Environmental > Aquatic > Freshwater > Lake | place: Democratic Republic of the Congo...
CGCGAAGGGCTCGCCGATGTGACGATTCCGTCGATGATCTACGGTGGCACGAAGGACATCGTCACGCCCGTCGCGACCGAGGCCCATGCTGCGTATGCCGCCGTCAACAAGCCGAAGTACTACGTCGAGCTCGCCGGTGCGGATCACTTCACGTTCTCGAACCTCTGTGATCTGGCGCCCCTCGGGCTGGTCCCCGCGCAGCTCGCGTCGACCTGCAAGCCCGACGCGCCGATGACGCCGGCCGAGGCGCACCCGCTCATCAACGCCTTCGCGCTCGCGTTCTTCGAGACGCACCTCGGCGGCGCTCCGGCGCCCAAGCTGACGGCGCTGCTCGATCCCGCGATGACACCGCCCGCGAAGGTGAAGCTCGAAGCCGCACCGTGACGAGGGCTACTTCAGGATTCGCAGGAGGTTGCTCGCGTCGTCGGTCCACGCGTCGATTTCCGGACGCGGAAGCAGCGGCTCCGAGACCGAGGCGATCGGCTCCGCCACGAGCAGCGTCCTGTTCCGCGTGCAGATAATCTGATCGGTCGCCGATCGCCAGTAGTCGATTCCCGGCAGGCGTCCCGGCGAATCCGAGATGAGCACCGATGTCATGCCGTGCTCGGAGGCAAGACGCTCGACCACGGGCGCGATGTCGACGAAGCGGTTCGTGGCCTGGAAGATGATCGCGCCGTCCTGCTTGATGTGGCGTACGTACGTCGCGAACGACTCGCGCGTGAGCAGGTGCATCGGGATCGCATCACCCGAAAACGCGTCCATCGCGAGTATGTCGTAGCCTTGATCTGCCTCACGCTCGAGCGCAAGGCGACCGTCGCCGAGCACGATTTCGACGGTCGCGAGGCTCTCGCTGAGGAAGTTGAAGTCGTCCCGCGCCGCGTCGATCACGTGCGGATCGATCTCGTAGAATCGGAAGGTGTCGCCGGGGCGGCTCCAAGCGGCGACCGCGCCTGCGCCGAGGCCGATCACGCCGACTCGGTGCGGTCCGCCCGGGAGGCTGCGGAAGAGCCGGCCGTAGCCGCTCGTCACGCCAAAGTAGCTCGACGGCATGTGTGCACCGCCCGGCACGCGCACCTCGCCGCCGTGCATGATCCCGCCGTGGTACATCGCGCGATAGGGCTCGGGGCTCGTGAAGTCCACGATGCGCACGACGCCATAGAAGTTGCGGACCATCTTGACCGTCTGCAGGCCGTACGTCTCCATCCCTCGCCACACGATCCAGCCGGTCCCGATGAGGACGAGGGCGGGTGCGATCGATAGCCACGGACTCGTCGGCCAGAGCCGCAGCACACCGAGCGCCGCGATGCCGAGCAGGACGAAGCCCAGCTCGTAGTAACCATCGAGGACGTTCGGCGCGACGAGGCCGATGAGAACGGAGCCGAACGCTCCGCCCACCGAGAGCATGAGATAGAACGAGGTGAGGTGCTTTGGGCTCGGCCGCAGGCGCGCGAGCTCGCCGTGACAGAACATGACGGCGACGAAGAGCCCGCCTGCGTACAGCGGCGCGGCGATCCAGAGGTCCAACGAGTCGACCTTCCACGCCATGGCCGGCAGGAGCCCCGCGAGCAGCACGAAGAACACCGGTCGCACGTACCAGCGCGGATGATCGAAGGTGAGGATGAACGTGAGGAGGTAGATGCTCAGCGGTACGACCCAGAGAAACGGAAAGGAGGCGATGTTCTGTGTGAGATGGTTAGTGACCGCGAGCAGCATGCATGATCCGCCCGCGGCGAGTGCGAACCACATCAGCTTGTGGCCGAGCGCCGGCGCGGGTGTGTGGTCGTGCACGATGTCCGGGATGTCCGCCGTGGCCTGGGCAGGCTGTTGCTCCGACGCGCGCGCGCTCGTGAGCGCCGTGGCACCACAGAGCACCGCGAAGAGCACGTAGAGGCCGGACCAGGCCCAGGACTGCGTGGCTCCGGGGACCCATGGCTCGACCAGCAACGGGAACGTCAGCAGCGCCGCGAGCGACGCGAAGTTCGACAGCGCGAAGAGGCGATAGGGAACCCCGTGTCGGAAACGCTGCCAGAACCAGGTCTGCACGAGTGGGCTCGTCGTCGACAGGAGGAAGTAGGGCAGGCCGACGGTCGCGGCCAGGAGGCCGAGGATGAGCAGCGAGGGATCTTCAGCACCGGTCGGCTTCCACCGAATGTGTGGCAGGATCGGCAGCGTCAGCAGGCTGAGGCCGAGAAGTGCAGTGTGGACGATGGCTTGGCGTCTGGCGGAGAGGCGCCGCGCGCTCCAGTCGGCGTACGCATATCCGGCGAGCAGCACCGTCTGGAAGAAGACCATGCAGGTCGCCCACACGGCAGCCGAGCCTCCAAACCACGGAAGGATCTGCTTGGCGATGATCGGTTGGACGAGGAAGAGGAGAAACGCACTCAAGAAGATCGTCAAGGCATGTAGGACCATCCATCCGCTCCGCGCGCCTTCGTTCGGCTGGGTCCGCGCGTATACCATCGTGCGCGGCGGCGCGCATCTCCGCGAGGGCACCGGCGATCAGGGCGGCCGGGGGTGGCATCGCAGGGCCCAGGCGTTCAGCCGCGGCTGCGATGAGACCGGACCGAAGATCGTGGACCCGACCGCGAACGGACGCACGTGTGCATGATCGAGCCACTCGCACAGGGCCCTCGCGTGGGCCTCGTCGAGCGAGCCCCCCCCTTCGAGCGGCGGCAGTCCCCGTTCGAGGACCTGCTCCTCGACGGGCCGTCGCGCGTGGGTGGCGACGGAGAGCATCAGCGGCTGCTCGCGCCCGACGCCGCGCGCGTCGAAGAGCCTTCGCAGCCGCTCCCGACGCTCGTCCGTGAGCGGTCGCGCGGCGAGCCACCTCGCGAGCTGCATGTCGTCGGCGACGTTGGGATGCACCCGGAGATCCAACCGCTCGAGCAGCCCGTCCGCGCCGGCGCCCGCGAAGAACGCGCGAGGCGCCCGGTATTCGATCGATGGGTGTCGCTCTCGCAGCGGTTCGTCGAAGGCTGCACAGAGGCGATCGACGTGGGTCGGGCCGCAGAGCTGGAGGGCAACGAAGCCCTCCGCGTCGACCGGTACGTCGTCCCGCGCGTGGAAGGTCAGCGACGCCCGCACGGACGGATCCTCGAAGTGCTGCGTCGCGAGATCCGGGTCGACCGCCATGCGCGCGGCGCTCGCGACGAGGATGATGTCGCCCGCCGTGACGCGAAAGATCTCGACCGCCGGAAACACGCCGCGCACGGTGCAGATGATCTCGCGCAGCACCGCGTCGCCGATCTCGTAGGTGTGGATCCACTGCACCAGCACACCGTCCGGCCTCAAGCGGGATCGTGTGAGCTCGAAGTGCTCCTGCGTGAAGAGGTCCGCGACTCCGACGACCCAAGGGTTGCTTGGCTCGCTCACCACGAGATCGTAGGAGCCCGGAGCGGCTTCCCGGAGCGCTTCACGCGCGTCTGTGACCCGCACGGTGACGCGCGGCGAGTCCAGCACATGGTCGTTGACGCTGTCGAAGAAGCGCACCGCCTCGAGCACTTCTGGGAGCAGCTCCGCGACCGTCACGCGCGTGCCGGGGTGCGAGACTACCGCCGCGGCGGTCTGCCCCGTACCCAGTCCAACGATGAACGCGTCCTGGATGTCCAGCTTGAAGAGGAAGGGCACGTGGCCCAGCAGGACCTGCGTCGGCACGTCACCTGTACCGCCGTCCGGCTTGCCGTTCGTGCGGAAGATGATGTGGTTGCCGGGGTAGCTCTCGACCGTCAACGTCGCGTCACGACCGTCCTTGCGGAAGAGGAAACCGACCTCTCGCCGCATCTTGTCTATGATCGCGCGCGCCGCCTCGGCCCCCTTTGCCCGCTGCCGGAAGAGGCCCAGGTCGATCTGTGCCCGCTCCGGAGGCAACACGAGGGTCAGGACCGCGCTCGATGCCACGACGCCGAGCGCGACGCCCCGGCGGATCCCGATGGAGCGCCCCGAGACGAGGAGCGCGTTGCCCGCGGAGAGCAGCGCGCCAGCGGCCAGAACGCCCTCCAGTCCGAGCCAGGGCATCAAGAGGTAGCCGCCGGCCATCGATCCGGCGAGGTTGCCGAGCGTGTTCGTGCCGAGGATCCACGCGGTCGCCTTGTCAGCACTAGCACCACTGCGGGCGGCGCCGGCCAGCAACGAGGGAAACGCCGCGCCGAGGCAGATCGCTCCGGGCAGCAGGTGCAACGCGAACACGCCGCCGGCAATGAGCAGCCACATCGCGTAGTCGTCCTCTCTCGGCAGGAGGCGGGCGCGCATGAAGAAGATGTCCTCGGCGACCTGCCCCATGCGCCACGTGAGCGCGACCGCCGACAAGGCGGCGCCGATCTGCGACCAGCTCAAGACCGTCGTCGGGGCAAGCCGGCGCCGCAACAGCCCGGTCGCTATCGCGGAGCCCACGGAGATCCCCGCGATCACGACCGTGAGCATCAGCGCAAACGAGTAGACCGAAGCGCCAAGCGTGAGGCCGGCGAGCCGCGTCCAGACGACCTCATAGACCAGCGTGACGAGGCCGGTCGTACCCGCAGCGAATATCCACACGGGCAGCGCGGGCCCCGCCGCAGTGGCGACTTTCGCCGGTCGTTGCGCTCGTCCATCTTCAGGCGCCGTGCGTGGCGCGGTGTCGAGCGACTCGGTCGCCTTGAGCACCAAGAGCGCGACCACGAAGTTGAGGAGCGCCCCGAGATAGAGCGCGTCGTCGAGGCCCACCGCTTCAATGAGCCAGAAACCGGTCAGCATTGCGCCGGCCGCGCCGCCCGCGGCGTTGACGTAGTAGTAACGCGAGACGAGCGGCACCGCGCGGTCCGGTGCGAGCCGGAGGACGCCGGCCGCGAGCGCCGGTAGTGTCGCGCCCATCGCGAAGGTCAGCGGGACGATGAGCGTCATGGCCACGCCCAGCTTCAAGGGGGCCGTGACGGCACCGGGAAGCCCCGAGCCGGTAGTCAGTGCGAAGTAGGCGTCGAAGATGATCTCCGAGAGCGTCGGCAGCGCGACTGCCCAACAACCGACGAACGCTTCCAGCGCCGCGTAGGCCCGAATCGGCCCGCCCGCGCGATCCACGGGGCCGATTCGCGAGAAGACCCGTTGTCCATGCCGGCCGATGACCAGCGACCCCGCCGCCATGCCGCCCAGGAAAGCCGCCAGCGTGATGGCCTGCGACGCACCCGACGACCCGAGATAGAGCGCGAGGTAGCGCCCCAGCACGACCTCGTAGAGCAGACCTGACGCGCCGGTGAGAAAGAGGAGAGCGGGGACCAGTCGTTCGAGCATCTCGGGATGCTGTGCGGGTCGGGGCCCGGTGTCAAACGACGCGGGTATGCTTCGCGAGGTTTTGTTGACCGTCGACGCGCCGGCGTTACGCTTTCGAATGCGCCCGGGTGCGCATCCTCACGTTCATGCCAGCTGCCACTCGCGGTGCCATCTCACAGCTCGGTCGCTTCGACTTGGTGCGCAAGATCGCTTCGGGCGGCATGGCGACGGTCTATGAGGCCGCAGTGGCAGGAGAGCAGCGCGATGCCGCGCGGGTCGCCATCAAGGTACTGCACCCGCACCTCTCCGAGGATCGCGACTTCGTCCGCATGTTCCACGACGAGGCACGCCTCTCCATGGCGCTGCAGCACCCGCACATCACGCGTGTCTTCGAGGCGGGCGAGGCCGACGGACAGCACTTCCTCGTAATGGAGTTCGTCGACGGCACGGACCTCGCGAGGCTCATGCAGCGCTATCGCGAGGCTGGACAGCGACTGTCGCTGGACGCCGTGGTCGAGCTCATGGATCAACTGCTCGCCGCGCTCGGCTACCTGCACGCGTTTCGCGACGAGCGAGGTCGTGCGCTCAAGCTCGTGCATCGCGACGTGAGCCCGCAGAACGTCCTCGTCAGCGCCAACGCGCGCGTCAAGCTCGCCGATTTCGGGATCGCGCGCGGCGGGCACCGCTCGGAGCGGACGGTCGCCGGGATCATCAAGGGCAAGGTCGCCTACATGTCGCCAGAGCAGGCGCAGGGGCGATCCGTCGATCGCCGCAGCGATCTCTATGCGCTCGGCGTGATGTGCTACGAGCTGCTCACCGCACAACCGCTTCATCGTCCCAACGTCACCGAGGCGCTGCGCCACGAGGTGGCAAGCGGCGAACTGCGATTCGGACGCCGGTTCGAGCGCCTGCCGATCGAGGTGCAGAACTTCCTTCGGTGCGCGCTCGAGCCGGAGGCCAACCGGCGGTTTCAGAGCGCGGAGGAGATGCGCGCCGCGCTCGATGGCGTCGCGCGAAAGTGCGGCCATCGGGACTCGAACGCGCTGCGCGCGGCGGTCGAGCACGCGCCCCAACCGGTCGAAAAGAAGCCGCCGCAGCCGCAGCTCTTCGACGCCGCAGATCGGGACGAGCGGCCGAGCGCGGACAAGGCACCCGGACCCGCGCCGAAGCCCGGCCTGCGGTTGGTGCGCCCCAAGGACGATGCGGCGATTCCGTCGCCGGCTCGGTCCGACTCCTCCGCCGCGGAGCCGCGGCGCGCTCCGAAGCGACGTGAACTCGAGCTCCCCTCGAGCTTCGACGGAGACGCCATCGCGCTCGCGTCTGCGCTGGCCGCCGCGACGTCTTCCCAGCCGGTCGTCAAGGTGCTCTCGCCTGCCCCGAAGAAGGAGCCGCGCACTCCGAGGGCACGCGTTTCGGAGTCCCAGCGCCTTCCGCCTCACGCGCTGGCCTCCGTCCTAACGTGGCTGTCGCTCGGCGTGCTCGTGCTCGGCGTCGTGCTCGAGGTCTATGCGGTCGACGTGACGTTTCCGGAGTTCTCGATCCCGGCGGAGGCCGTCGCATCGCAGCCGACCGCGCCCTCCGAAGTGCCCACGCAGCCGGCACTTCCGCCGAGGCAACCGGGCTGACGCGCCACGCTCCGCCCACGTTGTGGCGCATCTGCGCAGCGCGAGGCGCGTGACCACGACCGCTCATCATTGTAGCATCGCCTCCTTTCGCGTGGCGGTGATCGCCATCGCGTGACGGCGGAGGCGGGCGTGTCGAGTCAGCACGATCATCGCAACGCAGCGCAGGAGCTTGGCTTCTCGCGGATCGTCGACGCGCTCGCGGCGGCGTGTGAGTCGTCGCCGGGCCGCGCGCTGGCGCGCCGCGTGGGGCCTGTCGCGGGTGGGGTCGACGCCGCGTCGACTGCGCTCCGGGAGACCTCCGAGGCAGGCACGCTGCTCGATCGTGGCCAAGGTGTGAGGCTAGCCGACGTGGACGATCATGGCGCGCTCCTCGCACGAGCGAAGCGGGGCGGCGTGCTGGAGGTGGAGGAGCTGCGGGCGATCGGTCGCTCAGCCGCCGCGTGCGCAGAAGCTCGTTCGCACGCGCACGACTGGGCCACGATTGCGCCGCGCGTACACGCGCGCGTTGTCGACCTTCCCGATCTCCGCTTGCTGGCCGAGGCGGTGTCCGCGACCTTCGACGAGCGCGGAAACATCCGCGATGACGCGAGCCCCGCGCTCGGACGGCTGCGCGTCGAGGCCGACACGATCGCTTCACAGCTGCGCGGTCGCATCACGCGCTACCTCAGCGATCCGAGCGTCGCGGACCTGCTCCAGGACGACTACTTCACCGTACGCGACGACCGCTTCGTGCTGCCCGTTCGCGTCACGGAGAAGCGCTCGCTGCCCGGCATCATTCACGGCGCGTCGCAGACGGGACAGACCCTCTACATCGAACCGCAGGAGATGGTCGAGCTCAACAACAAGCTCAAGCTGGCGCAAGAGGCCGTCCGGCGCGAGGAACGCGCGATCCTTGCCTCGCTCACGCGCGACGTGGGGGACGAATCTGATGCGCTCACCGAGGCCGCCGAGATCGTCGCCTGGCTCGACGAGCGCTTCGCGCGGGCCCGATTGGCGCGCCGCCTCGACGCCCACGCGCCGATCTTCTCGGAGGACGGCTCCATCCACCTACCGGAGATGCGCCATCCGTTGCTGGTCCTCGACGATGTGCGCGTGGTGCCCAATGACCTCTTCGTCGAGGCGCCGGCTCGTTGGCTCGTCGTCTCCGGGCCCAACGCGGGCGGCAAGACCGTCGCCCTGACGTCGCTTGGACTTGCCGCCGAGATGGCGCGTTCGGGGCTCTTCGTCCCGAGCGCGGAGGGGGCGCGACTCCCGTTCTTCTCCGCCGTGCACGTCGTGTTGGGCGACGCACAGGATCTCCACGAGGGATTCTCCACGTTCTCGAGCCACGTCCGCCGCGTCGCCCTCGCGCTGAATGCGACGGGCGCGACACCCGAGGAGGGCGGGATCTCGCGCTCGCCCGCGCTCGTGCTCGTCGACGAGATCGGCGTCGGGACGGAGCCGCTCGCGGGCAGTGCGCTCGCGACCGCGTTGCTCGAGGCCTTCGCGGACCGCGACTGTCTCGGCACCGTAACGACGCACTACGAAGCCCTGAAGCTGCTGCCGCTGCGCGACGATCGGTTCGAGAATTCGGCGTTTGGTCTGGATCCCAAGACGCTCGCACCCGACTTTCACCTCGTGCGCGGCCAAGCGGGCTCGTCCTCGCCGCTCGAGATCGCGGAGCGAATGGGGCTCGCACGCCCGGTACTCCAGCGGGCGCGCGCACTGCTCGGCGCCGGTGACGCGGGGGTCGAGCAGGTGCTTGCGAAGCTGAGATCGACGGAGCGTGCACTCGAGGAGGAGCGCACGAACCTCGCGCGCGAGCGTCGTGCCGTCGAGGTCATTCGCAAGGACATCGATGAGGCGAGAGCGCGCATCAAGCGAGAGGCCGCGGAGCGCATGGCGCGTGAGGCCGCGGACGGGCTCGCGGAGGCCCGCAGCGCGCGCGAGGTGATCCGGCGCGCGCTCGTCGAGATGCGATCTGTCCGCAAGCCGGAGGAGGTCGAAGCCATGCGTCGCAAGGTTACGGAAGCCGAAGGTCAACTCCGCGGAGTCGCTCAGCACGCGGCGCGTCATTCCTCCATGGCCGTCGCGGAAGGGCGCGATCCCCTCCGAAAGGCGGCATCAGGTGCCGACCTGCGCATCGGCGCGCAGCTCTGGTACGACCCGATGAGCAAGACCGCCGAGGTCGTGGACGTGGCGTCCGACAAGAAGCGGGCGAAGATCCGCATCGGCGTGCTCGAGATGTGGGCAACGCTCGATCAGCTTGCCCTGCCCCGCCTCGCGAACCCGCCTCCCACTCGCCCCGCGGCGCAGCCCTCACCGCCGCGCACCGCCGCGCACAGCGACGCCGCGCCAATCGACGAGGAGGACACGCTCGCGTTGCGGGCCCCCGATCGCAGCGTGGATCTGCGCGGTGCGCGCGTGGACGAAGCGCTGTCGGCCATCGACCGCGCGCTCGATCAGGCGATCGTGAAGGGCGCTGCGGGCATCTGCATCATTCACGGCCTGGGCACCGGCGCCCTGCGGAGCGCGGCCCGCGATCACATCAAGAGGCACCCTCAGGTCGCCCGATCGCGTCCCGGTCGGATCGGTGAAGGCGGCGATGGCGTCACGTTCGTGTGGGTGCAAATGGACTGAGCCCGGCCTCGATCCATCGTGCGCAGTTTTCTTGACGATCGGCCACCGACTGCGACGATCCGGCCGCCCGCGATCCCGCGGCTCGGAGGTCGCCATGACCCTCACCGGCATCCTGCAGCCTGGCAAGCGTTACGTCCTGTTCGCCGATGGCCGACGCCTCGAAGGGGTCGTCGTGCGCCTCGATCCCGAACGCGTCGTCCTGCGACATGGCAGCCGGACGACCGCGCTCGCCTCGCACGTGGTCACCGCGGTCCTCGAACCCTACGGCGGACCGAAGATCGGCCGGGACGTCGCCTAGCGCGCGCCGGCCCCTTCCAGAATCCTGGCCGCGGTGTACGAGAGCGGCTCGTCATCGCGCGCAGCCAAGCGGTCTATTGCAGCGCGCGCGCCCCGGGATCCGATAGCGGCGAGCGCGTCCAGCGCGGCGACCGCGAGACTAGGGCTTGGCCCCTCCAGCAGCGCAACGAAGAGCGGCACGTCCCGTTCGTCGCCGTACGCCCCCAGCGCTCGCACGCTCGCGGCGCGCAGCGGCTCCGAACCCACCCGGGCGTAGCGTCGCAGCTCCTCCGCGGCTCGACCGTCCTTGCGGCGTGCGAGCGCCAGGTTCGCAGCGGCGCACAGGCGTGGATTTGAGTCCGATCGCATGAGCTCGAGCACGCCGTCGGACTCGGGTTCCGGCGGCAACATGCCGAGGGCCAGCAGCGACCGCACGCGTGTCGTCGTGTCCGTTCGCGCGTCGTCCACGAGCCCGAGCAACAGCGCCCGCGCGTCTCGCTGAGCGTCTGGATCCGCGGAGGCGAGCCCTTCGGTCAGCGTGCGACCCACGGCGAGAACGTCGACCGTCAGCGCGCCGACGCACGCATGCAGGACACAGGCGGATCCAGGACAGTCCGCCGCATCCTTGCAGGCCTCGCCGGTCCCGAGCAACGCCCTGACGGCGGTTGGAATGCGCTCCGGTTCGGATGCCGCCGGCTCGTCTTTGACTGTGCACGACACCACGCAAACGGCGAGGCACAGCGTCGCCACTCGGGCACAGCAGGGCGTGCAGCTCACTTCGAGAGGTACGTCAGCGACGCCGCGACGCGCACGCGCTCGTCGGGATCCAGCAGGCGCTGCTCGAGCAGCTCCGCCGCCTGCTTGTCCTTGAGTTTGCGCAGCAGCCTGATCGCGGCGACACGCACGCGGGGCTGTCCGGCGAGCGCGAGCGTCTTGACCTCTTCGGCTGCCTTGTCGCCCGCCAGCACAACGAGCCGCTCCAGCAGGCGCACCTTGAGCGTCTCGTCCTGCGCCGTTGCGATGATCTTCTTGAGCATCTCCGGCTCGTCCTTGGGCAGCAGCCGGAGCGCTTCGATCGCCTCCTCCCGCGCCTCCTCCCGCTCGCAGAGCAGCGCGAGCTCTATGTAGCCAAGCATCGGCTGACCAATTTCGCGCGTGAAGGCGAGGATCGTTCCAGCCGGCAGCCACGCCAGCGCGCGACGCCACACATCCACGCTGCGCGCCGGGTCGCTCAGGATGTAGCCCCGCACGGCCATCGCGCGTACCTCCGGATCCTGGTCGTTGAGCGCGCTCGCCAGCCCCTGTCCGGCGATTGGCTCTCGCGACTCGGCCAGCGCCTTCGTCACGGCGCGTCGCACGCGAACGTCCCGCTCCCGCGCAAAGAAGAGCAGCGCCTCGATCGACTCCTTCGTGCGGATCTGCGACATCGCGTTGACGACCTCGAAGCGAACGTCCGCGTCGCGCTCCTCCTCGGCGGCTTCCTTGAGCGGACCGACGCTCACGCCCTGCCCGATGAACCCGAGCGCGCGGGCAGCCTCGCGTCGCACTCCGGGGATGCCGTCCTTGAGGTATCCGTGCAGGGCCGGCAACGCTCCGACACCGCCGAGACGCCCAAGGAAGTAGACCGCAGGTGGGCGCAGTTCCGGTTCGGTCCCGTGTGCCCACTCCTTGAAGCGAGGCTCCAGCGACGAGTCGCCGACCTGCGCGAGGATCTCGGCGATCGCAAACAGGTGCGCAGCGCTGGGCTTCCTCGGCAGCAGCGCCTTGACCGCCGGGGCATCCTTCTTCGTCGCAACGGACTTGAGCGCCGTGAGGGCCCGAATCTGGTCCTCCGCCCCTTTCGTCCTGGCCACCTCGATCAGGCCTGCCGCGGCGTCGCGATCACCGTGCCGCGCACGCTCCGCGAGGATGCGCAGCGCGAGCGCGCCGTTCGAGGTCTTCAGCGACCTGAGGAACGGGGTCTTCACCTCCGGCGCGGCGGCCTCTGCGATCGCGACCAGGGCGGTCATCGTGGCATCGTCCTTCGCCACCTTGGCGACCTCGATCGCCGCGGCCGCGTGGAGGTCCGCACGCAGCCTCTCCAATGCCTTGCGTGTCGACTCGGCCGCCTGCGGCGTCTTGTGCGCGATGCCCGCCTTGAGGAGATGGCCGAGCGTCGGTCCGCCACGCTGCACCAGCGCCTCCATGATCCGATCCCGATGCATCACGTCCTTGTCGCCGATCACCGCGAAGAAGATCGCCTGCGCGTCGGCCTCCTTCAGCAGGTCGAACACGACGAGCACCTCCTTGGTCGGGATCCCAGGATCGGCCAGCCCCGTCTGGAGCAGCGCCTTGTACTCGATGGCTCTCATCTGGATGTACGCGGTCGCCACCCCGCGGCGCACGATCCACTGGGGATCCTTCGCGCCGTCCTTGAGGATCTGCATCGCCTTCGCACGGTCGCGCACAAACGCGAGGCCCTCATAGGCCATGGCGCGCGCGCTGAAGTCGGAGGACTTGGTGCTCTTCTCGAGGTTCGCTTCCGCATCGTCGCGCGACGTGAACTTGACCTCCTTCGGCTTGGACTTTGGCTTCGCGGCCTCGGCGATCCCGCTCACGAGCAGGACCGCGGCGAGTGCAACGACGAAGGGATGAAGGCGAGAGGGCATGGTCTTCCTCGGGCGGCGCATCGCCGCGGGCGGTTTAGAATTCGCAGCGCGCAGCGTCAAGCGCGACTCCACTGAGCGTTCATCGGGCGATCCCGCGCTCGTGTAGGAACTCGGTCAGGCCCGCCGCCACACTGCGGTGCATAGCGGCCGAAAAATGCGGGTCGTCGTCTGCCTGGTCAGTGAAAGCCGCCGCCTCGCCGAGCTCCGCCAGCGCTCCGGCGACCACGGGACCGAGGTCCAGCACCTCGAAGCCACGCGCCGCCCCCAGCTCGACGATCCCGGCGTGCACGCGACGCGCGTCGCGTGCGCCCGGATCTGTCAGGGCACGACGCGAGGGCACGACCACCAGCACGGCGCGCGCACCGGCCGTTCGGCACGCGTCGCGCAGGCCGGCCAACGCCGCGCCGAGCCGTCGCCAGGTCTCATCGCGTCCCGGCCGAGGCCCTCCCATCGCCCGCTCCGACGCGCCGACCCAACCCGCGCACTGCCAGCGCGCCAGGTAGGAGACGCCCGTCGCGACCCTCAAGGTGTAGGGAGGAGGAGAGCCGAAGACGACGGCCTTGATCGATCCGAGGCCGCTGACCGTGGTCGTCGGCGACTCGCAGCGCGCGCTCGGCGGCTCGGTGGTCCAGTCCAGGAGCGACCCTTGTGAACAGCAGGGGTACGGCCTGTCCAGCTCGTCGAGATCGTTTCCCGAGAACGCGTGCACGATGACAGCCGCGTAGCGACCTTCCCGAAGCGCGGCGCGCAACACGAGGAGGTGGAAGTCGAGGGACGTCCCGGGGCAGGTCGCCTCCTCGTGGACCGTGTCGCGCGACGCCCTGGCGACGCCGTCGAGATAGCGCTCACCGGGCTCGACGCCGAGGCCGAACGCCATCGAGTCGCCGAGGTGCAGCACCCGGGGCGCCTCCGACGCGGCGTCCGAGATCCGCCGAGGTCGCTCGCCGCCGAAGATCAACCCGCAGGCGCGCCCATCCCAGGGAGAGCGCTGCGCCGACATTTCGAGGCGCGAGACGTGCTCGCTAGCGAGCAGGAGCCTGGCCTCGCTCGGCCGCGGAAACGCCGGTGGTGTAGGCAGCAGCGCGCGCACGGCCGCCTCGAGGACGACGTGGCCCACGACGATCGCGGCGGCGATGAGGCACGCACGCCGGCCGGGCCTGCGCCGGACCGCAACGACACCGCCCGTGACGAGCAGCCCCCCGACGACCCAGTCCGCGAGGCCGATCGATGGACACGCGAGTCCAAGCCCCGTCGCGAGTGTTGGCGGAGCCACCGCGATGAGGGCGCGCACGAGCGGCTGTTCGAGGTGCTTCGCGCGGAGGCAGCCGAGCAAACACCCCAGGGCGATGCCGAGGAGCAGCGGCAGCAGCAGCGTCAGGCCGAGCCCGATCACGATGGAGCGGGATCGGTCGCTGCGGTCGGACTCGACCCCGATCCACAATGCGTCACCGTCCATCGTCGCGAGGGCCGACAGGGCGCGATCGACCAGGGCGGCGTCCCGGGCATCGCCGCGCACCGCGACGCACCAGGGCCCAGCGACGGAGCCCCCGCAGTCCTCCCGCGCGTCGCTCAGATCGATCTGCCAGCAGGCAACGCGCCCTCGCGAACAGAGACGCACGTTCACCGTCTTCCGGTCGACCGACGCACCCTGCAGCTCGATGTCCGGTTCCAGCCCGCTCAGCGTGGCGTCGAGCGCCTGCGCGGTCTCCGGCTTCAGCGCCCGCGCCGCGTCGGCAACACCCGGGAGCGCCAACTCCAGCGCGAGGATCCCGCCGAACAGCACCCGTCCACCAATCATCGTCCGTCGCTGCGCCACGCTCCTGCGTCCCGTCCTGCGATTGCGGCGCCCGCCGCCGCGCGATAGCCTCGCACAAACGGAGCGACCATGCGAAAAGCACACCCCCTCCTCCTGCTCGGCCTCTGCTTGGCGCCTTCGAAGGGCATCGCCGCGCCCCAACCAGTCTCGTTCGCTTGGGACTCGGGGAGCGCCTCCGACAAGCAACTCACCGTGCAGATGGTGGGCAGCCTCAGCGCCGTGCGCTTCCGACCGGTGCATCCCCTCCAGCTGACCAAGGTCGAGCTCGCCTTCCTCGGCCCGTCGGGTCCCGCGGAGCTGCACGTGTGGCGGGACAACGGTTCGCACCAGCCGGGTCCGCCGGAAGGCCTCCTCCCCACCGCGTCGGGCGCCGAGCTCATGCCGCCGAAGTCGATCATGACGGGCGCGTCGGGCGCGTTCGTGGAGGTCGACCTCTCGTCGCTCGCGCTGGAGATTGGCCCCGGCGAGTCCTTCCACGTCGGCGTCAAGCGCCTGGCAGGCGGCCCGGTCCTCGCGTTCGACGCCATCGACGACGCGATCCCGGAGGCCAAGCGCTACTCCTACGTCTACGCGCCCATCGTCATCCAGGACCCGGGTGGCAACGCCGCCAACGACATCGACTGCACCGTCGGATGCGGCTTCCTCCCTCTCAACTTCCTTGTGCGTGTGCAGGGCACCTACCACGATCAGCTCGGCGCGTTCTGGTTCACGGACGTGACGGAGGCGAGCGGCCTGCCCGGGCTCGGCCGCCTCGCGATGTGCGACGTCGACAACGATGGGGACGATGACGTGGTCACGGGTGGGCAGCTCTACGTCAACGACGGCAAGGGCCACTTCAGCGACGTGACGGCGACGGCCATGCCACAGAGCCTGCCCCTCAACGGCGTCGTGTGCGCGGATTACGACAACGACGGATGGCTGGACCTCTACGGCACGGTCAACTCGCTGACCGAGCACGACCGGCTGCTCCACAACCGCGGCGACGGCACGTTCGAGGACGTCTCCGACAAGGCCGGCAAGCCATACGACCTGCTCCCCACCGAGGCCGCCGCGTGGGTCGACATCGACAACGACAGCTTCGTGGATCTCTACGTGGCCAACTACGAGCTGCCAGGAGACACCAACCTCGGCAAGGGTACGAACGACTTCTTCTGGCGCAACCGGGGCGACGGCACCTTCGAGGACATCTCCGCCGCGCTCGGCATTCGCAAGTGGGGCGGCCCGTGGTGCGGCCGGGGGGTCTCCCCAGCGGACTACGATCAGGATGGCGACGTCGACGTCTTCGTCGCCAACTACCGCCTCAACCCCGACTTCTTCTTCCGCAACGAGTGGCCCGAGCTGCTCGTCACCGACATCGCGCCCGCCAACGGCACGCAGGGCGTGGAGAAGCAGGGCGCCTACGGACACGGGATCGGCGCAGCGTGGGCCGACTTCGATGGCGACGGGGACCTCGACCTCTTCGTCGCGAACCTCGCGCATCCACGCTTCATCTCCTTCTCCAACAAGAGCTACCTCTTGCGAAACGAGGGCGCCGGCGGCGGCTGGGCGTTCACGGAGCACCGCGAAACCGCGGGCATCACGTACGCCGAGACGCACTCGAACCCGTCCGCCGGCGACTTCGACAACGACGGCGATCTCGATCTCGCCGTCACCTGCGTCTACGGCGGTCGCGAGGGCTTCCTCTTCCGTAACGACGGCGGCTCCAAGGATGCAGGCGCGTGGCTGTCCTTCACGGATCAGAGCTACCCCGCGGGCTGGAAGATCGACGGAGGCTGGGGCTCTGCCTTCGCGGACATCGATGGGGACGGGGACCTCGACTACCTCGCCAACCGCACCCTGCGCAATGACTACGACGCGGCCAGCGGGGTCGGCGGCCACAGCTTCTTTGTCCGGCCAATAGGATCGAAGCAGGTCAACCGGGCCGCGATCGGCGCGCGCGTGCAGGTCAAGTCGGGGGGACGGACGCTCGTGCGGCAGGTCCAGGGCGGCACGGGGACCGGATGCCAGGACTCGATGAACCTGCACTTCGGTCTCGGCTCCGCGACCACCGTCGACGAGGTGACGATCTTCTGGCCGGGCGGCTTCAGCGAGACCTTCGGCCCCTTCAACTCGGGACAGCGCGTCGTCCTCACCGAGGGCGACACCACGAAGCCTGCCACCGCCGAGACGGCGGGCTCGGACGTCGCGACACAGGCAGACACGCTCCAGACTTCGGACGTCGCGTCAATCGATACGCACCCATCGTCGGCGCCCGCGACGACATCCCGGGGCGCCTCGGGGTGCACGTCGTCCGGGCGTGTACGCGACACGAAAGCGGAGGGACTTGCGCTCCTGGCGTTTGCGTTCGGCCTGCTTGTCGCCCGTCGCTACAGGCAACCCTTGAGGTGATCGCGATAACGGCCATCCAGCGCGGGGCCGTACTTCGGATCGGCCGTCAGCGTCTTGAAGATCGTCTTGAACTCCCCG
>Ga0172370_10005306_pt1 | contig 16684 bp, 11 predicted proteins | sample LakKiv5m_FD_114538 | JGI IMG/M metagenome (GOLD analysis project Ga0172370, IMG submission 114538) | Freshwater microbial communities from Kabuno Bay, South-Kivu, Congo - kab_022012_11.5m | ecosystem: Environmental > Aquatic > Freshwater > Lake | place: Democratic Republic of the Congo...
CTTTTATCGCGAAGGGAGGAATTACCCAAGCATATCGGCGAATTCTTCCTATGAGTTTTCTAATTCGCAGACCTTCAGCAGTAGCAATTCGCAGTTGGCCAGCAGATACATCATGCTCAAGCCGCAGGCATCGGGAGACTATGTCATTACTCCTACTTTTTCCGATCCTTCCCATTGGCGCTATTCGCTGGTTTATCGGCCGTTGAATGGACTAGCAACCTATACGTTGGCCGGCAATGCCGCTAAATCGCTTGCCGATGTGCGTTCCTTATCGGAAATCTGGATCATCCCTACCAACATCGTGTATCCGGAATCGAGCTTTGAGCGAAAGGAGGAATCGCAGTTTTCCGTCGCCTTAGGTGGTGCTCCGGCGATTGCTGACGAAATTCTACAGGCCGCGCCAAATCCATTTATGCCGGCGGTCCATGCGAGTCTCAAGTTTCAATTTCGGTTGTCCAAATCGAGCAAGGACGTGCATATCGTTATCCTCAATGAGCACGGGGAGCGTATTCGGCGATTGAGGGTTGGACCAAGTCCCGATGGATTGAATGAGCCGGAGACCGGTTGGGACGGAAGAGATGAGAGCGGCAAACTGGTGACGTCCGGAGTTTACTTATACTATATCGAAGCAGATAAAATTATCGGCCCTGCAAAATTGGCCTTGGTGGATTGAAAGATTACATACTCAGTTACAGAGAATCCGCGCCGGAAAAAGTGTTAAAAAACTGAACAAAAAGCGCTTGACAAAGCGCTTTTTTATTTCTATCTTTATTCAGATTTTCAGGCACAAGTAAAGATAGGCCATAGACATGGTGCCAATAGTCCGATTTTGACATAGCATCGCGGTTTACTTGCTCTGCTGTAAACAAAAGTTGCTTCAAAACGGGACTATGTTTTTTCACAATACAATTTATAGCAGAAAGGAGGGATTTCAGAAACAAACTCCAGATGAATTATTCGTCCTTCTCGATCGGATACTCAATTCGTAACTCGGGAAGAATAGGAAAGCCTAATTTGATGATAAACATTGCATTTTTTTCATTAATTTGGCATCATTCGCATTAGACCGGGTCTCCTTCAATTACTAAATTGGCTTTTCATACCATCGAGTGGCATAATACTTGCCGATTCCAGTGCAAATAATCATTGAACCATCTAACCGCAACTAGGCGCACCTAATGGAAGAGCTCTTCTATTTTCCATCTCTTGACCTTTTAATCAAGACGACCTACTCGTCTTATGCAAACTCGCTTCGCTATGCCACACATCGGGCTATTGTTGCCGAAGAAAGAAAAGTGGTGGAACACTATGTTCTCTCAGAGGTTGGTCCCAAGACTGACTATTACCGTCGCAGTCCTTCGCTTTTACTTTACATCGGAGTGGATGTGAGCCTGGAAAAAGAGCTGCGATACTATCGATTACAGGAGACTATCAAAGACGTCTTGACGCAGAAAGAGGTCTTGGACAAACAAGTCAAAGAGCTGATAACCAAATCGTTGAGCAATTACTATTTTGAACGGGTGGGTGATGAGCTGGTCACGCTGCGGAAACTGCTCATCGAGGGAAGTGAGGAAAATCAACTAAAGGCTTCTTTTGAACGGATCAACACCTTGTTGGACGCCTACAATGAGAATTCCGGACAAAAGATTGCCATTAATGAAGTGCTTCCCAAAGAAATGCTCGTTCAGTTCCATTGATGCTGTGCGGGGCGCGGCGTGACTCTTCACCGTCTGCCCGTAGATAGTCCGAATTGCAAAGCTCATTCATTTTTGCCTCAGTTAGTTATGTTGGATGATAGCCGGAGAGAATGGCTCACTGCAGGAGGCTGCTGAGAAAGTTTGCGAGGCTTTGTTTGTGTTAAGAGTTTTAAGTTTCCAAAATTGGAGATACTAAAATGAAACGTTGTTTGATCATGATCTGCTCGGTGATGGCGTGGATGCTGGTGGCGCAGAGTGCGCTGCCGCAAACAACAGAAAGCCAATCAAAGCTCGGCTTTGGGATTAATGCCGGCCTGCACAAACCTTTCTCTGATGTTAAAGGAGCAACTGGCTTTAGCCCTGCTGGAGAACTGCAAATGAAGCTACTGGTCAGCAATCGATTGAATCTGTCATTTGGGGTGGGATATGGATTTCTTACTGATGGATTTTTCGATTCGAAAAGCCATTTTGAGACAAATCTAATTGCCGGAGATCTTAAGGCTAACATTAACCTGTTGGACCCCGGGCGTATTAACCCCTATTTGTCCGTCGGATTGGGTGTTTTTAATTTCCAGTACCGGCGGTTAAACCTGCTTAATGATCCAGATCCAAAAGCGGAATTTGCACCCACTTACCCTAAGCGTTATTTCGATGGCTCTTTGATCGTTGGGGGTGGGATGGAAGTGATGCTTTCTCCTAAACTCGCATTGAACCTCTTAGCCGATTATCGCCATACAACCGGGGATACTTGGGATGGTTTATCGAATTACGGCCAAAACAAGGATGGCTACCTTAATACTCGCGCCGGCTTTACTTACTACCTGAGTAAGCGCCCGCTGGGCGGAATGCCTGAAGGTGAGGATCTGTTGGCTATGCGGAATTCAGAGCTTGGCGAGACCAATCAAAGTGCTTCTGAGGATAGCCAAAATTTGGCAATGTTTGAAGCCAAAATCGACAAGCTGGATGCTGCCGAATCTGAGCTTAACATGGAGCAATATGTAAGACTCAAATCTCGTGTCGATGAATTGAACACGCTTATCGATGAGAAAGAAAAGGAACTCGAGGAATTGCGGGCAACTTTGGAGCTGAAGGATCAACGTATTTCCACCCTGGAATCGTCGCTGCAACGAACGACGACTGGCGCTTCTTCCGGCGATTTCTCCGATCTCTATGAAGGCGCGCTGCGTAATTTTTACGCGCGAAGCTTTCAATCCGCCATCGATCTCTTTCAGGACTTGAAAAGCCGTTTTCCCAACCACAATTTAGCCAGCAATTGCCAGTACTGGATCGGTGAATGTTATTTCGGTCTGAGTGATTATGTCCACGCTGCGGAGGCGTTTCAGGCTGTTTTCAACTATACTGCTTCCTATAAAAAGGATGACGCTACCTTGATGCTTGGACGCTGCTATTACAACATGAATGATGTGGCCAGATCGCGCAGCTATTTTCAGGGCGTCATCAACGATTATCCGGATAGTGAGTATCTCGAAAAAGCCAAGCAATGGTTGGGCCGGATAGGATAGCAGGGTGCCTGCCAGAGTTCTTTTAGGTTGATCAAAAAGTAAAGCCGCCAGCTATGGCGGCTTTTTTTATGAACAAGTCTGATTTTGATTTGAGATAGCGAAATCAGGGTTCTTTAGTGGCGGCCGTTTTGTTATCGTATTTTTCGATGAAGGCCTTGATGACATCAAGATTCTTCATGATCATCTTTGCTTTGGGGACGCCAAAGCTAAACGGGTAGCGATCTCCCGGATTGAGGGTCAATATCGGCTTGCCTTTGTACTCGCCCACCATCGGACGAATGCTTTCCATCTCATCCATAGCTGTGCTCCTTTGTTTAACGTTTCCTCGTTACCTGTTTACCACCAGCTTGTCTATTCATGGCGTAAAGCTTGAACCGGATCGACCTTTGCGGCCCGTGCGGCCGGATAAAGCCCGGCAATCAGACTGACTAAAATTGCAAACGCAATGCTGGCGGCTATTAGCCACACCGGGATGTAGAAGAGTCTGACGATTTCTCCGCCCTGGCGCAGAATGTATTGATTGGCGACGATCTGCGCAATCAGTGTGACGATCCAACCGAGAATGACTCCCAGTATGCCGCCGATAAATCCAATGACGCTTGATTCTACCACGAACAATAATTTGATATCTGTGTGCGTGGCACCCAAGGCTTTCATGATGCCGATCTCGCGGTATCGTTCCAACACCGACATGACCATCGTATTAATGATTCCCAAAGAGGCGACAAAAAGGGCGATGGTGCCCATCGCGCCTAACGCGGCGTCGAAAATTAAAAAGCCGCGGCGCAGCTCGTCGATCTGCTGCAAAATGTTTACAACACCATAACCGGCATCGCTAATGTTCTTTATCACCGGCTCCACCTCGCGAAAAGATCCGACGCGAACATGGACCATCGGGTAGCCTTCCTTTCCACTGAAACTCTGCAACAAATCCCAGACGCTACGAAAATTGAGGCGGGCGATACGATTGCTTGTGCCCATCGGCAAGGTAACCTCGGCCATGCCGGAGGCGGAGAACTCTGGCGGCGACCAAATGCCAACCACCGTGACGGTGTTCATCTCTTCGGCAAATGGCTTGATGTCTTGCGTGAAGGGAACCGGCATTCCGAACATGGCGCCGATATTCTCAAAACTGAATTTTGCCGTCACTAATTTCACGTCCTTCCCCAGTATGGAATCCGGATGTTGAACGCCTAGACGCTTGAGAATTCGTTTGGAGATGATTATCTCTTTGGCTGTATCGCTGCTGAAAAAGCTGCCAATCTCGATTTGATTGAACGGGTAGTATTGATTTGCGTTGAGAGGAACTGCCCGGGCAGTTATCGAGGCGCTCTTTTCCCCAAAGCGCAATTGCGAGGGGATAATGACTTCGGGATAAACCATCTTCACCCCGGGTAAACTGGAAATCCATTGCATCGTGCTGTCCGTGATCACCTTGGACGGCTTCTCCTCTTCTTTTTCGGGATTGTGCCGGTTTCGGCCAAATTCCAATTGGCGAGGCGTCACTTCGATGCTGGTAAAGATGTCCGTTTTCTTCATGGCATCGGATATGTTCTTTTGCAGGCCCGCGCCAAAAGAGATCATGGAGGTGAGCGCTCCGATGCCGACGACCACACCGGTGCCTGTCAAAAACGTGCGTAGTTTGGTTCGCCGAAGGCTGGCATAGGACATTTTCAAGAGATCGTTAAATAGCATGGCCTTTTCTATTCCACCAGTTTACCGTAGCTCAATTGAATGATGCGCGTGCAGTACTTCTCCGCCAGGGAGAGGTTATGGGTTACCAGAACGGTCGTCGTCCCTTGCTCGTTAATGGCTCGCAAAAGCTCCATAATTTCGATGGAGGTTTTGCTGTCCAAGTTGCCGGTCGGCTCATCGGCTAAAAATATCTTTGGCTGATTGATAAGGGCGCGCGCAATGGCCGTGCGTTGCTGCTCGCCGCCGGACATTTGCGAAGGCCGATGACGACTTCGCTCCTGCAATCCGGTATGAATGAGACTCGTTGAGGTTCGCGCTTGCCTTTCGGCTTGGGGAACGGCGGCGAAAACGAGCGGCAATTGAACGTTATCAAAGGCCGTCATCGATGAGATGAGGTTGAAGGATTGAAAAACCATGCCGATGGTGTACCGCCTGTGGATCGCTAGTTGTTTTGCATTCATGGCGGCCAAGTCCTGACCATCGATCATGATTTTACCGCTGGTGGGAGAATCTAATCCCGCAATTAAGTTGAGAAGGGTTGACTTGCCCGAACCGGAGGCCCCGACCAGACCTAGAAACTCGCCTCTGGCCACTGTCAAATCGATGCCATCGAGGGCCCGAACTTCCGCTTCTCCCATTTTGTACACACGCGTAAGCCCGGAAATCAGAATGACGTTTTCATGATTCATGGGCTGAATATACTAAAAAGGCCGGAGATTGTTGCAAATAATTTTAGGAAAGAAGCCGAGGTTTACTTGCGCTTGATATCGTAGACGCCATCCCAATCATAGGAAGGGCAATTCTCGATAAAGTCGAGGCAGCGAACAGTATAGATTCGCGAAGGGCCATCGGAAGGAAAATAGCGCAGCACCCGCCGGAAGGATTTGAGCGCATCGGCCCAGCGTCTTTCTCGATAGGCCTGCAGGCCTTCGGTAAATACGTCGATAATATAGTCCTGCTCGATTTGCGGAATCGAGTTCATTCCCCGCAACTCAAAAATGCGAATGGGTATGGTCTTGCCCACCACGCGGACCAAATCCAATTCTCGCACCTTGGCTTTGTCCTTGACAAAATTATAGGTCGCTTCGCTGATAATAATCGTGGTCTGATATTCTTTGTTAGCCCCTTCCAGTCTTGCCCCCAAATTGACTTGGTCTCCGATGACGGTGTAGTCGAAGAGCTGTTTCGATCCCAAATTGCCGACGATGACTTTGCCGGTGTTGATGCCAATGCCGATATTAAAGTACGATTTTCTATCCGCGGACCAGCGCTTCTGTATGTCTCGCAATTGGTCGACCATTTCCACTGCTGTCAGGCAAGCTCGCTGAGCGTGATCCTCCAGATAGTATGGGGCGCCAAACACCGCCATGATTTCATCGCCAACGAATTTATCCAACGTGCCGTCGTACTTGAAAATGACTTCGACCATCTCACTGAGATACTCCGAAAGCCGGGAAACAACCACCTCAGCTTCGTGAGTCTCGGAAAAGCTGGAAAAGCGGCGGATGTCGGAAAAGAGCACGGTTAGCTCGCGTCTTTCGCCGCCATAGGAAGGCAATTCTCCCGAGCTCAACATTTTTTCCACCACTGTTGGCGCTACGTATTGTTGGAAGGTTTTGCGAATCCGGTGCTTTTCTCTCTGCTCGGTGACGGTCTGATATACGGTGTTGGTTACAAAGGAGAGAATGATCGCCAAGATGGGAACGGTTGCGGATGCCAACGAACGCCATAGCGAAAACGCCACAAAGAGCAGAAGAATGCTAAGTGCGATAGTGCCTATGGCCACCGCCAGGCCCTTAAATGGTCGCAGCGATAGAGTCGTGGTAGTAGCCAGTCCGGTCATGAGCAGCACAAATAATAGCTGGAGGTAGGGGTTGGAAGCAGCTAAGAAGTCCCCTCGAAGAATGGTGCTCAGAGCATTGGCGTGAATCTCCACTCCGGGAATTTTCCGCTTCCGGCCGTCAAATTCGAAAAAAGGCGCATACTTGTTGTCTTGCATCTCATCTGCTGAAGCGCCCACGAAAACGATCTTGTCTTTGAAGGTGCCCCATTCTTTATGCATTTCGAAAATGTCCGTGTCATCGTCACCCAAAAGGTCAAAGGTCGAGTCATCTAAAACGCTGGCTAAGGAATAGGTGCGAAAAGTACCGGCCGGACCACGAAAATTTATGAACATGGAATTGGCCGAAGCCTTGGGGATGGTATGGCTGCCGACGCGGAAAACAGGATCCATGGGACTCGCGCTATTGTCCTCAGTAGCTGAGGACAGCACCTTTAAGGCTTGGATAGCAAGAGGAAAATAGGTTCGTTTGCCGAGCCCATAGAAAAGAAGGTAACGGCGGAGAAATCCATCCGGATCTTCGACCACATTGACCAAGCCCCAAGCTGCCGCGCCTCGAAGCAGCGGCGCTATGGGTGCAAGGACATGAAAGTTCTCGGTTCCAAAACTACCGACTTCAAACACCACCTTGCCGGCCAATACCACCCGTTTGGCATCGGATACCGCTGAAGCGAGCATCAGATCCGCGCGGGGATCCGCCACGTTCGGCTCGGTGAATTCAATATCAAGAACAATCAGCCGGGCGCCGGCAACGGTGAGGTTCTCCACCATTTTGGCATAATAGCTGGCAGGATAAGGCCATTTGCTTGGTAAGCTGGCCAATGATTGGTCGTCGATGGCGATGATGACGATGGACGTATCCGCAGGAGCGACCGGCCCACGAACACGGAAGAAGGCGTCGGTAACCTTGAATTGAATATCTTCCAAAACCCCCAACATTGATAACAAGTAAGCCGCAAAGACAGAAAGGATGGTAATCAGAGTTGCAAATGCGCTTTTGGATTTAGCTATATTTCCTAACTTCATGTTCTATCTTTCGGCACTCCGAATGTGTTTTATTGGCTCCGACAATTCTTGCGGCGTGCAGGCTTACAAAAGGATTTCGTAATTTGGCTTTTCAATCCCAACTGAGTGCCCGGGATTAAAAGAACTTTTCATAGCGAATTCGGTAAATGCCGTCAGTGTACGAGCTATTGCCTGTGCTGCCTGAGCTAACCTTGTTGTTGAAGAGAATCCAATTCGCATCGAGTGAAATCACGTGTCGCGGCGCAATCTGGAAATTGCCGCCGAACCGATAATGATTTCGACTATAGTCTATCTTGGTCGTCGGGGAAGTCTGGCCGCTAGCATTGGTCAACCGAACCTCGCCAAAGGTCGCAAGCCTGCCGTTAAAAAGATTGTACTCGGCCAGCAATCCCAGCATGCTATAGTTAAAATCCGAGTCTCCCCCCGCCATCGAGTTCTCGTTCGAAGCATAGCTGAACGTCGTCTTTAGGGGAATCTGATAGCTGGTGCGCAGCGAAAACATGCGAACGCTGGTGGAGATTTCTTGCGACAAATTGCCGCTTAGCCGGGTGCTTTTGAAATCGTCTGTGCGGGCAGCCGACATGAAGCTTACGTTCAGGGAATGGCTCAGATTGAACAAGCTGAGGTCGTATCCCAATTGCATGGCAAGGTCGCGATTGAGCTGCTTTTCTCGTGAGTCCAACGTGTCTATCGAAGAGCTTTGCGAACCCATATAGGAGAGCGTGTCCACGCCGTTATCCCGATAGTGATCGCGCAAGCTGAGGTTCAGGTAAGGCAGTCCTTGTCCGGGATAGACGGTGATGGCATAATTCAGCGTCTTCAGACTGGTGCTAGGATTAGAATCGTCACGAGAAAAGTTGTCGAGATAGTCTTCATAGCCAAAGGTCAGGTACAGCTTGTTGTTGAACAAACGTAGCCGGTCGCTGAAGTAAAACCCCTGAATGTCTTTGCGAATCCAGCTATTGGCCAAAGAGGTGTACTCGGAACCGATGGATTTGTAGCCAATGCTCAGCAGATTGTGAAAATAGTTTAGCTTTATCGTTGCATCGTACGCCAGCGAAGTCAGTTTGGTCGGATCCAATGGCGTGGTGCTGTCGTTGAGAATCAGATACTTTTCCAGATCGGCTGGATCGATGGGTATGTCCACGTCTTCGCCAAAGACGTCTTTGATTTCATCGGAAGAGATGGGGCCGGGATAAATATTGTTGGTCAGCAGGCTGAAGGCCCCGTAGGCTTGAATCACAAAGTGTCCGCGATCGAGAGCAAGCCGAAAATCCGGGCCGACGACCAAATTATCTTTGGGCATAGCGCCGTATTTGATGGAGCCGGTATCGTCCTTGACTTTTACCAGGCTGAGTCCCAACTGGAAATGACGGCCGCTTCCAAAGCTCGGGCGGATGCCAAGTATCTTCTGCCGGAAGGTGCCATAGCGCGAAATAGAAAGCTTGGTGGAGTCTGTCCCCGCGACGGTCTGTAGAGTGTCGCCAGTGGCACTGAGCACAGGCAGCAAGGACCCCAAGCCCTCGACTTGGCGATAGGTTTCACCGTACACGGCGTCGACGTTGAAAAATCCAAGGTGAACGTAGCCGCCAACTCCGCGAATGCGGTTTCCCCAAAGAATCAGATCGTTGAAATTCGGATGAGTGTCTCCGACTGTCGCGCCGATCCACTTGGTTTGCAGGGATAGAAAGTAGCGGTTGCGCGGCTGGTAGTTTTTGTCTTCCAAGGAAGTCAGAAAAACCTGTCCCGTGTAGCGAAGGGCACCATATTGGCCGCTAAAATCTCCGCCGCCCATGGCGAAGGACTCGTTTTGTTTGCTGACGTTCTCCTGTCGCAGATCGGAGAAAATGTGCCCTTGGAATTCTGCGGCTGTCTCTTCATCCGCAGTTTTGCCGCTCACCTTGAAATTCACGACCATGGCTGGAACCGGCCGGCCGTGTAAATCCTTGGCGGCAATCTTGAACCAATGCCGACCGGGCTGCAGTCCTGCCGGCTCATAGGTAATGAGAACGGCCGAGATGGTCGCCTGAGGCGTCACGTTTTGTCCGTCCATAAAAAGCTGCACGGAGCTGGAATCGGCAACTCGGTCTTCGTTTACCAGAGAAACGGCCAGGACGACTTCGTCCGCAGCAAGGGTCTCATTCGGCTCAGGACTGAGCAAAAGCAGCGGGGTATTCTTGTTCGGCGAAGCTTCGGATATGGTGGGCGCTGCTGCTTCCGGAGCCTGCAATCTCGCAACTTCGCTCTGCGGTAATTGATCCTTCTGTTGTTCAGGCTTTTCAACCGCGGGACGCGGGGTGATCTGAATTTCTTCAGGATTGTTATACGGATTGCGATCCGGAAACGTCAGGATGACGCGATTGTCCAAAAACGCGGAGAGAAAATACTGCAGCCGGTCACCGGTCACTTCGTTGCGTGGAATAATGCCCACCCATCGCTCGATGTCCGGTCGCATCTCCCTGTATCGATACGACTGCTGTTGCGGGTACTTGTAGTAAATCCGCATGTACCCAACTCTGGCCGTCGTTCCCTCTAATTTTGCCTCCAGTCGGATGTCCTTCCCTTCCGGCGCAGAATTTACCGGGAAATGCACAATACGTTCTTGAGCATATCCAAGGGCAAACGGGACGACTACCATCATGGTGATGAACAGCAAAGTGATTTCTCCCCTGGCCACATTCTCGCGCACCCGATGCATAGACATTCTCCCTCGAGCTACTTTTTCTTGTACTGGATTTCGATCTGCTTCTTGGCTCCCTCCGAGTTCTCGAACTCGATTTCGATATCGCCCTCGATCTGATCTAATTTGGCCCAGTCATTAAATTGTTCTGTGTCGCCTACCTCTGGTTTTTGCCCCTTCTGAATTTGTCCCGTTTGGCCTTTGCCGACCAAGACGGAACCCAAGTTATTTAGTAATTCCACCAGGCCGTCGATGCCAATGATAGTCATGTTGCCAAAGGCATCAACGAGGCCATAGAACTCTGTGCCTTTAACGGCGGCTACGCCGGAAGGTGTCTCCATGCGAAAGCCTGCCCCCTTGGGATTGATTTTTGCCCACATTTCGCCGACGTCCATGGCCAGCCGCTTAGCCACACCTTTTTCAGTCCGCTGCCCAGCTAAGGAGACTTCTGCCTCAGAGCGGATTTTTAGCATGCTCTTGTCATCGGTAAACACGATGGCCACCAACGCATCGTCGCCGGTGCGAATACGGTCACCGCTGCTCAGTCTTTGTCCTCTCGCTAAGGTGCTCCAATCGCGATAGCCGGACTTGAATTTTGCATCGCCTTTTACTTTCAACACCAATGCCAAATCTCGCGTGGTCGCGTCGCTGCCGTCGGTGCTAAAGAGGAGCCAAGCTAAGCTTAGGAACGCAAGCAGCCAAGTAATTTTCATCTTCATCATGGAAAGTCCCTTTCAATGGCAAAATCGTTTGCGGAATGGTGATTGACTACTGACAGCTTGCATTCTTGATTTCAAGCTCCCCACTTAGAATCTTGGCAAAGAGTGCTTGCAATTGCTCAACCGTTGCCGGCTTGCCGTCGATCACGATTACACCGGTTGGATTAAAGCCTGCCAGATTGCCGCCGGCGGCTAACCATCCTTGCATCATCCCAGGAAGCAGCAGGTTAAGCTGATCAAGGATGAGTTGTTGCTCGGGACGGAGCATTTGTCCTTCGGCTCCGCCGATTTGAAAAGCCCAAATTTCACTGGGCAGCTCGACCGGCGATCCGGAGCTTTCCACAACACCGATGATTTGCCAATAATAAGTTTTGCCTCTCTCTAACGGATAGGCTCCTGTCGGCGGATATTGATAAGCAGTCGAGGGAATGATTTCGCTGCCGTCCGTAGTAACAGAGCCAATGGTCCCAGTCGGATCGACTTTGAGTCGTTTGTCAAAGCGGACGCGATCTTGGATGATCTCCTGCGGGCTGGAGGCGTCGTGAACGGTTGGCAGCTTTTCCGCGATGATGAGCCGGAACTCCTGGATATTGGATTCCCAGCGAAAAAATGGCAAAATTGTGAAAATTTGCGGCGGCTCCGCGTTGCCGGCAACTGCTCCGGGGGAAATGAGGTCCAAGGTCGTGGGATTGGTCACATCGAGATTGACGACGGCCTGGCTAACATAGCCGGTGCGCAGTTGCGTCAGCTCGAACTCAAAGAAGTACACATCGGACGGAAGCTTGCCGGTCGCTAGCAGGCTATTCCTCAAGTCGTCTCCGGCCTGCTCGATGTTATAATCCTCCAAGGAGAATATTTGCGCGTTTGTGAAAAGGTTCTGGTTGGTGATGCGAATAATGGCATTCGATTCTACGGCAAACAGCTTGGTGCTACCTGAGGCCAGCTCCCCCTTGCCTTGCGACCGAATGCGCATGACCAATCGACAGTCTTCCCGTTGCTGCGACGTGCTGGTGATCGTGAGCGCAAAAACTTCGCCGGAAGAAGAACCTGTCCCGGTGAAATTAAAATCGCTGAGCATAAAGACTTTGATATTTGGATTCGATAGCTGAGCCGCAATGTTGACCTGTTGTGCCAAGGCCGGCGTGAGTGCTCCGATTAAAATGAGCACGGCCATCGAAACGATAGTGGATCGCGAGTACATGGTACCCTCCTGTTAACCGGTTAGTAGGTAATACTGCCTGACTTCTACAAAAAAGGTGCCATGAAGCCGAAGCAGTTTTAGGATAAAGCCATGAGCAAAACAGCTAAGAGTTTTGCCCAAATCTCACGTTTAGTGTAATCAAATGGAATACTGTATCAGGCGATGACAATTAGCAGGAGGCAAGCTTGTGTTCATCTGAAGAATCCTTAGATTGAATCGCCGCGCTTATCAAAACAGCAGTTGATCTAATCTAAACGAACAATGCTGTAGTGCCTGATGAAGATCCATTTCTCAGACTTGCACCGGCTTGATGCCAATATGGAGAGACTGAGGAATCGAGCTGCACTTCTTGCGGCTCTGGCCAAAGATACGATCCTTACATTTGTGATGCGGTGACCACAATCACATGGCCGGTAATGGCCTTCACAGCCGGCACATTTGCTCATCCGCAAAAGCCCAATATTTGTGTACTTATTTGCGTGGCCATACCATTCAAGTGTCTGCATGCTATGATTAAGTCTTTAGCATTGGCACAGGTTGTCAGCCAGCAACGGAAAGGATTCAAAAAAGCGGTCTTGTCTTTTTGCATCGCCGCGAAGGATTTCCCCAGGCGGAGAGACCTTGCCAATTAAGCATTTAAGTGCTTGACATTTTCTTAAAGATTTTGTTAATTGATGCCGATTAAGTTTAATGGGGGGTTGACTCCTTGTATTATGGCAGTAGAGAGAATTATGATGCATTAAATGCTATTGCCCCAGGCAATGGCATCAGTGAAGCAGCCCAGAAAGATGTGTGCAGAGCCAGGAGGTGAAGGTGGCGGAAAGTTGGGACGCTGGAATTAGCGATGAGGAGAATATAGAAGTGCTTAAAGAAAGAAGCATAGGCGAGGGATATTTTATATGCGATCGCAAAGGCCGATTCCTCTCGGCCAATGAATCCATACAATCTCTGACTGGGTATTCTGAGGAAGAGCTTCTCGAGCTTACCATTACGGATCTGCTCCCCAAAGAGGAAGAAAAGGGTTTCTTTGATAAGCTTTTGAAGGCGCCCAAGCAACAAACGACAGATACGTATCAGTTGGTCTTGATCGACAAGATGGGGGAAAGGCATCCCATCGAATTGCGTATTCGCGTCTTGTGCGATGAAAACAACGGGCAGCACGTGATCGGCTTCCGCGGCAACATGAGTCGTGTGGCTCAGGAGAGTGCGGGACTACCGGTGCCAAGGAGCCGAATCGACCAAAGCAAAATGATTGCCGAAATGATGGAAATCATCCGCTTGGGTTATTCCGAGCCGCTGAACGTGGTGTTAAAAAGAATATCCGAATCGGTTTCGCAGATATTCGGTTTTAGGCGCGCTACGGTTGCTCTGCTGGACAAGCGAAAACGCGCTTTCGTCAAACAAGCGATGGTTGGATATTCTGCCGCCGACGCCGGCTCCATCGAAAGGCGAGCCATTGAAGTGCCGCAGGAAGTGATCGACCGCATTTTTGCCGATCGCTTCAAAATAAAAGTCATCTATTATACGCAGGATCAGCGCGAGCTGCGCGACTATGCGGATTCAGGCACTCCGGAGCGACGTTCGCAAAGGCGGCGTCCGGACAGCCAGTGGCACAAGCGCGATCTGATTCTGTTGAACCTCACCGATACGCAGGGGAATACTTTCGGCTATATTTCCCTCGACGAGCCGGAAGAAGGCAATGTGCCGAATCGGATGACCTTCCATAACCTGGAGCTTTATAGCAAGATGGTTTCCATGTCCATCGAGAATTTCTATCTGTTCTCGACCATGGAACGGCGCAGCCGCCGGCTAAAACAAGTGCTTGTCACCAGCAATATTTTCAAACTTTACCTCAGCCTCAGCGAGTTGTTGAAGGAAGTAGTCTGGTCCGTCAGGTTTTCTCTGGATTATAATCTCGTCGCCCTTATCCTTATTAGCAAAAAGACCGGCTTGCTGGAGACCAAAGCGGTCGCCTGCGAAGACAAGATCAAGCTGTTGCAGCTGCGCGAGCTGAAATTCGATCTCAAAGAGTTCAGCAATCTTTTGCGTGATGAGTACCGGCACGGCAAGTCCTTTTTGGTGACCCAAGAACAGGGAGTGCTGCGTCATTTCAAACGCATTTACTATGGCAGTCACGAGAACGGCCGCTATGACGACGGCTGGCCGCATTGGGCTGTGCTTCTGGTGCCGATCAAATCGCGGGAAGGCAAGATCATCGGCTTTATCATGGTCGACGATCCGGAAGACTGCCGCATGCCGTCGGGCGACACGATTCACACGTTGGAAATTCTGGCCAATCAAATTGCCGTTGCTATTGACAATCGGGTCATGTATATTCAGGCGAAAGAGCAAATTCGAACCGCGCCGGAAGCGATTGAAGAGCCGGCAAAGCTCTTCGATGAGGAGGAGGAAGATTATGCGGGAAGTGGATTGAAGAAATTGGTCGAGAAATTTTTGCGCTAAAGCTATCCTTGGTTCTTCCGGTTCGAGTACAGGAGCCGGAGATATTACATGAGCGACCGTGATCCTGTGTTTGACTAACATCAACGAGGGTCGCGGTTTTTCATTTTGTACATGGCAGAAAGCAGCCAGTGAATAGAAGACGCTTTTTAAATTCGATAGCAGCTTTGAGCGGGGTCGCTTATTCTTTTACAGCAAGAAAACTGACTGCGGGTTTTGCTGGTGCTGGCAACCTTGCAGCGAATCGGGAGGACGGCAAATCTCGGGTGGTCATCGCACATCGTTCCGATCTGCGAGCTTCTGCTCGCCAAATGTCCGGGGACGCCATTCAAAAGCTGTTAGATACCACGCTGGAAAATCTGTTGCAGGCGAAATCACTCGCACTTTGGACCTCTTTGTTTTCGCCCAATGACGTGGTTGGGTTAAAGGTTAATTGCCTCGCCGGCAAGGGACTTTCTACCAGCATGGAATTGGTCCAAGCTGTGATAGAACGACTCCTCGAGATCGGTATCGAGAAACAGCATATCATCGTGTGGGATCGCATGAGCAGTGACTTGGAACGCGCCGGCCACCAAATTTATTATGGCCGGAACCGGACTCAATGCTACGGCAACGACCGTAGCGGTTATACCAATGAGATTTACGAGTATGCCTCCATTGGCAGCCACTTGTCGCGAATTGTAACCCAGGAATGTACTGCCATCATCAATCTGCCGATTTTGAAGGATCACGGCATCGTCGGCGTTTCCGCGGCTTTGAAGAACTTTTTTGGCGCTATTCACAATCCCAACAAGTATCATGACAGCGTGGGCGATCCGTACGTCGCCGACGTGAACATGCTGGCCGATATTCGCAAGAAGACTCGGTTGACCATTTGCGATGCCCTCACTCCCCAATACGAAGGCGGGCCGCCTTATATGCCACAATGGACCTGGCGCATGGATAGCTTGGTCGCCGCGACAGACATGGTTGCATTGGATCAGATCGCCTGGCAAATCATCGAGGAGAAGCGGAAGGAAGCCGGCCTGATGAGCCTCAAAGAAGCCGGCCGTGAGCCGAGCTACATTGCCACTGCTGCCGATCCGGATCATCGGCTGGGGAACAACGACCCGAAAAAAATAGAATTGATTCAAGTTTGAAGGCTGTGTATATGTTTTCTCGACGCGAGTTTCTGAAGAATGCGGGAGGAACCGGGTGCCTACTGCTGAGCTGTGGGTCGGCTCTGTTGTTGGACGGGGGAGAGGTCTGCGCGGCCGGTAATTCGGACGCATTGGTCGAGGCTCGCTATTACGAGAAGCTTCCTAATCGCAAAATCAAATGCGTCCTCTGCCCGCGCGAGTGTGTGATTGATGATCTTGAGCGCGGCTACTGCGGCGTCCGGGAAAATCACGGCGGCACGTACTACACCCTGGTTTACGGCAAGCCCTGCACAGCGCATGTCGATCCCATCGAGAAGAAACCCTTCTTCCACTTTTTGCCAGGCAGTACGGCCTTTTCTATTGCTACCGCTGGCTGCAACGTGCTGTGCAAATTTTGCCAGAACTGGGAAATTTCCCAAGCACGACCGGAACAGGTCAGCTCCACGGACGCCCCGCCGCAGCAAATCGTCCAATTGGCGCAGACGAACAGGTGTGAATCCATTTCCTACACCTATACCGAGCCGGTGGTGTTTGCCGAATATGTGCACGATACGGCCGCCATCGGTCGCCGAGCGGGTGTGAAAAGCGTCATGGTCTCCAACGGCTACATCAAGCTTGAGCCGATGAAAGACCTGTGTAAGGTTCTCGACGGAGTGAAGATCGATCTCAAGGCGTTCACCGAACGATTTTACAAAGAGCTGGTA